>ENA-UOOH01000027-UOOH01000027.1-fermentation-metagenome-genome-assembly--contig:-NODE-27-length-150379-cov-6.729165_pt1 | contig 150379 bp, 116 predicted proteins | sample MGYA00245778_ERZ724025 | MGnify/ENA primary metagenome ERZ724025 (study PRJEB28704, sample SAMN03018313) | fermentation metagenome | biome: anthropogenic terrestrial biome; feature: soil... | reverse complement strand
CGAGCCCTCTGCGATGCCTAACAGGCGCATCGCGCAAAGACTTGTTGAGAGCTACTTAGGCTATGGGCAATGCATAGGTAAGTTGACTCAGGCGGTCTACGTAATGTTCGCCTGCGGCCCGAAATCGCGCAGTATGGGGGCTTGCGCTGCGCGCGGGCCGCCGGCGCGAAGAGAGACGCCGCGGCCACTCCATAGACGTAATTCAGCCGTTGAGCAGGCTGCGTATGGCACAAACTGGCATGCTTACTTTTTGACGGAAGTTTCGCGGATAACGTCCAAAAGTGAACACAGGTGCATTCATTATTGAGCACTTGCAAGCAACTAGAGGCAATACACTGGATGAATACACCATATAACCGATAGCTGCTAGCATGTTATGGGAATTCGCGAGCTGGAGGCGCGCCGGAGGGCAAAAGCGTGGCTGTAACTGGTAGCAACAAGGGCATAGATGGGCCATATGCTCACTTTTTGCAGCGTTTGCATCGGAATGTGAGCACGTGGCCCGTGCCTTTTGTCAAAAATGGCGTATCCCAGTTCTTGCCACGCACCCGGGCATGCAGCCAACCGCGCTCCGCCACGCAGACGCGCAAAGGACGACTTTGACGAGATCCTGGAGTGGCTGCACAGGGATGACTTTGACGGGACGCTCCAGGGTGCCAAGGCGCAGGGCGACCCGGGGTCCTGGCAAAACCCCTTATTGTCATCCCGCCGTTGAGCCACCTGTGTATGGAACCAGCTGAGATTTCCGGCGCACCGCTTCTTGACGGAAGTCTCGCGGATAGCGGCCAATGCACATGCCCGGACTTTTCGTCGAATAACGGCGCACCCATTTGCTCCTATGTACCCGAACATGCAGTCACAGTCACCCGATTTTCTGCCCCGACCTCGCGCAACGCATCGCCGCGCTGCGCCGATGCCTGCCTCTCGATCCGCCTGGCCGCCCGGCTGTTTTCAGATGCCCTCCACCCCGGTACTGCCCGAGCGCGTATCCCCGCTGCCCACATCGCTCAGCCCCGGAAAAGACGACTCCGACGGGGACGCGGCTTCGAAACGGTGAGTCCGGGCATCTCCCCACAGCTTCTCCAGGCTATAAAACTCCCTTTCGGCCGAGCGGAATATGTGCACCACTATGTCGCCCCAATCCAGCAAGACCCAACCTGACGCATCGGCCCCTTCGCGCCTCCGCAAATGGAGGCCAACGGCATCCAACGTTTGGGTCACGGCGTCTCTGACGGCGCGCGCATGCGTGTCGGTGCGGACGGTGCAGATCATGAAGAAGTCGGCCATGATGGACACTGAAGACATGTCGAGTAGGATGACATCCTCGGCCTTTCTCTCCAAAGCGGCGGAGACGGCCAGCCTCGCGTGGGGCGATGACGGCAGTTCATTCGGCGGTTTCTCGGTGTTGATTTGCAGGAATATCACCAGCCTTAGGCATTCTGTTGTATTTACGTAGAAGAGCGTTCCTGGTCAGGATCACATTAACGTCTATCAGCGCGCCCGCGTCCACCAGATGCTTGATGGTTCCGTCCAGCGCGCAGATGAGCGCGGAGTCGAGATCGCAACGGGCCAGACTGCGAATGGACTCCACTCCTGGAAAACGCCTCCCCGACTCGACATAGTCGGCCAGGCAGACGACTTTGTCCTCGACGGCCATGTCCGGGGCTCCCAGCGTATGGCGTTGGATGGCGCGCAACACACGCGGGTCGCATACTCCGTACGCCTCGCAGGCGATGACAGCCCCCACCGGCCCGTGAAGGAGCGCCGAGTTCAGCACGACGGGTTCAGCCGTTTGCCCAGGGTCGAGCCTGCTCCAAATGGCTGCTAGTTCGTCAGCGGGCAAGTCGCGGGCGCAGTCGTGCAGAAGCCCGGCAAGAGCACACACATCCGGATCAGCGCCGAACTTCACGGCGAGGCGCCTAGATTCCTCCTCTACGCGCCTACTGTGCTCGTATCTGGAACGAGGGATGGCCGCCCTGAGCCGAATTCTGATCGCCTCAACCTCTTCATCGCGCACCGCCTACGCCCTCCAGTGAATGAGACAAAGCCTGCAACAATAATAGCACATCGCCCCCATTGGGCGAAACCCTGGGGGCGATGCGGCGCAAGCGGTCAGAAGAAGCGACCGTCACATTCTCATCTGTCTCTCCTTGGCCTCATTCACGCTGATCTCGCGACCGCCCAGCGATGTTCCATTGAGCGACCTGATGATCGTATCCAGATCGTCAGTGGCCACCTCGACAAAGCCGAACCCTCGCGACCGTCCCGTCTCGCGATCTGTGATGACCCTGGCCGCTATCACCTCGGCGTAAGGCGAGAAGACGTCCTGGAGTTGGTCGTCTGTGACCGCCCACGGCAAGTTGCCGACATACAGTGTTTTGCTCATCCTAGCACCTCGCTCCATGAGCCATATTCTCTCGCGAAGCAAGCCGGGCTATTCAGGACCTCTGACAGAAAAGTCAGGCACAGTGCGCTGGTTCAACCGAAGGCGCTACTGCGCAACATACAGCCCAGCTCTTTCCATGTAGCTGATGACAATGTCGGGAAGCAGATATCGCACAGGACGACCGTCCCGGACGCGCCCACGGATGTCGGTAGACGATATGGCAAGCGCGGGCACCTCGAAGAAATGCACTCTCGGCGCATGTTCTCCGAACACTTCGGCAATTCTGCTGTCAGCGATGGAATACCCGGGGCGCGTGGCCGCCGCAAAATCACACAGGCGGAGCAGAGTGGTCGAATCCTTCCACCCCAGCATTTCGAGGATGGCGTCCGCCCCTGTGATGAAATAGAGCCCGGTGCCGCCCGGGTACTTCTGCCTGAAGGCTGTAACCGTATCCACCGCGTAGGAAGGACCGGGCCTGTCGATCTCTATGGACGACACCTCAAAGTGGGGATTGCTCATCGTAGCAAGTACCGTCATCATGTAGCGATGCGCAGCAGACGTAATGGTCTTGTCCATCTTGTGAGGCGGATGTCCGGACGGGACAAAGACAACCTTGTCCAGACCAAACCGGTGGTACGCCTCTTCCGCTGTGACCAGGTGCCCATAGTGCACTGGGTCGAAGGTGCCTCCCATTATCCCTATGCGCTGCATACAAACACTCCTAGCCTCGCCGCATGTTGTAGGACTCGGCGAACACGAACTCCGTATCGCCAATTCGTATTGTATCGCCTTCGTCCATCCCCGCCTCGCGCAAAGCGTCCATTACGCCGGCGCGCGCGAGCATACCGTAGAGCCTGTTGAGGGCGGCCTCATTGTCCAGATCGGTCCGCTCAACCAGACGCTCGGCGCCCTCGCCGATCACGACGAAAACATCGCCGTCGCGGGATATCGACACGTCCCTCAGGCGCGGGCCGCGCGCAGTGTAGCGCCTTGGCTCCTCCGCCTCTGGGCCATGTACGATGGGCAGTTGTTCAGGCGGCAGCTGCGCGAGCCTCGCCGATACCGCGTAGAGCAAGGCCCGGACACCCTCGCCCGTCAAGGCCGAGATGTCGAGTACCGGCACGCCCTTCGACTCAAGGGCCTCTGCGAGGGCGCATGCGCGCGCCGGCGCTCCGGGCATGTCGATCTTGTTGGCAACCACGATCTCCGGCTTGACTTCGAGCCCCGCTTCGTAGAGAGCGAGTTCGCGCCGGATAACCTCGTAGTCGCGGATGGGGTCGCGCCCGGAAAACTCCGACACGTCCACAACATGCACCAGAAGACGAGTCCTCACAATATGGCGCAAGAACTCGTGTCCAAGCCCGACGCCGTCCGCGGCGCCCTCGATCAGGCCCGGTATGTCGGCAACTACGAAGCTGTCGTCGCCCGCCTCCACCACGCCCAGCACCGGGTTGAGAGTGGTGAACGCGTAGTCGGCGATCTTGGGTCGGGCCGAGGAGATCCGAGAGAGCAAAGTGGATTTGCCGGCATTGGGATAGCCTATGAGCCCCACGTCTGCGAGCACCCGAAGTTCCAGTGACGCTCGGCGTTCCTCTCCAGCTTCTCCCTTTTCCGCGAACTTGGGCGTACGGTGAACAGCGGTGGCGAACCGAGCATTGCCGCGCCCGCCCATGCCTCCGCGTGCCATTACGGCGCGCTGCCCGTGGGCGACTAGGTCGGCGATGAGCTCGCCGGTATCAACATCGCGGACGATAGTGCCAACAGGTACCTGTACGACCAGGTCCTCTCCATCGGCGCCGGTCTTGTCGCTACTCCCGCCGGGTTGCCCGTTTCGGGCGCGCAGGTGCTTCTGATAGCGAAAATCCTTCAGCGTGCGCAACGCCGCATCTGCCTGAAGGATCACGCTACCGCCGCGCCCGCCGTCGCCTCCGGCCGGACCACCGCGAGGCACGTATTTCTCGCGCCGAAACGCCACCGCGCCTGCTCCGCCGAGGGAAGCTCATTGGCATCAACGAGAGCACCATTGACATAACATCTGCGTTGCGCTCCCCCTGGTAGTCGCACATCCCGGCCGTATCGGCCGGACGGCCGTCGATCTCGGCGATGGTCTAGTTTGACCGCCTACCGACAGCAGTATATCAGACCTGGCTCGATTGCTCTCACAATTCTGCGCAGGCACGCGCATTCAGGAGGCGCACGGCTCGCGGCGAGCGGCGAGGAGCGCCCATACCAACGCTATGTAATTCAGCGCCCAGTGAACCAGCCAAGCATACATCGCGCTCCCGCTCGACCGCGTCAGCCAGCCAAAGGCCAGCGCACATGTGAAAGGCATGACGAATGCGTAGGATGTGATCAAGCCCGGGGCACGGTGGGCGGCCATGGGGACTGCATGCACCAGCCCGAACAGGACTGCCTGCACCGCCATGCCGATGGCTCGTCCGCCTGCGCGCGTCGCCCACCCCATCAGCAGCCAGCGGAAGACCAACTCCTCAAGAAGAGCGCCGGATGAAGTGTAAGCCAGGCCTGCCAGCACAGCCTGGCCGAAGGGCAAGGCGGACACGGCGAGAAACGCGCCGCCTGGGTTGACGCCTGCCTTACGCATCCAGTCGCCGTGGCGACGCTTTATGCGTTCATGCACTGCCATGTTGGCTCCAGCCAGTGCCAAGGTGACTGCCGCCGACGCATACAGTACATTCGGTTCCAGCACGCGTCCGGATATGCCGAACACCGCCGAGGGTTCCCTTCCGGTGGCGAACCACGTTGCGACCAGAATGACTCCGAGAAGTACATCGCCCACGTCGATGCTTCTGCATGCATCGGGCGGAAGCCGCGAAACGGCGGCTCGAACAAGGACGGATACTCCGACAACCACATAGAATCCGAGCATGTTCATGACGGCAGCGCGCATTCCAGCCTGTGACGGGCTTGGCGCAGGTTGAGAATGACCGGAATCCTATCGTCCCATGCCCAAAGCAGGCAGGAGATGAGGGCGTGGTACGACTCGCAGTTCGGATCGCGCCCGGCGATGTCGCCGGTAGCGGCATACGCGGCAGCCCGGCAGCCGCCTCCGCAGAAGTAGCGGACATTGCATCCCTGGCACGACTCAATCGACTCCACATCGGGCACACGCCACTTGGAGTCCAGCTGCAGCTGGCGGTTGCCCATGCTCACAGGCCATGGCGAACTCCCAGACGCGTATTGCCTCCGTATTTCGGCGGGTGAATCAGTGAGGCTGGATAGGTCGACTCCGAACTCGGGCAGCATCAGCAGGTGACACGGATAGGCGTCCCCCGCTCCGGATACGGCCAGTACGCGACTTCCCGCTCCGCACCCCAGCCTCGGCGTCATGCCAACCACCTCGGCGAACGGCGTGTTCTCTGGAATCGCTCCATCCTCCGCTCGGCGGATCAGGTATTCTAGCATGGATCGGGCCAGCAAATGGGGTTCATGGGCGGGCCGCCTGACGCCGCATGCGCCGTGCCCTACCTCTTGAAAGAGACTGGCATGGAATGTGGCCCCGTATCGCGCTGCGAAAGCCATCATCTCCTCGGGCAGAAGCATGGCCGGATCCAGCAAGGTGGAGACCACCTCGATATCGGACACTCCGGCCTCTGCCAAGAGCTCGAGCCCCCTGCAGGCAGCCTTGAACGAGCCCTGCCCCCTGATGAAGTCGTGCGCGGATTCCTCAGGCGATTCCAAGCTCACCTGCGCCCGCACGTTCATCTCGGCGATAGTCTCGGCGATCTCGGGAGTGATGAGCGTGCCGTTGGTCGCCAGCGTAACCTTCCAGGGCTTGTAGAAGACCATCGACAGGAGCTCGGGCAGATCATCGCGGAGCGTTGGCTCGCCTCCTGTGATCACCAGCTCTTGGACGCGCATAGCGCCGACTCTGGATATCGTGCGTTCGATCTGCCACGTCTCCGCGTCATCGGAGGGTTCTGACCGGTAGCACGTGGAACACTCAAGATTGCATCTGTCAGTGACTGTGAGAAAGACCTTGCAGGAGTCAGAAGGCCGAGGCCTGTATCTGCCTCTCGAGGCCTTGTCACGAGCCCTGCGAGTCACCAGCCGGGTACGGATCAGCAGACCTTCGGACCGCAGCTCCTCAAGCAACTCCGTGAGTTCAGAAAGAGCGTCGTCGCCGTATTCCCGGCGGATCGTGTCGATCACGCGGTCGACGCTGACATCCAGCACCCGCTGGAGCACTGCTCCTGCCTGCGGCATCAGCTTCACCCATATGCCGTCTTCCGGGTTCAGCAGGATGTGTCCGTCCTCTGCGATGACCACCCTTACGCCTGGAGCAAGCGCATACTCGGTGGTCGGATCTAGCTTGTGTACTTCCATGGCACACTAGAGCGGCCAAACCCTGCGTTCCCACGCAGACGGCCGCTCTCCCCCTTTCCATGTTCGATGCAGAAGCCAACAACTGGGAAGGAACCAACCAGGCCCGAGGTTGGCTCCCGCACACCTGGACATCGTTCGTCTACGAACTCAGCAATCGGATCCGCGCGGGCGCCTGGCCCGATCTCCAGCTACCCAATGGTGATGAGATACCCCCACAGCATGAACTGCAGGCAAATGACGTTCACCGACACGCTCATCCGACGCTTCCGCCCTGCCATGACCTGAAACACAGTTGTCACCTCCTTCTCGATACCCGGAACCGACCGGGGCCCGATGGCCGTACCGCGGCCGCGCTTGCACCCAGAGCATAACAGCTCAGTTACATTTCGGGTATTGCCCAAACGGGTGATTTTGCGACCGGGGATGAGGAGGCCAGTCTATGAGGCCTTTGGCCACGGCATGGGTGACAGCGCAGCCCCTGGTGTTCACCCCACATTTCTGGAATATGGCCCTGACATGCGTCTTCACGGTGTTGATCGAGATGAACATCTCCATAGCGATGGATCGGTTGGTCTTGCCCTGGGCGAGCTGCCTGAGCACGTGCATCTCTGTCGGAGTCAGCTTGGCGGCGGCGGGTTCGTCCTCATTTGGCACGGGGCTAGTCACACCCACGCGGCCTGCGTCACGTTGCGCTAGATCGCCGCCTTCCGCTCCATTCAAGAAGGGGCACACGTACAGCAGGACAACGCCGCTGTCAGTTTTCGTCGTGACGTTGGAGCCAAGATCGGCGCCAATGGGGATAGCAAGGGCCTCTCGAGCAGTGACAGGCGGAGGATGGTCGAGGGCGCCTTCCCACTCCTCCCCCAACGCGCGGACACCGAGCAGGCAGTCGACCTTATTTTGGCTGGGCATGGATAAGTCCTCCTTTGCTGGCATATGACTTCCATCCCCAGTGTATCATTCCATATGATGGGAGTCAACTGCAAGTGAGGACCCGCTTCTTCAGGCTGTGCGAAAAGCCTGGACAAAATGACTCAGCCCCGCGACAGCCATTGACGACTGTGGCGCGGGGCGAAATCCGCCTCCGAAACAACTCCAGCTAAAGGGCGCGCCCCAGCATCACGCGCGTTCCCACAGTCTGCGCGCCATTTCTCGCGACTTCGCAGCCATCTCCTGCTCGTCCACGGTAAGAAGCTCGCCCCGCCGCATCAGAAACTTGCCTCCGACCAGAGTGCTGTCGACCATGCCGCCGGACACTCCAAACAGCACGTGGCTGTACCAGTTGCTGCTAGTGATAGGCGTAGGAGCCCAGTAATTGACTACTATGACATCGGCGTATGCGCCGGGAGCGAGCACTCCAAGAGGCACGTCCCAGTACTTCGCCAGTATCTTGGAGTTGTTCTCGAACGCCATCAGGGGGATCTCCCCCCACGCTGCCTGAGGGTCGGCTTCGTTATGTTTGTGGATCAGGTTGCCCACCTTGATGCTCTCGAACATGTCGTAGGTGTAGCCATCGGTTCCAAGGCCCACCCGCACTCCGCGGTTGATCATGTCCAGCGCAGGCGCCGCGCCCACGGCGTTGCCCATGTTGGACTCGGGGTTGTGGACCACATTCACGTCCCTGTCCTTGAGTATCTCGATCTCCTCTGGGCTAATATGCACGCAGTGCACGGCCAACGACTTGTCGTTCCATAGTCCCAGCCGGTCCAGGCGCTTCACAACCGGTTGCCCATACTGCCTGATGCTCTGAATGAGGTCCTCAATGCCTTCGGCCGTATGAATATGGAACCCCGCTTCGCAAGCGCCGGGGGCATCCACGCACGCCCTGAGCGTCTCGTCTGACAGAGTGAACGAAGCGTGCAGCCCGAACGTCGCTCGAAGCAGCGGCGAACGATTCCTCTTGCACGCTTCGATGAAGCGCACGTTCTCGGCGATTCCCTGGTCGCGAGCCTTCTCCCCATCCCTGTCGGACACCTCGTACGCCAGCGAGGCGCGCATCCCCGCCCGCGTAACAGCATCCGCGATGACGTCCAGCGAACCCGGAATGGCATTCGGCCCCGAGTGATGATCAAGTATGGTAGTAGTCCCGTTGCGGACGCACCACATCAGGGGCATCATGGCGCTCATCCATACATCCTCTTCGGTGAGCGCTCGGTCCAACCTCCACCAGAGTCTCTCCAGTATCTGTCCGAAGGTGCGCGCCGGGTCGCCGTCCAGCTGCATCCCGCGCGCGAACGTACTGTATAAGTGCATGTGGGTACACGTCATCCCGGGCATCACCAGCCGTCCGCCCACATCCTCGAACCGCGTGCCAGGATACCTCTCACGAAGATCCCGGGTCGTTCCGATGTCCCGAATAAGCTCGCCAGCAACGGCGACTGCGCCGTCTGCGATGACCTGCGGCTCGGGCCCGCATGTCACGACTACGCCGTTGCCGATTATAAGGTCAGGAGCCCTGTCCCTCATGCGCGTCACACCCGCCTTCCCCATGGTCTTTCGACAAGCCCTGATTCTCCCACTGGCCAGCGTGCCCGGCCACTGACTCGATAGCCTGCACGATCTGCTCGTAACCGGTGCACCTGCACAGATTGCCGGCTATCGCCTGACGTATCTCGTCCCGGCCAGGATGCGGGTTGGCCTCGAGCAGAGCTTTGGCCGACATCAGCATGCCGGGAGTGCAGAACCCGCACTGCACCGCGCCGTGCTCGATGAAGGCCCGCTGCAGAGGATGCATCTCTCCATCCTTGGCCAGCCCTTCAACTGTGATGATCTCGGCCCCGTTGCACTGCGCCGTCAGCGCCAGGCAGGAATTGACGGCCTGCCCGTCCATGATCACGGTGCATGCCCCGCACTCGCCGACTCCGCAACCTTCCTTGGTCCCGGTCAAGCGGAGCCGGTCGCGGATCGTGTCGAGCAGGCGCTCCCCGCCCGGCACGTCCACCTCCACGTTCTGCGCATTGACCTTCATACGCACTCTCACCATCGTGGTCGCCCCCGCGGTCGTGGTTGCGGTCGTTGTTCCCGCAGTCGCGGTTGCAGTCGTCGCCCCCTCAGTCGCGGCCCCGGCCGCCGCCGCGCCCGCGGCGCCGCCCGTGACTATGTCTACTCCGGCCATGCGTCCACCCCCTCCTTCGCTGCGCACTGCCTGATCGCCCTGGTGATAATGGCCGCAAGGACGGGTTTCTTGTACTCTGTGGACCAGCGGATGCCGGTCGCCTGTACCATCTCTTCCGCGACCTCGCGCCCGACCTGCTCGGCAAGGTCGACACTGTAGGTCTTGCCCAAAGCCACCTGCTCAGCCCCGACAATCCGGCACGGCGCGGGGAAGGCGGCGCCCGCTGAAATCCGGATATCGCGAACGATCGCACCCGGACCAAAGCATACGGCGACTGCCGCCGAAAGCCTCGAGATGGCCAGCGCGCGCCTGCGCCCCACCTTGATGAATGCCGAATGCTCGCCGGAGGCCAGCGCCCGAAATCTCACATCCACAAGCAGCTCGTCTGGGGCGGCCGACGTCTTGTAGGGCCCGGTCACCAGCTCGCCTATGGGCGTCTCGCGTCTGCCGCGCACGGAGGCCAGGGTGGCAACGGCGCCCAGCGCCGCCAGCGCCGGAAGGCTGTCGGCGGCGGGAGACGCGTTCATTATGTTCCCGCCGATGGTGGCCCTGTTTCGAATCTGGAGAGACCCTATACTCCTCACCGCCTCCGCCAAAAACGGCGCTGCCTGCGCGATTACCTCGGACCGCTCAATCTGAGTATGCGTGGCTCCGGCCCCGATGCACACAAGATCGCCGTCCCTGCGTATCCCGGAGATCTCAGACAGTCGGGATATGTCCACTACGCGCCAGTCAGCCAGTTCTCCGGGCGATGCCTGCCTAACCGATATCAGCAGGTCGGTGCCGCCCGCAATCGGTCGAGCGCCCGCCCGCGCCGCCTCAGCCTCCGGCGCGCACTCCGACATGTACCGCAGGGCGTCCTCCAGACATGCCGGCCTACAGAGCTCAATCTGCGTCACCGGGCCTCACTCCCCCTTCGTCCTCGCATGGGCCTGAGCGTTCTGCCCAGGAGCACCCGTTCCATGTCCATGGGAAGCGCCCTGATCCTCTTGCCCGAGGCATGGCAGATCGCATTGGCGATGGCCGCCGCGCCCAGCTCGCACGTGGGCTCGCCTATGGTCTTGGCCCCATACGGGCCGTAAGGATCGGCGTTTTCGACGATGATCGGCCGAACCTCGGGGACGTCCATCGCCGTGGGTATCAGGTACTCGTCGAAATTGCGCGTCTTGGTGATGCCCTCGTTCAGCTCGACTTCCTCAAGAAGGCCGTAACCAGTGCTCATGGCCACGCCTCCGCGTATCTGCCCTTCCACGCTCTGAGGGTTTATGGCGCGGCCCACATCGTGGGCGGCCGTCATGCGTTCCACCACCACCTGCCCAGTCTGGGTGTCCACCGCAACCTCCGCCACCTGGCACGCATAGACGTAGGTGAAGTAGGCCTTGCCCTGCCCTGTGTGCTCATCCCAGTTGACGTGAGGCGCGCCATGCCACCCGAATTGCGCCATGAGCCGGCCCTCGTTCCACGCTATCTTCACAGCGTCGTCGAAGCGCATGCGCCGCGCGGGGTCGCCCGCCACGCATATCTCGTTATTCTCAGCCGCGAGCTCCCCGGGCTCAGCCCCAAGCTTCGCCGCCGCGCCCTCGAACAGAGCATCGCGCGCCTTCTGCGCAGCTATGCGAACCGCGCTCCCGCCCATGATGGTGCTGCGAGAGGCTACCGTAGGCCCGCTGTCGGGCACGGTAGACGTGTCGGTCTCCATGAAAACTACCCGGTCCAGCGTGATGCCGAGCTCAGTGGCTGCGATCTGCGAAAAGATCGTCTTCAGCCCCTGTCCGTTCTCGGCCAATCCCGAAAACACCAGCACCGAACCGTCTGTCTGCACCGACACTATGCCGGCAGCGGCGTCCACCCCTTCGGCACCCAGGGCGCATCCGCGGAAACTGCAGGCCATGCCGATCCCGCGCCTAGTCGCCTTCCCCTGGTTCTCCTCGGGAAGACGAGCGCGCTTGCCATCCCATCCCGCCGCCTCGGTAGCCTTGCGCACTACCTCTTTGAGCGACACCGTGTGTTCGTCCAGCTTGTGCCCTGTAGCCGTCACCGATCCGCCCTCGAAGCCATTGACCATCCTGAGCTGGACCGGGTCCATTCCCAGTTCCAGCGCTACTTCATCCATGAGCGATTCGTTGGCGAATATCGCCTGCGGAGAGCCGAAACCCCGCATGGCGCCGGTGTAGGTGTTGTTGGTGAACGCCGCGTAGATGTCGGTCTTCACATTCTCCACCACATACGGCCCCGTGGCCTGCACCGTCGACCGCCACGTCACGAACGCGCTCTGCGATGCGTATCCGCCCGCGTCCGCCAGCATTCGAACTTCCATGGCGGTGATGCGCCCATCGCGGCGGACGCCGATCTTGTAGTGCATCCTGTATGGGTGGCGCTTGTACGACTCTACCAGCGACTCTTCGCGGGTGTTGACTATCTTGACAGGCCTTCCCGTGATCTGGGCGCCCAGCGCCGTCCGGGCGCACATGGCCGACATCACCTCGTCCTTGCCTCCGAACGAGCCGCCCATGTGGTTTTGGACGATCCTCACCCGCGCGAGGGGCAGCCCCAGCACGCCTGCCACTGCACGCCTGCACGTGAAGGGATTCTGGATGGAGCCGTAGACCGTCACGCCGCCGCCCGGCCCGGGCAGAGCCACCGCCGCCTCCGGCTCAATGTAGGCGTGCTCGATCAGCTGCGTGGTATAGTCGCGCTCCAGGATCACATCGGCCTGGGCGAACCCGCGCTCGACATCGCCCTTACGCACCACATGATGGGCTGCGACATTCCCCGGGTATTCGTCGTGAAGCGTGGGCGCATCCGGCCCAATTGCCTCCTCCGGGTCGAATATGGACGGAAGCTCTTCGTATTCCACCTGCACCAGGCGCGCCGCCTCCCGCGCCGCCTCCCGCGACTCGGCGAGCACCAAGGCCACAGCGTCTCCCATGAACCTAACACGGTCCCAGCACAGGACGGGCTGGTGCGGCACTACCACTCCAAAGGTCTTGCTTCCCGGCACGTCCGCCGTCGTGAGCACGCGCACAACGCCTGGATGGGCCTCGGCGCGCGACTTATCGATACTGATTATCCTGGCGTGAGGATACCGAGTCCTCACAGGCTGGCCCCACAGCATGTTATCGAAGGTCAGGTCGGCGCCGAACACGGCGCGCCCCGTGACTTTGTCGACGCCGTCGACCCGCGGCGCGCGCGCGCCGACCGGATGCCACATCTGGTCCGTGCACTTCATGCAATCGATCCCTCCCCCGCGCCCTGGCCGCGACAGCCGTCGCGGCAGCGCATCCCGTGGAACACTCGCTCGCCCGTGGCGGGCGCATGGGTGACGCGCGCGCCCACGGCATTCTTGATCGCCAGGGTTATCGCCGGCGCTATCGGCACCATTACCGCCTCGCCCACGCCCTTGGCGCCGTAGGGTCCTGAAGGCTCCAGCACCTCGCACGCGATGGTGTCCATGTCGGGCGCATCGACGCTCGTGGGAATGATGTAGGTGCTGAAGTTCGGGGTCAGGGTCTTGCCGCCCTCGATTATCGTATCTTCCATCAGGGCATAGCCCATCCCCATCACCATGCCGCCCTCGGATTGCCCACGGAGCCCCTGCGGGTTGATGACACGCCCGCAGTCGATCGCAGCGAAAGCCCGGAGCACACTGGCCTCGCCGGTCATCTCATCCACTTCCACCAAAGCCACGTGGGTTATGTAAGTGTTGATGATATGCGGAAGACCGACAGCCCCGGGTATCTGTATCTTGGAGACAGGCCATATGAAAGCGCCGTCCGCGGTGATCTCGCGCCCCTCGGCCGCCGCCCGCGCCCCGATCTCCTGCACAGTGATGCCGGCCGATCCATCGGAGCGCCGGCAGACGCCATCGGAATATACGATCTCCTCCGGATCGCATCCGAAAATGCCGGCTGCCTCGTTCCGCAGCTTATCGCGCATCTGCGCTCCAGCCCGGAAAATCGCGTTTCCGCCTGTGTAGACAGACCGCGATGCTGTGCACGAGCCCGAATCGGGCCCGAGCCCCGTGTCGCCCACGAAGACCTTCACGTCCTGGACGCGCGCCTCCAGAGCCTCCGCGGCCATCTGGGCGTATGCGGTAGAATTGCCCTGGCCGATTTCCGGGCACGACAGGCCCACCGTCCACGTGCCGTCGCCCAGCAGCCTGATGAGGGCGGCCCCGTAGTCAGGCAGACCCACTCCCAGGCCGGTGCCCTGCATTTCGGTGGCGAATCCCACCCCTCGCCGTCGCCACGGCGCAGACGACTGCTTGCAGTGCTCTTCACGGTTGGCCCATATGTCGCACTTGGCAGCGGCCTCGATGGTGGGAATGGCCCCGACCGACTCCACCATATGGTGCCCCAGGGGGTTCGGGTCCCCAGGGCGCAGCGCGTTTCGCAGCCTGATTCTCACTGGGTCGATTCCAAGCTCGTCGGCGAGCCGGTCCATTTGGTGCTCTACGGCGAAATTCGCTTGAAGCTGGCCGAAGCCGCGGAAGGCGCCTGCGATGCCGTTGTTGGTGTATACGCAATAGCCGTCCATCACGATGTTGGGAATCCGGTAGACGCCGGTGCATCCTTCCAAGGCCAGGTTGGTCACAGGCCCGCCGAGGGACGCATACGCCCCGGTGTCGGAGACCAAGCGCACCTGGTGCGCAAGAAGCGTTCCATCGCGTCGGGCTCCGGTCTTCATGTAGATGGTCATGGGGTGACGCTTCCAGCCGGCCACCGTTGACTCCTCGCGGGAGAGCACTATCCGCACGGGGCGGCCAGTCGCCAGGGCGCCCATGGCCAGCAGGATCTGGAGAGTAACCTCGTCCTTGCCTCCGAACGCGCCGCCGGTGGGACTGGTCACCACCCTAATCTTGGACGGCCTAATGCCCAGAGCCCTAGACACCTGCATCTGGTCGCGATACGGGTGCTGCCCGCCGCAGTAGACCGTTGCCTCTCCGTCTGGCCCCGGGACGCCCACACCCTGCTCAGGCTCCATGAAGGCATGCATCTGACGGGGCAGCGTGTAGGTCGCCTCCACGATCACGTCCGACTGGGCAAACCCCTGTTCCACATCGCCGTTCTCCACATGAGTCTGCATGTGGACATTGCCCGACTCATGCACCTTGGGCGAATCGGGCAGCATGGCCGCCTCAGCGTCGTCCACCAGCGGCAGGGGCTCGTAGTCCACATCCACGAGAGCCAGAGCGCGTTCAGCTTCTTCAGGGCTTTCGGCGATCACCAGAGCCACCGCGTCGCCCATGTATCTGACCTTGTCGCGGCACAGTACGGGCTGGTCGGGGATGGCGATTCCGTAACCGTTGAGCCCCCCGACGTCGCGCCACGTAAGCACCCGGATCACTCCCGGCGCGCCCTCGGCCCTGGCCGTGTCGATCGATCTGATGGCAGCGTGAGGATATCTGCTTCGCAGCACCCGCCCGTATGCAAGCCCCGGGAACTTCAAGTCGCCCATGTACTTCTGTTCGCCGGTGACCTTGCCCTGTGCGTCCACGCGCGTCACAGGTCTGCCTACCCACTTGAAGTCATGCATGGCGCATCCCTCATCATCCACCGCCGACGGGATGCATCAGAGCGATCTCATCCCCATCGGACAGAACTTTGTCGTCGAACTCGCGGCGATGGTTGACCAGCGCCACCACGTAGCTGGAGTCGGCCAGCTCAACACGGCGATACAGGTCCGCCACCGTCGACCCCCGCGGAAGATCCACCGTCATCGGGCCGCCCGGCGACCTCACTGCCAACTCGCCGAAAAAGACAACGCGCACTCGAATGGAATCGCCATCGCCGCCTGGAGTTGTCGCTTTCAGGCTTGCCGGCTCCGACTCCGCGTCCGTCTGCGGCTCTGTCTTCGGCTGCGGTTGCTCCGGGCGATGCAGCTGACCCCGTCCATGGCGGACACACGGACCGGACACGCCGTCCAACGATGGGCCCGCCTCAGCCGCCCACTTGGCTCTTGGCTCGTGCACTTCATCGGGCCAGACGGCCACGTACAGCGCCTGATAGGCCAGGGCCTCCACCATGGCCAGCCTGTAGTCGCGGGACCCGCGTATGTCGGTAATGGGCGAGGCCGCTTCCCGAGCCATGGGGCACACCTGCGCAAGCAGCTCCGCCGTGACCCGCTCGCCCTCCAGCGCCTGCTCCAGCCGGCGCGCGCGCACCACAACGGGCGCCACTGACCCCAGCGCTACCGCAACGCGGCTCAGTACGCCGCCCTCTAGGCGTGCATGCACAGCTACACTCGCTATAGAGATGGACATGGCCTGTCGTTGCCCCAGTTTGCGGAAGGCCCACACATCGCTCGGCCCGTCGCACGGGATCTCGGCCCCCACGATTATCTCCCCTGCTCCCAGCGCCGACCTGCCCGGGCCCAGGAAGAACCGGCCAGCCTCGATGGCGCGCTGCCCCGCGAGCCCCTCCGCCACGATTCGAGCGTCCATGGCGATGAGCGCCGGAATCGTGTCGCCCGCCGGGGACGCTGTGGCAATGTTGCCCCCCAGGGTACCCCTGTTCCTGATCTGCGGAGAACCCACCGCGGCGCTGGCCGCAGCCAGAAGCGGCGCCTTCTCGGCCACTACCCGCGAACGAGATATGCTCGCGTGCGTGCACCCCGCCCCCACCCACACCGTGCGGCCTGTATCTTGGATTGCCGACATGTCGGTTGCGCGGTCAATGCTGATCAGGGCCGGCGGACGCGCCTTCCCGTCCTTCATCTTCACCAGAAGGTCAGTGCCGCCTGCTACCAAAACAGCCCCTGGCTCGGCCGCGAGCAACTCCACGGCCTCCCGGACGCGCCTCGCTGAAAACGCTCTGAAGGTGTCCACTCCTTCTCATCACCTACCCCTTGGATCCGTCTATCCTACCTGGGCACCATCTGGATGCATTCCCATACAGGACAAACGCTGGCACACATGCTGCAACCCACGCATTTTTCCTCGTCAACATGGGGCAACCGCTTCTCGTCGAGGGTGATCGCTTGGTGCCCACCGTCCTGGCATGCGATGTAGCAAACATCGCACTTGACGCACGTCTCCAAGTTGATCTTCGACACGGGCTTGTACTCCCGCGACAGATGCGAATGCTCCACGATGTTCGGAAGCGCCAACCCCACGAGCTCCTCCACCGACGACATGCCCTTATCTTCAAGGTAAACTGACAGCCCATCGGTGAGGTCCTCGATGATTCTGAATCCATGCTTCATCACCGCCGTGCATACCTGCAGATTCCTTGCGCCGCACAGCAGGAACTCCACGGCGTCGCGCCAGGTAGTAATGCCGCCCGTGGCTGAGATGGGCATGTCGACAGCCTTGGCGATCTCCGCAACGCACCGGAGCGAAATGGGCTTGATGGCCGCGCCGGAATATCCTCCGTATGAAGACTTGCCGTTCACTGTGGGATATGGGACGAAGTTGTCGATATCCACGCCTATGAGGCATTTCACAGTGTTGATAGCGGTTATGGCATCGGCTCCCGACTTCTGCACCGCGTGGGCTATGTGGGGCAGGTCCGGCACCAGAGGAGTGACCTTGATCGACACAGGCGTCCTTCGGGCCGCCTCCTTCACCCATCTGGCCGTGCGCTCCGTGAGCTCGGCATTCTGGCCGATTGTGGAGCCCATACCCCGCTCGGGCATGCCGTGCGGGCATGAGAAACTGCACTCGATGAAGTCGACGCCGGCGGCCTCGAGCCTTCTGACCAACGACTGCCAGTGCTCCTTCTTCTGCCCCATAATGCTGGCCCCAACCACCTTCTTGGGATAGGCCTTCTTAAGCTCGCGAACGTCCTTCTCCACCTGGTCGATGTGGCGCTCCGAGATGAGGTCGATGTTCTGCAGACCGATCACTTTCTTGTCGTCGAAGTCGAGGCCAGCCATCATGGGGTAGACCAGTTCGACGACTTCCTCCTCCACGGATGTAGTCTTGAGTACCGCCGCCGCCCAACCGGCGTCGAACGCCCGCGCCACCATCTGGGCATTGTCAGTGCATGGAGATGCCGCCAGCGTGAACGGGTTCTCGAACTTGATCCCAGCGAACTTGATAGAAAGATCTACCGACACTCCGATCCCTCCCTTGATGAGTCGAGATACGCGCGGATCCCCGCGGCCGCGCGAAGACCTTCGCTCACTGCGAGCACTACCGTGGAGCCGCCATTGACTGCGTCCCCGCCGGCGAAAACACCTGCCATCGACGATGCCCCAGTCTCGGGATCGACCTCGATCATGCCCGCCTCCGAACGCGCAAGCGATGGAAGAGCGCTGAATATGGACTCGTTCGCCCCCTGTCCAAACGCCAGCAACACAGTGTCGGCGCCGATCGCCTCGTCGGGCTCGCCCGAAGGAACCGGCCGGGGACGCCCTGAAGCATCGTCCTCCGCCAACTTCATCCTGGTCATGCGCACGCCCATGATCTTCCCATCGGCCTGCAGCACCTCTGCCGGCGACAGCAGGAAGGCGAATTCCACCCCTTCATCCTGAGCGAACTCCACTTCCCGAGCCCACGCAGGCATCTGCTCCCGCGCGCGGCGGTAGGCCACGGTGACCGCCTCCGCCCCCAGCCGGAGCGCAGTGCATGCCGCATCGATGGCCACATTGCCTCCGCCCAACACAACCACGCGGCCCAGAGGCTGCGCTATGGGCGCCGGATCCGTCTGGCCCGCGGCACGGAGGAACGAGTAGGCCGAGATCACGCCGGGCGCGTCCAACCCCGATACATCAGGGGTCGCAGGCTCGCCCAGCCCCGCCCCGATGAAAATCGCGTCGTACTCGCTCAGCAACTCGTCCATGCCGATATCCCGCCCCACCTCGGTGTTGCCCACGAACCGTACGCCCGCGCCCAGAATCCAATCGACCTCGCGGTTCAACACTTCTCGCGGAAGACGGTAGGGGGGTATCCCATACCGCATGACTCCGCCCGGTTCCGGCGCGCTGTCGTACATCGTGACCGACTCTCCCGCCAATGCCAGAGCCAGAGAGCACGCCAACCCCGCCGGACCCGCCCCGATCACTGCGACCCGCCTGCCGGTGGGCGCCGCCGCGGCCGCCTGTCGGATCCCGCGGGCCATCTCCTGATCCATGGCGAACCGCTGCAGGCAGGCGATGGCCACCGGCTCAGTCAGCCCTGCGCTGGTACATCCCTTCTCGCACTGCGCCTCTGACGGGCACACCCGCGCGCACACGGCCCCAAGCGGGTTGGCCTGCCTGATCAAGCGGGCCGCCCCCACGAAATTGCGCTGTGCCATGCGGCGTATGAAGCCGGGAATATCGATTCCAACCGGACAGCCCTTGACACACGGGGCATCGTGGCAGAATATGCATCTGCCCGCCTCGGCCAAGGCTTGATGGGGCTTGAGCCCCCGGTCGACCTCGTCCATGCTCGCCACACGGACTGCCATATCGAAAGTATCAGGCGTTTGACGCGCCGCCATATCCGGTGCCTCCTAATCCGCACTTCGGGTCGCGGCCGTTCCTGGCGGCTACCATCTCAGCCACCACGCTCACCGCGATTTCGCGGGGCGAATCGCCCCCGATGGCAAGGCCGATCGGCGCATGCACCGCGGCAAGCGTCTCCTCGGAGACGCCCTTGGCCCGAAGTCCTTCCAAACAGCTCTTCACTTTCGGCTTGCTTCCCATCATGCCCACGTAGTATGGGCGCGGGTTGAGGCTGAGAACCTGCTGCAGCACCTGCGCGTCCCAGACGTGGCCACGAGTGACTATGACGACGTAGGAGTCGAGCCCTCTCGGCGCACGAGCCGCCGCCTCGCCGAAATCGCACGCCATAACTGAGTGAGCCCACGGTGCCCGCTCCGCGTCGGCGAACTCGGGCCGATCGTCCACCAACGTGACCCGAAACCCCGCGAACGCAGCTAGTTCGCCCACTGCCAGGCCCACGTGGCCTCCGCCGAACACCCACACCTGGGGGCCAGGCGAGATGTAGTCCACGAACAGCTCGATCCCGCCTCCGCACACCATGCCCAGCTCTGCCAGACCGCCGCATTCGCCGGCGAATGACAGTCGCGCCGATGCTCTATCGCGTATCGCCGCGAGACCTGCCTCGACGGCCCGAGCTTCCAGAGCTCCGCCGCCCACAGAACCGCGAGTCTTGCCGTCCGGACGCACCAGCATCTTGAACCCGGGCTTAGCCGGAGTCATTCCGCTCGACGCCACGACAGTGACCAACGCCGCCGGCTGGCCCGACTCCAGCGTCAGTATGGTCTCTCTGAAAACATCAATCCCCATGTCGTTCACTTCCCTCCGGTTCCGCCATATAAGGCGTCGACTCGGGCATACGCCGCACCGCCTCGGCGTAGTCCGATGGGGTGTCCAGGTCCATCCGCACCCCCGCCGATTCAACCTCAACAAAGCTTGCAACCGGGTCGGCGTTGGCCCGCACTATGTCCCTGAGAGTGCACGGTTGCCCCGGCCCGAAAGCGGCTGCGCGGCCCAGCGCCGCAAGCTCAGCACGGAGCCCGGATCCCAGCAACACCGGGTGGCCCCGCCGCCCGGCGTGCACCGGCGCCAAAACGGCCCGTGCCCGCTCCCCGGGCGATCTCCCCGCGAACGCCGCTATCAGTACATCGACAACGCCCACATCCACAGCCGGGTGGTCCGACAGGGCGATCAGAAACGCGTCCGCGTCCGCCCTCGCCGCCGCCACGCCACACGCTACAGAGCTCGCCATCCCGTCTTCCCAGGCAGCGTTGACGGCCACTCGGACGGGCGCCCCCGCGCAATGCTCGTTCCCCAGCACAGCCCGGGCCACAGCGTCCGCCCGGCACCCCACCACCACGACTACCTCGCTCGCCATGGATCTGGCGAAAATCTCGGCAACGTGGCGCACCATCGGCCTCCCGCCCCACGGCAGAAGCTGTTTGGGCCGGCCCATCCGGGTCGAGGCGCCAGCGGCCAGCACTATGGCCGACACGATGGGTGCCAAAGCCTCGCCCACTGCGCTCGCCCCGCTCATACCCGGGCCTCATCGGCCGCCTGGGAATCCACCCACCCAGCCATGCGCTGCGCCGCATCGTCGATCGCCTCAATGATTGCCTTGTAGCCGGTGCAGCGGCACAGATTGCCGGATATGGCCTCTCGTATCTCGCGCTGGGTCGGACTGGGGTTGGCGTCGAGAAGCGCCACGGCCGACATGATCATCCCGGGCGTGCAGAACCCACATTGTACCGCCCCGTGGCGCACGAAAGCTTCCTGCACCGGATGGAGAAGTCCATCGCGGGCAAGTCCCTCAATCGTGACAACGCTGCGGCCCGAACACTGGTAGGCCAACACGAGGCAGGAGTTCACAGGCACGCCGTCCAAAATCACCGTGCACGCCCCGCACTCGCCCTTGGAGCAACCCTCTTTCGTGCCGGTGAGGTCCAGCTCTTCCCGGAGCAGCCGCAGCAAGGTCATGCATGTGGGGACAGTCCTGACATGCTCTTCGCCGTTGACAGTGATCCTTACTCTGACAGCTTCCATCTAATCCCCTCCTGACACGGTTGATGCCCTAAGCCGACTCACGCTGAAGCGCGTATGAACTCGCCTGCGCCGCGCGCCCCAAAGAACCGACCGCGCGACGCGACAAGGCGTCCCCTGAGATAGACCTCCCTCACTTCGCAGCCGACCTTCATCCCCTCGTACGGCGAGTAACCCGCCTGCGACAGCAGGTCAGCCCCGGACAGCGTGCGCCGGGCCGTGGTGTCGAGTATGCAGATGTCGGCATCCAACCCCGGCGCTATCCGGCCCTTCCTGGCAGATAGGCCAAACAGGCGCGCAGGGGTCTCGCACATCATCTCAACCATCCTACTCGCCGTGATCCTGCCCGTTGCCACTCCATACGAGTACACCAGAGGCAGAAGCGTCTGCACACCGGGAATCCCGGGCAGAGTGTCGAAGCAAGACTGCCCGAGCGCCTTCTGCTCCGGGGTGAACGCGCAATGATCGGTGGAGAATGTGTCGACGACCCCGCGAGTCACAGCGCGCCACAACCCGTCCTGATCCGCCGGCGTGCGCAGAGGAGGGCTCATTATGAACAAACGGGCATTTGGGCCGGCATATCGGCCCTCGTCGAGCAAGAGATAGTGCGGACACGTCTCACACATGACAGCTAGTCCGCGGCGCCTGGCCTCTGCGATGGCCTTTATCGCCCCGCGCGTGGAGACGTGCACTACGTAGACGGGCGCGTCCGCGGCCTCGGCCGCCCGGATGACCTCCCGCACAGCCTGCTCCTCGGCCTCCGCAGGCCTGGACTTCCCATGGTCCGCAGGCGAAACGGAACCGGCTGCCTCCAGCTGACGGCGGACGCGCACGATCACGGCATCGTCCTCGGCGTGCACAGTGACGAGCACACCGTGGCGCTTCGCCGCTCGGAGCAATGCTTCGAGGTCGCCGCCCTCCAGCATGTAGCCTACGTCTTTGTAAGTGGTGAAGACTTTCACGCTGCCTACTCCGGCCGCGTGCAGCTGAGCCAGCTGTTCGCCGAAGTCGGCGTCGAGCCGGATGAAGTTCTGGTGGACTGCGTAGTCCGCTGCCGCCTGCCCCCGGACCTCGGCCAGTCGGATCGCTGCAGATTGAGCCAGCGTCATGCCTGGAAGGTGGTCGGCGTAGTCGATGACCGTAGTCACCCCGCCCGCCGCGGCGCAGGCCGTGCCGGAGGCGAAGTCGTCGGCCGTTACGGTGCCGCGAGAACGCAGCCCAAAGTGAACGTGGGGATCGATCGCACCCGGCATCACCAGCATGCCGCGGGCGTCCACCTCTCGGCTGGCGCGGATCCCGGCGCGGTCCGCGCGTCGACTCCCCTCAGCCGGCAAGACCCGTGCGATCGCGCCCGCTTTGATCAGGACGTCGGCGACTTCAACTGAATCAGATGATACAACACTGCCGCCCAGTATTGCCAGGTCATACATGAACTCCACCCTCTGTCAGACTGCCCCGACTCACATGGCGAGTCGCACGGAGCGTCACGGCAGGACGCCGGGCGCGACACGCGCAAGCTCACGCTCTAAAAGAGCAATGTCAGGTGGGATAGTGATAGGCTCGCCCGCTGCGCGAATGCCCGTCTGGATGTCCTTTAGGCCGTTGCCGGTGACTATTGCACAGGCGCTGGCGGACGGGTCGACAATGCCTTCGCGCACGGCGCGGACCAGCCCGGCCAGGCCCGCGGAGCCAGCCGGTTCCCCGAAAACCCCGGTGGTGCGGCCAAGCAACCTCATGGCCGAAAGGATCTCCTCGTCGGACACATCGATCATGGTTCCCCCCGAGTCGCGCACCGCGCGTACTGCCTTCACCGGATTTCTGGGCTCGCCGACTGCGATGGAATCGGCGATCGTGTCTTCCTGCCCAGGCTGCATAGGCTTGCCCGTTCGGAAGGACACACTTATGGGGTTGGACCCTTCGGCCTGAACGCCCAGGATCCTGGGCGCCCGGGATATCGCGCCAATATCGTGCAATTCTCGAAACCCTTTCCATACTCCTGCAATAGTGCACCCATCGCCCACCGCTACTGCCACCCAATCCGGCAGAGCCGCGCCCAGCTGCTCGCATATCTCGAACGAGACCGTTTTCTTGCCTTCAACCATGTACGGGTTGATCGCGGCATTGCGGTTGTACCATCCGTAACGCTGTATCGCCTCGCGCGACAGGTTGAACGCGTCCCTGTAGCTTCCCTGAACGCGTATGACAACAGCGTTGAATATGCGAAGTTGCGCCAGCTTCCCGGCTGGAGCGCGCTCAGGCACGAATATCACGGTGGGCAGCCCCACCGATGCCGCGCAGCCCGCGCAGGACGATGCCGCATTGCCAGTGGAAGAGCAGCTAATGGTGGCGGCGCCGGCCTCCAGCGCCATAGCCGTCGCAACTGCCGACGCCCGGTCTTTGAGCGAAGCGGTGGGGTTGACGCCGTCGTCTTTGATGAATACACCCGAAAGCCCGATTTCCTGTGCAAGCCTGCTCGCAGCGTAGATGGGCGTTCCGCCTACTCTGAGGCTTGGGCGCGGGCCGCCCGGCGACACCGGCAGCAAACGTTCGTATCTCCAGATGGACCTGTCGGGGTTGGCAGCGAGGGAGCGCTTGATGTGTTCGCAGTCGATTGAGCCGTAGTCGTACACAACGTCAAGTATGCCTCTGCACGCAGCACACGTGTATGTGGAAGGAAGAGAGCTGTAGGAAGCGCCGCAAGAGACGCACGCGAGGGATTTCACGTGATTCACCGCTCGACCTCCTCGGCAAGTGTTGTGAGCGCATGTTCTCGTAATTCAACGTATCACCCCGATTCCCTGCATTTGCTTATCCAACGGTTATTCTGTGATCGCCGGGAGCGCACTCGGGCAGGATATCCTGGGAAGAGACCAGGATCACCTGTCGCGTCAGCGAGACCCGGCGCAACGCTGTGAGCAGCTCGGTGGGGTTCGGTATCGGCGCCGGGTATTCCACTACCAGAGGCGCGACATCATGCCCGTCCGCCGGCTCTCTCTGGGCCAGCTCGACAGCGAGTTGAGCCTTAAGGCGCATGCACTCGTCCGTCCGCCGGGCACCCCCAAGAACGAAGACGGCGCGTCCATCCTCCAGCGTGCACGCGATGCTGGCGTCTCGTTCTTCCGTGATGAAACGGAGGATCTCGGATGCGGACTCCTGAAGCCTCGCAGCAGCCTCCGGCACCCGCTCGTCCAGCAGTTCCTGAAGAAGCGCGCGGGCCATGGCGGCGGACGACCTACACCGCGCAGCCGTCTCCTCCTCCATCGCCGCCTCTGCCGCATCGCTGGCTGCCTCCCACACATCGACGGCGCTCAGCTCGCGCTCGACTTCCTCCAATTCCCGTCGCCCCGCGGCCAGTTCGCCGGCGAGACGCTCTCTTTCTGCGGCTTTGAGCGCGTATTCCTCCGACAGCTCATCGAGGCGGCCGTCCACTCGGCGATCGGAAAGCGCGTCCCGGCGAGCTTCGGCCACCGCGATCTCTTCGGCAGCCAGATCCATGTCCCTTGCGATGCCGGCCTCTGTCCGTCCGCCGAGGCTGGATTCGAGCCTGCCCCGTGCGTCCTGGAAAGCTGAATCCAGTCGGAGATAGCGTTCATGGCAGTCAAGATAGCCTGCGGCCGAATCGAACCCCGTTGCCCGCAGAATCTCGGCCAACCGTTCTCGGGCCCGCGCCGCGCTCACGCGCACCAGGTCCGCCGCGTTATGCAGTCGAGTCAGATCGGCCACCGCTTCCTTGATCTCGTCGACTATGGCATCGCTCCTCTGCGCCAGCCGGCGCCGTTCATCCAGGGCGCCCATGTAGCCTTCCAGAGTGCGACCCCCGAGCAGTGCCGACAGTCGCTGCCTGTTCCAGGCGAGTTGCCGACTCAGCGCTGCTTTGTCCCTATCCAGAGCAGCCCGGGACTTGATGCGCCCTTCGATCTCAACGCCGATGCGTATCCCGAGCGCCGCCGACAGCAGGCCCGCTACGAGCAGTATCAGGAGGACGGACACGCCTCTTTCGGCAGTGGCAGCCGGAAACATGATGGCCGCAAGCGACAGCGCGGTCACGGCCACGCCCCCTATCGTCAGCCGCTGGGCGAGTCTCTTGTGCATAAGGGCCCTACCCGCCGTCGCTATCTCCGCGGCGATCTTGCCGAGCGCTTTCTCCTGATCGTCAATGATAGCCGCCAGCGACCTGGCCTGCGATGCAATCCGCTCCGAGCCGCGCCCATCCTCCAGCCTTTCGGCGGCCGCATGCACCTGCCTCTGCTCGGCCTTCAGCCGCCGAAGCCAGGCGGTCGCACGCGTCAATTTGGCTTCGCAGTCATCGGCCCTCTTCTCCAAGTCTCTTAGCGATCTATCGAGCGATCGCACTTCGATAGCCGTGGCGGGATCGAACGCACCGTCATTGCCAGGGCAGGCGGCGCGATGCGCGCAGGCCGCCTCAAGCGCCTCTCTGGCGGCCCCGGCGGATGAGAGTCTCCGATCGCACTCCTGGAAATAGGCCCGGAGTCCGTCTATATAGTCTTGGATCTCATCGCGTTGGTCACATGCAACCAGGGAAGATTCGATGCACGCCAATCTGCCGTCGATGAAGCAGACCCGTTCGGCAAGCCACGACAGCCCCGACTCAAGCGCAGCTCGCCGTGAGCGCAGGCCGTGAGCATGGCTTACTCTCGCTTCCAGCTCCACGCCGCGCGCGTGCCGCTCGGCGCTGCGGCCATCCGCTTCGGCCATCGCATCGTCCATGGCCGCAATGGCTGAGCAGAGCCTGGTTTCGGCCGTGGGCAATACCGATGCCAGCGGCAGGCTGCAAATGCCGATCGCGCTCTCATCGCATGGCAGCGTGAAAGCCATGGTCACCTGGCGCGGGGCCTCCATTTCCTCGCCGGTGCTTACGTTGACGGCACGGGCAATGCTCCTACCGTCAGCGCCCTGCTCCGATGCCAACAGGACCCGTGAGCCGCCCCCGTCCACCAGCGCCATTTCCGCCCACAGAGCCCCATCACACTGGCCCGTCCATCGCAAAACGGACACGAGTGCCCGGCCCACGGCGGGATCGCCCGCCGCCGCCACCGAGAGTCCCGGAGCGAAGCGGGCCTCAATCGCCCTGCGTCTGGCCTTGACCTTGAACGACAACCTCTCGATGATCAAAGGTCTCCACCTCCCAAGGCGTCCAGTCCTAGTTTCAGAGCACGACCGACTACATCCGGCGATTCGTCCGAAGCGCCCGGGCGCTCTCCCAGTTGCGATGCTTTTTTGAAGAACGCCTCTTGTAGGTGGGTGCTGCGCAGGCTGGGCGACTGCCACGGCGGATGCCGCACCGCCGTGTGGTCCGCCACCCACAGGTGGAAGAACCTGCTCTGGAGGTCTCTCTCCGCCTGACGCGGCAACCCCGCGTCCTCCGGCCCCACCTGTCCCTCGAGTTCCACCTTGAGGCAGAGTTCAGGGTTGGCCAGACGGGTAAGGCGCGCATATAAGTGCTCCCTGGCGCGAGTCGCGGAGACCTCGATGTTGACCACACGTTGCGGACGGCCGGGCACCTTGAGCGGGTTTACGCGAACCCCGTCGCCGCGCACGGTCACAATCAGCGCATGGCGCTCACCGCGGGTGTCCACTCCGAGGTGGACAGGGGACCCTGAATACCAGCACGTGGCGCGGCCCGCCGAGTTGTTCACCATGTTGTGGTAATGACCGAGGGCGAGATAGTCCAGCCCAGACTGGGAGAGGTCGGCGGGCGCCACCGGCGATATGGACGAGGCCAGCCCGGGAGTGCCGGAGAAGGTGCCATGCATGAGCCCGATGTGTGTGCCCGAGCCCCGAATGACCAAGTTGGGCAGTACGCTAGTAGTCGAGTTTCTTGAGGTGGTGCGCAAGCCCCACACGCTGACTCCGGCCAGAGGGGACACGCACGACCACTCCTCGCCCCAGAACAGGTGGACATTGGGCTCCCGGCACACCTGCCGGAGCATGGCAAGGGAGTGCACTTCGTCGGACTCCCCGGGCACAACGGCAACGAAAATCGAAGCCCGTCCGAGCTTGCGGAAACCTTCGCGCACAGCGGACGCAGTGGAATCCGAGATTGAATGGGCTGAAAGCAGGTCTCCCGCTATCAGCATAATGTGCACGTCTTGGCGAACAGCCTCGTCCACGAGGAAGTCGAATGCCGACAACAACTCGACCCGGCGGACGCTGCGTACGTCCCGCCTGTAGTCTGTGAGCACATGATCCAGATGAATATCGGAAGTATGCAGAATTTTCAGTAATTTCACGGCACAGCCTCCTGTATCCTATGGAGACATGATCGCCGTACAGTTCGCCGCCTTGCGCCGGTTCCCTTCTACTCAAGACCCGAGTCGGAGCCCGGCGTACCTGTCGAGCACTCGCTCCACAGCCAGCGCCATACTGCGGCGGAGCTGGGGCGGCTCCAGAATCTCAGCCGACTCGCCGAAAGTGGCCACCCAGGCGCGGAACTCATTGCACCCGGGCATGGTGTCGCGATAAATCACGGACCCGTCAGACTGCGCCTCATACTCACCGTCTGCCCTGTCGGTAGTGTCGGCATACAGCCGATCCAGCACATTGTGGTCATCGGCGAAACGGACGACCACCTTCACCGGGGTGGAACTGCACTCCACACCCCAGCACGACCTGACGTGCTCCTCCACCAGACCATCGTCAGGCGCATCCACATGCATTGCTGCCGGCCCGAAACTCACAATGCGCGACACCCTGAAATGGCGAAACCCGCCGCCGGCACCCCTCGGGCCGATGTGGCCGTACAGATACCACGCACAGGTGCGCCAGTCGTACACCAGGGCAACCGGGCAGGTATCACGCTGCGTAAGGCGATCGTGCCGGTCGGTGTATACAATCCTAATCGAAGCCCGCTCGGCCACGTAGGCGCCGAGCGCATCGATCTTGGACTCCTCTTGGCCATCGCCGTAGATGGTGCGCCCCGCCTTCACCACCCGCCTGCGCACGCCCGCTTTCGCCAGGCTTGCCTGTAAACGCTGCCGGATGCCGTCGGCGCCCTCGGCACGCGCCAGAATGTCCAGAAGCGTTCGGGCCTCGCGAGGCGACAGCCCGGTTACCGGAAAAGCGAAGTCCTTCGAAGCAAGGCTCCATATCTCGTCGTCTTCCCGTTCGTCTCCTTCGCAGCTGACCGCCAGCGGAGCCCGGGCGTAATCGGCCAAGCGGTACAGGTCGTCACGAACGACCGCAGGCGCCGCGCCGACGGCTTCTGCAATATGCGCCACGCTCAGCCCCTCCGGCGCCGACATCAAGAGATTGACTATCATGATTACGCGCTGAAACATCTCATCAGCCGGGCGCCTATCTCGCTCCAACATCTGGGTTTCCCCCCTTCGAGCTGCTCATGTCGCGCATGTCGTACATATCGCGCATGCGCATGGCGCTTTCGACCAGCTGCACGCGCAGCCTTTCGGGCTCGATCACCAGCGCTGAACTGCCGAAGGTCCGCAGCCAGGTACGAAACTCCGACAGCCCCGCCACCGTGTCGACCAGCTCCCACACACCCTCGCCCACCTGCGACAGGTGGGCGAGGGGCCTATCGGCGATCTCCGCCTGCAGGCGAGCAAGCACGTTCATCTCGTCGAAAAAGCGCACTCTCACGCGCGTCGGCTCTCCGGCGTACACACCCCACATATCCGATGCGTAGCAAGTGAGATGGAAATCGGGAGGGTAGAGGAACGACCTGTTCGTGACGGCTATCGCGACGATTCGGTCGACCCTAAAGTGGCGCATTTCCCCTGCCGTGCAGCATCTGGCCACCAGATACCACATGTCGTGGAACCAGTAGTACAGAAGGCCCAAGGGCTCGACATCGCGCACGCTCTCGCGGCCTTCCGGCCTTTCCTTGTATCTTATCCGCACCACACGGCCTTCCAGCGAGGCCACCTCCAGCGCCTCTGACCTTGCCAAGATAGCTGGGTCGGACCGGCGAGCCCTCCCCCTGGTATACCGCCGGCGGCGAACCGCGTGGGCCCAATCGACACACGGGGCCATGGCCGCGAAGAGCTTCTGGCGTATGGAAGCCATCGTGAGCGGGTCGGCTACAGCCTCCGGCGCCGACTCCAGCGCTCGCACCGCCGACACTAGCTCCTGGAAGGTGAGCGAAAACCGCGGCATGAAAGCTCCGCTCAGACGATATCCGGCATCGTCCTCGCCCGGCGCCTCCACATAGCCGCAGGACTCGAGATGCTCAAGGTCACGCCTGACTGTGCGCTCATCCGCCCCGAGATCCCGGATTGGGTCAGCCAGGTACGATGCTATCCGGCCCAGCGCGGCCGGCCCGCCTGTGAGCAAAGACAAGATGGCCAGGCGCCGCATGGCGGGTTCGGGCGATTCGCCGCGGCGGGCGGAGGCGGTCCCCGGCTCGTCCCCGGGCTCAGCTCCAAGCTCAACCGCCGACCGCACCCAGCCGCCCTCGGCTCGAATGTCGTACCCGACTATCTCCAGCTTGCTTATGTACCGGTACACGGTGCGCTCCGACACATTCAGCTCGGACGCGATCTCGCGCACATGGCAGCTGCCTCCGGCAGCCGCGACAACTCCGAGCATCTCCCGGATCCTGATTGTAAGGTCATCAGCCACCACAATCACCCATGGTGGCATTCGACATTAGGCGATTTCATCCTCCTTCACAGGCACGGCCTGTATTTCGCGTTCGTCTGCCATGAACCTACGGAGCTTGCGCCGGGCGCGCATGACCGCGTTGTCGACGCTCTTCGCGGACACTCCCAGTTCAGCGGCGACCTCTTGGTAGGATGCGCCGCCCGCCCTCCTCCTGAACACTTCCAGTTCCAGCTCTGACAGGGATGACCGCGCAACGCCCCACATCCGGCGTACTGCATCGCGCGACACAGCCAGGTTCAGAGGGTCGCAGGCGGCAGGGTTGGGCACAGCCTCCATCAAGTCGCGTTCGTCGTCATCGGAACCAGACACGGTCCCGCAGAGGGCGAGCATGCCGCCTGGCGGCGCGTTCTTCGGGCGTCCGGCCGACTTCACCACGCTCTGAAGGCGGCGGTTCACGCAGAGCTGCGCGAAGCCGAAGAAGCTCGATTGTGCATCATCATAGGACTGGACTGCGCTCAGAAAGGCAATGTGGGCCTCCTGCTCCAGGTCGCCGTAGTCGGCAATCCGGTAAGCAGTCCAGTATCTCCTCGTCCATGACCTGATGAGCCGGACGTATCTTTCGAGGAGTTGCTCGAACGCATGGTCCGACCCGCCATCGCGGAACATCTGGACCAACTCGCCATCGGCGAGATCCGACAGATCCCGCACACAAACACCTCCCAGAATGAACTATTCCCTCGGTTACTGCCGAGGGAATAGTATCACGCCGGTCCGGCGCTCTTGTGTCACAGAAGTGTGTGGTCAGCCTGAGCTGGCCTGAGCAGTTCAAGACCCGCCGTCTGTCATGGCCGCGTACGCCAAGGCCGCCTCGAGGCGCTTGCGGGTGATCAGGCAGCCGATGGAGTACGGGGTCATCAGCGTGCCGTTCATCTCGTGGGCATTGGCATGACACCCGCCCGAGCACATGAACCTGGCCCAGCAATCGCGGCAGGCGCTCTTGGCGTAGATGTGGGCGCCGCCGAAAGCCTCGCCTATCTCAGGCCTGGTGATCCCGTCCCACACATTGCCCATGACGAACCCTTCCCTGCCCACGAACTGGTGGCACGGGTAGAGCTCGCCGTCTGGAGTGACGGCTACGTACTCGCGTCCGGCGCCGCATCCCAAGAGGCGCTTGGCCAGGCACGGGCCATGGGCGATGTTAAGGTCGAAATGGAAGAACCTGAACCCGCGCCCGGCTGCGCGGCGCGAGGCCATCTCGGCGACTAGCCGGTCGTATGAGTCGAATACCGCCGGCAAGTCCTGCTCGCGTATGGAGTATGGAGAGGACGGCGCGGCCACCACCGGCTCGAACGAGATGCTGGTGAACCCCATGTCGGCCAGGAAGAGCACATCCTCCACGAAATCCGTGTTGCGCCGTGTGTAGGTGCCGCGCGCGTAATACTCGCCGTCCGGGCGGGTGTTAACAAAACGCAGCATGTTGCCGGCAATTCGCGCAAAGGTCGGGCGTCCATCAGCGGTCCGTCGCACTGCATCATGAACGCCGGACCTTCCGTCGACGCTCAGAACCGCGGCGATATCGTTATCGTTCAGAAACTTGTCTATCTTTGGCGAAAGCTCGTGGCAGTTCGTCGTAAGGGTGAGCTTGAGAGTCTTGCCGGTGCGCGCTTCAAGTTCGCGCCCGTGTCTAGTAATCTCGACCACAGCATCCATGTTCATCAGCGGTTCGCCGCCAAAGTAATCGACATCCAGGTGCCGCACATGACCGCTGATGTCAAAAAGCAAGTCTAGCGCTCGACATCCTACCTCTGCCGGCATAAGCGAACGCGCTCCGCCGAAACCACCTGTTCCCGCGAAACAGTATCCGCACCTCATATCGCAATCGTGCGCCACATTGAGGCACATCGCCTTGACCACTCCCGGGCCGAGCGCGCTGGGCATCGGATCCGCATCGTCCGGATGCGACAGAGTGCCCTCCTCGATCAAGATGTCTAGGTCGGCCATGACCTCGTCGACCCTGCTGCCCCTGTCCGTCCCATCGTACGCCCCGCCCTGCTCCAACGCCTCCAGAACGTCCCACGCCGCCTCATCCAGAGAGTGCAGGCTGCCAGACTGGACGTCCAAAAGGAGACGGGCGCCCGCTGCCATGAACCGGTGCCAATTGCGGCGTATCCCGGCTGGAGACGGGCGCCCCTGCTCAGAAAGGGTGCGCTTAGCTACTTCCTGCACGCCTGGTTCCCAAGGGTGCACGATGTCTTGCATGCGGACTGGCAGGAGGTCTGACACTCCCGGCAGCCCCCGGTGGCCGCGGTGCCCTTGAGGTCGGCGACTATGATTGTCTTGACATGCTTAGTCTCTTCCCTGGTATCGGTGTTCACTGACATTCCTCCGTAGTCTTCGGATTGGCAGATGTCTGTTCGTCTTGCCTGTTCATCTAGAGTATACCACCGCCGGCTGGCGACGCCAACTCCTCGACCATGGCCGCAAGCAGCCTGACGCATGCATCCACATCGCCCATGTCCACCATCTCGGCGGGCGTATGCACGTATCTGCATGGGATCGAGATGGTTCCGGACGGCACGCCCTCGCGGGTGAGCGCGATCGCCCCGGCATCGGTGCCTCCCCGCTCCAACACCTCAAGCTGGTAGGGGATGCCGTTCTTCTCAGCCGTGTCTATCATGAGGTTCTTCACAGCAGGGTGCGCGATGAGGCTTGAGTCCTTAGCCTTTATGGCGGCGCCGCCTCCGAGGGAGACGTTGAACGGAGCGTGCTCCGGGGTGTCGCCCCAGAGGGTGACATCGACTGCGATGCCCACATCCGGGTTGATCCCGTAGGCCGCCGTGCGGGCCCCGCGCAGCCCCAGTTCCTCCTGGACAGCGAAGACGTAGTAGACTTCATGCAGCTTTGGGCGGGAGCGCCGCATGGCCTCAATCACCACCGCGCACGCGATCCGATCGTCCATGGCCTTACCGCTGACCCGACAGCCCATGTCGGCAAAGCTCGCAAGCATTACGGCAGCATCGCCCACACGCACCTTGGCCTGCGCCTCGGCACGGTCGCGGGCGCCGATGTCGATGAACATCTTGTCGAACTTGAGGTCCTTGATGTCGTCGAGTTTCTCAGTACCGAACACGCCCACGACCCCGTTTCCGAATACCACCCGCTGGCCCAGCAAGACATGTGGGTTGAGCCCGCCCACAGGCGAGAACCGCAGGAAGCCCTTGTCGTCTATGTACGACACCACTATGCCGATCTCGTCCATGTGCGCGTCCACCATGATCCGCTTGGCTGCGGCGCCGGGCGCGGCGGCCTTGGGCGCCACCCGGCAGATCAAGCTGCCCATTGAGTCCACGCGGACCTCGTCGGCGTACTGCTCTACTTCCGACCTGATGATCTGCCTTATCTGGTCCTCCGACCCTGACGGGCCGAAGCTTTCGGATAGCTTCTTCACAAGATCTTTCATACAGGAAGACCCCTTTCGTCAAGGCTGTCGAGGAACAACCCGGCAAGCTTCACATAGTTGTTGAGGTCATCGGCGCATATCACCGACACGGGGGAATGTATGTACCGGCACGGCATCGACACGACCGCCACGGGCACTCCCGACTCTGTCGGCCCTATTCTGCCGGCATCGGTGCCGCCGGTAACGGTCCGCTTGATCTGATAGGGCACCCCGGCGGTCTCCGCAGTTTCAATCAGGCGATCTACGATGCGCGGATCGCCCACCCACGACGAATCACGGTAGACTATCGCGGGCCCCTGGCCGGGGACAGTGGAGCGGCCGTGCTCGGGAGTTTCAGTAACATCGTGGGCCGTGGTGCCTTCGAGCACCAGTGCCAGGTCGGGCTTGACCTGATAGGCCGCCACTCCGGCGCCTCGCAGGCCGACTTCCTCCTGGACCGTGAAGGCCCCGTAAAGGTCGAAGTCGTGCTGCTTTCTGAGCGCCTCGATGATGGCGTAACAGCCCACACGGTCGTCCATGGCCTTACCCTTAAGGAAACCCTCGCCCAATGGTTCGCACTTAGTCGCGAAGATGATCTGGTCGCCCAACTTGACCAGCTTCTCCGCGTCCTCCTTGTTCTTGGCGCCGATGTCGACGTAGAGCGAGTCCATGTCGGTGGATCGGTCCATGTCGGCAGCCTTGAGAAGGTGGATGGGCTTGGATCCGATCACCCCGGGGCGATGGTCGGCGCCCACATACACCAGCTTGGACACGAGCACTCTGGGGTCGACGCCGCCGGAGGCCGCAAGGTGCAAGAGCCCATCGGAGTTGATGCCCACCACCATCAAGCCGACCTCGTCCATGTGGGCCGCAAGCATGACTCGCTTGCCTTCCGCTCCCTTGCGCCCACGCTTTAGGGCAATGAGGTTGCCGATGGGGTCTATCTTGATCTCGTCAACGTAGGGCGTGATCTCGGAACGTATGAGCTGCCGCACTTCGGCCTCCTGCCCGGAGATCCCGCCTGCCTCTGAAAGCTTGGCTAGAAGCATGTCAATCCCTCCCTGAACCGGGAGTCAACCGCGCTCGCGAAATACGCCAAGAGCTGCCCGGACTTCTTCACATCGCCGAGGGAGAGTGTTTCCACGGAGGTATGCATGTAGCGTAGGGGCACAGAAAGCAGCCCTGTCGCCACCCCCGAACGGGTCATCTGCATCGCGTAAGCGTCCGTGCCGCGCGGGCTGGTGCCCGGTTCGACCTGGTACGGGATGCCGCGGTCCTCGGCCGTCTCCTTCAGCTTGCTGAAGATGTGTGGATGGACATGGGGCCCGAAGCTAATGGCGGGGCCTCCGCCCAACTTCAGCGCCTCGTGCTCGGGAACGCCCGGCATGTTCCCATGGCCTACGTCTATGGCTATGCCGATGTCGGGCATTACCCCGAAAGTGCTGGTGATGCCGCCGCCGTAGCCCACTTCCTCCTGCACTGTGGCTACGAAGAACACATCGCAGTCGTGTGAGAGCTTCTGCAGCTCGCGGGCGGCCTCGTACATGACGGCAATGCCGGCCCGGTCGTCCATGGACTTGCCGGCGATCCGATCGTTGGCGAGCCCGATCGCTCGGCGGTCGAAGCTGATCACATCGCCCACCCGCACAAGCTCCCGCAGTCTGTCGGCGGGCATGCCACAGTCGACTGTGAGCTCATCCCACTTCCAGGACTTGTCTTTCTTCGACGAATCCTGAAGATGAGGCGGTATCGCGCCTATGACGCCATGTAGGTCGCGGCGTCCGTGCACAGTCACCTCCATAGACGGCAATATGCGGCGGTCCACTCCTCCCATCATCCAGATGCGCAGGAATCCCTCATCCTCGATCTTCGATACGATCATCCCGATCTCGTCCAGATGCGCCGCAAACATGATCCTGGCCGGCGGCTCTTTAGCCGCCCCCTTCTTCCACATGATCGCGCTGCCGAGCGGATCCCGCCTGATTTCGTCGACCAGGTCGGCGAAGAGACTGTTCACACCGTCCCAGGCAGGGGATTCATACCCGGTCACGCCGCGCGCATCGGCGAGATGCATCAGCGCCTGCTTCGTATCCATGACTTGTCCCCTTTCCGATTGACTGCGGCCACTCGCGGGCCGGGGCCGGTCTCGACCGGTCGGAGCCGGTCGAAGCCGGAGTGCATATCGCATTGTATATTCGCCAGCGTTGCGCGAGCTTCCTTCAAGTGCCAGCGGCAATATCGCTTGAGTGCATGCGTCACACCGCTGCCAAACGCTTCATCACCCTCCGGCGAATAGAGCGGCGCAGATCAGGCAAGGCCTTCCTCGCCGCGTTGCGCCCCTCCTCTATGCACTCCGGAATGCGTGAGGTATCGGTGAGAGCCACGTTGTAGAGGCGCGGCTTTATGATAGTGTTGGCGTAGTAGTATAGCACGTAGTCGGACACTTCCTCGCCCAATATGTCCAGAGACTGAGTGATGATGGACGGGAGTTCGCGCACTTTGGCATCAGCCTGCCCAGTGTACCCAAGGTCGACTGCGATTACGTAATCGCAGCCCTGTTCCTTCAGGATCCTAGCGGGGACAGGCTCCCGAACAGCGCCGTCAACAAGATGCCGCCCTTCCCAAGCCTTCCATTCGAACACGCCCGGTATCGAACATGACGCTCTGACCGCGTCCACCACCCGCGCATCGCAGTACAGCGTCTCCTTGAAAACGGCGGCGCGCGCCGGCGCCTCAGATGTGAACACGATCTTCTCGCCTGTGTGAATGTCCACCGAAACGATAGAACAGGGCATCTTAAGATCGCTCATGCACATGTCGCCGAAGTGCGAAGCCAAGAAGCGTTCGAACCGCCCCCCGCGAAGTATGCCCTTGGGCAGGTACGGCCTCGCGCCGAACATGAGCAGAACAAAGGGCGCGATGAGGAAAAACGCCGTGCAGCCGATGGGGTCCAGGATGTCCTTAGCCGTGATGCCCAGGGCCGTCTCCTGCATTTCGGAAGACGTCATGCCGCTCGCGTACATGGCGGCGATCAGGCTTCCGGAGCTGGTGCCGGAGACCATGTCGGCATGCACGCCAGCCTTTTCAAGCTCATCGATGACCCCGATATGGGCGGTGCCTCGAAGACCGCCCGAGCCCAGCGCAAGCCCGATTTTCACAGTGATCACCACTCCTTGGACGGCCCGCGTCGCTCTTCTTCGGACGCGGGCGCGGGTGTTGCAGTAGTTAGCTTATTCACGCAGCCGGGGTGTGGCGATTTGACCGCGGGCGGATCGGGTCGCCCGGTCGGGCGCGGAACGCAATTCAGCCAGGATCAACGGCGTGCTGGAGGCCGCCGACGAAACTCCCGAGGACTGCAGAACACCCATGGGATCAAGATAAGGAAAGCCCGTGCGCCGGCAGGCTGCTGCCTACCACACACGGGCCATAAGCACTCAGAAAAATGGTGCCCGGGACGAGACTTGAACTCGTATGGTAAAACCACACGCCCCTCAAACGTGCGCGTCTGCCAATTCCGCCACCCGGGCACACCGGAAACAGCGCGTTGCACTGTCCATAAGCAATATTACTATCCCGACAGATCGGTGTCAAGCGAAAGAGAGGGGCCCGCGATGCGTCATAGAAGCCTACTTGACCTTCGCCAACCGGGGGTTGCTGACGATGCCGGGTATCCTTCCCCGCTTGGCTATGGGCTTGCCTTCTACTTCTTTGATGTCCATCGTCATATCGATGGGCGACGCGCCGGAGATGTAGCTGCCGACGCCGAACGAATCGGCCCCCGCCGCAGACAGCTCCACAATGCGCTCGGGAGTCACTCCTCCGGAGACGAATATCTTGACGTAGTTGAAGCCGGCCTGGTCCAGACGGGCGCGGACTTCGCGCACTAAGTCCACTGTTACGCCGCCCCGCTCACCCGGGGTATCGAGCCTGATCCCCTGCAGCCGCTCGCGCAGCGCTTCTGCAACGCGCAGCGACTCCTCGGCTTCGTCTTTGAACGTGTCGACCAGGATGATCCGAGCGTCTTCCGGCGGCATCTCGCGATCGTAAACCTTGGCGACCTCCACAGTGTCGCCGACAATCAGGAAGACGGCATGGGGCACCGTTCCCCTAGGCTCCGCGCCGGCAATCTTGGCGCCTAGTATGCAGCTGGCTCCATCGGCGCCGCCGATCACTGCCGCGCGCTCCATCACCGGGGCGACCGCCGGGTGAAGGTGTCGCGCGCCGAAGCATATGAAAGACCTAGCGCCCGCAGCATCGCGGATATCGTGCGCCGCAGTTGCCCACGCGCTCGAACTGGCGAGTATGCCCAGCATGGCGGTTTCGTATATACCGAACTCGGAATACCTACCCCTGATACGCATGACAGTCTGCTTGGCATCGAACGGCTCGCCTTCGGGCATTGCCCATACCTCGACATCAGTATCCTGCAGGAGGTTCATACACTCGTCGATCCCCGCCAGCACACCGGGCTTCCTCGGGAACACTTCGGCCGTAACCCAGGCGTTGGTAAGCCCCATAGAGTCCAGGATCTGCCGGGTCTTCACAAAATACAGGTCTGTAGTATAGCCGTTGATGATCTCGTCGTGCGTCGCCGAGAAGAGTCGCCTGGCCGGATCCACGGCGAACTCCTTCACCTGCGAAAGACTAGCGACCTTGCCTGGAGTGTTCATTTTCACAATCGCCCCCCGGACAATTCCCATCATAGAGTGATTATAGCACACGAGGCGCGTCATCGCCGGGCCACCTGGATTCGTAGGCCCTGAGGTAGAGCTCATACGCTCTGCTCACCCGGTCCACGTACCGGGCCGTCTCCGCAAACGGTATCTGCTGCAGGTCATCGATGCTCCCCGACCACTTCCCAGCTGATAGCCACTTCTCTACATTGCTCGGGCCGCCGTTGTAGGCCGCCAGGGCGACCCCCACATTGCCCCCGAACTGGTTCAGGAGCTGCCTGAGATACCACGCGCCTATTCTGATGTTGGCGTTGGGCTCGAACAGTAGGTCGTCTGAGTAGCCCTGGATCCCCAGGCACCCCGCTGCCCACCTGCCAGTGTCAGGCATGAGCTGCATCAACCCTCGGGCACCCTTAGGCGACACCGCATCGGACTGGTAGCCGCTCTCTACCCTCATGACGGCCGCCACCAGGAAAGGATCCAGCCCGTGCCGGCGCGAATGCAAGGTTATCACGTCCACATAGCGAATGGGGTTGAGCATGCGCTGGACCCACGAGGAGCCAAACGCAATCGACAGCAGTATGCCGAGGGCCACAAAGACAATCGCCACGCGTATCAGCTGTGCAAGCCTTTTCAGCATCTCACCAACTCCGACTACACCCATATGCGACTAGGTCATGTTTCATCATACGGTACTGCTTCATTGCTGATCGCGACCGGGCGCCAGTCCGCCCTCACCCGCCGCGAGGCCGCGCCCCGACAGCAACAGCCGCCACACCTTGTCCACCTGCGCTTCGGTCTCTTCCAGCGAGCAGTCGGCGCGGATCACGAAGTCGGCGCGGGCCGCGATCTCGTCCATTGGCGTCTGAGCCCGAACCCTGACCAATGCCTCGTCCATCGGGATTCCATCGCGCCTGGCAATCCGCTCTGCCTGAACCTGCTCGCCGGCGACAACAACTGCCACCGCCTCCGTCAAGCGAACCAACCCCGACTCAAAGAGCACAGCCGCGTCGATCACCGCCACAGGCGGCGGGGCCTCCCCGCCCGCCACACTCGCTATCCAGGCCTCCGCCTCGCGCACCAAGGCGGGATGGGTAATCTGGTTTAAAACCTCCAGTGCAGACGGGTCCGAGAACACCTTGCCTCCAAGCCTGCGCCTGTCAAGACTGCCGTCAGGCAGCAGATACTCGCGTCCGAACGCCCGCTCGATGTCGGCCAGGACAGGCGAGCCCAGGCGGACCAGCTCTCGCGCAACGCTGTCAACATCGAGGCATGCCGCTCCGCGCTCTGCGAACATGCCGGCCACTGTGCTTTTTCCGGCCCCGCTTTGACCTGCCAACCCCACGACTATCATGCCCACGCCCTCCGCCTCTCACGTAATCGAGGCCAGCCCCATGAGTGTAAGTATAACGCCTGGAGCGACCCTGAGCCATACCCCGCCCCAGCTTTCCGGCACACGGCTTCCCAAAGTCATGCCCGCCGCCAACCCGCCCAGAGTCATCGCCCCCACCATCCCAGCCATCAGAATCCAGCTCGCGCCGCCCAGTCCCGCCGCAAGTCCGCTGCCGAAAGTGTCCAGGGCCAGCGCCGCTCCGAGCAGCACCGCCTCTCCCGCGCCCAGTTCGCCAGAGCGGTCGACATCAGCAATCTCCGGGCAACGCATCACCTGCACCATCACACCGAGCGGCCTCACACGCAGCGAGAGCAGGATTTCGGCCCCGCTGGCCACGTTATTCTTCCGACCGTCCCTGATTCCCTCCCAGCCTATCCAGAGGCCCATCGCAACAAGCACGAAGCCGCCGATCCGCCGCCCCAGGGTCGGCGTGAGCAATCCGCCTGCGGCCGAGCCGGCCATGGTTGACACAGCCGCCCCTACCATCGATATCGCGACCACCAGCACGACCGCGCTCGCGGGCACCCTGATCCTGCGAAGCCCGTAGGCCAGGCCTGCCCCCAGCGCGTCGACGCTGATGGCGGCGGCAAGTAGAATAACCTCGACGAAGTGCATAGTCGTCCTCCAGCTCCGTTGCGCCGCGCACACACCCGCTGAGCGCACGCCGGGGCCAGAGTCAGTATACGAACCCGCCATAGAAAAGGACCCCCGGATCGCTCCGGAGGCCCTTGGTGCTTCGTTCAGCCTAGAACGGGACCTTCACCGATACGCTGAGCAACTGCCAATCCATGGGCGCGCCAGGATGGTTTCTGAGCCATGCCCAAGCCTTGCCCGCATGGAATGACGGAGGATCGTCGGGATCCGCAAGGCCGTCAACGCCGTAGGCAAGTGTGATGGTGCTCTTGCCGACAGTGCCGGTGACGGAGGCCTTGACATAGTTCACGCCCTTGTCGTCGAACGGCACCCAGGATCCAGCAGCGTGCGTCACGCCCAGCTGACGATAGGTGTAAACGAGCCCAGCGGTGATGCTGTCGCTCGCCTTATACGTCAGACCTGCGTGCGCAGCGATCTTTTCCTCGCTGTCCTTGGTCAGTACTCCGACCTTAGCGGAGAGCTTGTCGGTTACGTCCATCTCGGATCCGGCATAGCCGTAGAACTCGGTGGTCGCGTTGGCTTTGCCCTCCTTGTTGAGCTCAGCAACGCCGGCCAACTGCGACTTGGCGCTCTTGACAAAGCCGGGGTTGAGTTCGGTTGTGTAGACGCCCCAGGTCTTCGCATAGGTTGTGGGCTCCTCAATCTGGTAGCTGGCCTCTGCGTTCAGTTCCAGACCAGTCAAAGGATTTCCCGAAACCTTAACGCCAACGATGGTATCGACGACCTTGGGAGCCGCAACGGTCCCGTGGTTGGTGTCGTCAGCGTAGGACTTGGCCAGGTAGTCGGCGTAGGGCTTGATTTCCATGCCAAACGTGGTGTACTTGACATCCGCGTGTCCGTAATACCCCTCGTTCGCCTTGGTCGCATCGTCCTTATCTAGGTGCGCCTTGTAGCCGCCTTCCACAGTGGCAACCAGGTTCTCCATGGGAGTTACCTCGACAGAACCCGTGGTCTCGTTCCACAACGGGTTCGCGGGGTAGCCCATCCAGAGGGTGTCGGTCAACGTCAACGTCGCCGGCATTCCAATGGGCAGCTCAACTGTGGCGTCGAGCTCTGCAGCAGCAGAACCCTTATACTTGTTGAGCAACGCGGTAGCCTTGGTGCTTGCGTAGCGCGACACGAAGTTGCCGCCCACCGCAGTGTACGATGCATTCGCGGTCACGGGGCCGATCTCCAGGGCCGACAGCTTCGCCATGTAGGCGGCGTTATCGGTCGCGCCCTCGAACTTGAAGCCCTCGTGCGGGTTCTTGGTCCAGTAGCCTGCGCCGGCCAGGGTGAGGGTGGCATCGCCCATGCCCGGAACCTTGCCCGAGACATCGGCGCCGAAGGTCAGGTCGTGAGGTACCGCAGCGGGGTCGGCTGCTGTAGCCTCAGGCACTTGAACAGGTTCATAGGCCTTGCGGGTATCGGGAGCCGTCGAATGGCTGCTGGCAACTGGATCCCCGATCGCTGTGAGCGCTGCGGTCCACAGCCCATCAGTGTACGCGCCTACGATCCCCAGGTCGAACCCGAGCGGAAGCCCGTATGTTGCTCTGCCTGCAAAGGCGTTGCCATTGTCAACGTTCTTGACATCGACTTTCACGGTCTCGATTACGTGCAGTCCGTCCTTGAGAACCGGGTCGTTGTTCTCGTCATACTTCCACACAGGGAAGCTGAAGGTCATGGTGCGATCGCCCAGATCCGCCGCGTAGATGTTGGCTTTCGCGCCGGCAACGTTGCCGGCAGCGTTCACGACCAGCGTGCCGGGAAGACGCGCCAGGATGCCCAGCGGATCGCCGACTGACGCGAACTTCTTGGCGTTGGTGCTGGCGTTGTTGCTCGCCCAGAACGCCCATGGATCCGCGTCGTACGCGAAATACCAGTTGCCGACTGTGGTTTTCAGCGTGCCGACAACGGGCTTGATAGTGAGCGGCAGGTACGCCGTGATCTTCTCGCCCTCATTGAAGGTCAGGTTGAGCTTGAGCTGGCTGGCGTTCGCCAGGAGATATGGATCCCACAGTTCGCGGTCGCCCTTGAAGTCATACGTGAACTTCGCGCTGTACTCGCCGCTCAAGGTGAGGCCGGCCGCCGAAGCGGGGATAGCCATTGCCATTACCAAGAGGGCGATTGCGATGATAGTGAGGTTCTTCTTCATTAAAGATCCCCCTTACGGTTTTTGTGATTTCACGCTTCCTCTTCGCCGTTGGGGGGAGTTTGTGAGTGTCCAAGTTTCCTCATAATCTCCCATCGTCTGGCTAAGGTTCCGCGTGTTGCGGCTCTGTCGCGGATGTCGCGATCCGGCCGCTATGGACTCGGTCCTGAGAGCAAACCAGGGGTGCACCTCCTTTCGGGCTTTCAGGATCGAAAGGCATATACAAACTCAAATGAGATACCAACGGAGTTCTGGGAGCCATGCCCGAAACAAGCCATTGGGCTGATACAGCTGTTGTATTCTACACTACACGCGCAATTCCTTCAAGGTGCGGGAACGTCAACCATGAATTTTCGTGCCTGCTTGACTCGCTATTTGGCGTCCATCCACGTCTTTCCGATTGCTACATCAACTTTCAGAGGCACTGCAACCTGCACCGACTCGCTCATCTCCCCGGCGACCAGGGTTGCCACGGCTTCGGCCTCGTCAGCAGGGGCTTCGAGCACCAACTCGTCATGAACCTGCAACAGAAGCCGCGCTCGATAGCCTTCTTGCCTCAATCGCGCATGTACATTCACCATTGCCCGCTTGATGATGTCGGCAGCCGAACCCTGAATCGGCGTGTTCATCGCCACCCGCTCTGCGAACTTGCGCACGGGAAAAGACGGGCTGGATAGCTCGGGCAGAAGCCGTCTGCGGTTCATGAGAGTCGTCACGTAGCCGTCCATCTTGGCCTGGGCCACGATGGAATCCATGTAGCTTCGCACTCCGCTGTATCTTTCGAAATACCTCTCGATGAATTCCTTGGCCTCGGCCGGCTTCACCCCGATGTTTCTCGCCAGGCCGTAGTCGCTGATGCCGTACACAATTCCGAAATTGACCGCCTTGGCCCGCGACCTCATCTCCGGCGTGACCTCCGCGAAATCCACCCCGAACACCTCGGCCGCGGTGCGCCTGTGGATGTCCTCGTCCCTCAAGAAAGATTGTATGAGCGTTGCGTCCTGAGATATGTGCGCAAGCACTCGGAGTTCTATCTGAGAATAGTCGGCGCTGATGATCGCCCACCCATCTGTACCCGGGATGAAGACGTCTCTGATCTTGCGTCCTTCCTCGGTGCGCACGGGGATGTTCTGAAGGTTGGGGTCCGTGCTAGACAGCCTGCCCGTGGCGGTGACGGTCTGGTTGAAGGTAGTGTGGATACGCCCCGTCCGGGGGTTGATCAACTCCGGCAGCGCGTCCACGTATGTGGACTTGAGCTTGGATATCCCCCGGTATTCCAGCACTTTCGCAACAACGGGGTGCAGCTCGGCAAGGGCCTCGAGCACCTCGGCATCGGTAGAGTAGCCGGTCTTGGTCTTCTTGACAGGGGGCAGGCCCAGCCGCTCAAACAGCACTTGGCCAAGCTGTTTCGTGGAGTTGATGTTGAACTCCTCGCCCGCATGCCGGTAGATCTCGGCCACGAGCCCATCCAGAGCGGAGTCCATCTCCCGCGACAGCTCGCGCAGGCGAGTTGCGTCCACCCGGACTCCCGTCATCTCCATGTCGGCCAGCACCATCGTGAGGGGCATCTCTATCTCGCGGTAGAGACGGTCCATGCCGTAGGAGGAGACTGAAGCCAGCAGTGTCGCTTCAAGCTCCGGCATGATCTTCAGGCACGCGGCGCACATCTGGGCGATGGCCTCGGAGCTCGGGCACGCCTCCGGATCCCGCGCGCGCTTGGCCTCCTGCTGCATGGCCTCGCGAACCTTGGGAACCGACGCTCCCTTCCACCTTTCAGCCAGATCGCACAGTTCGGCGTTGGGAGCGGCCGGATCGACCAGGTATGCCGCGATCATGCTGTCAAAGGAGACCCCGTCAAGTTCGCAGCCGATCGAGCGAAGCAGGATGGTCTTCTCCTTCACGTCGTGGCAGCTCTTCTCAACGGCGGCATCGGCAAACACCGGCCCCAGCGCGCCGGCTGCCGCGTCTGGGCTCAGGCAACCCGCGCAAGTCGCCTCTCCGCCCTTTCCAAGCGGAACGTAGGCCGAAACGCCGGCGGCCTCGAAGGCCAGCCCGACCAGGCGAGCGGTCATCGTCCGCGCCCCTACGCTGACGATGTCGAATGCGAACCGCCCAGCCCGCCGCAGACGCGCGGCAAGCTCCTCCACATCTTCCACGGAGGTCGCCATCTCCACGTTGGCCCCGCCGATTGCTGAGGCGCCGTCAATCGCGCTTCCCCGCTCACTCCCCTGCGCCGCGGCTCCGGAGGGTGCCGCACCGAACAGGCTGGCCTGCCCGGCGCCGCCATCTCGGGTTGTGTCCGCCCCAGCACTGGTCCCGGCGCCTCCCGCGGCCCCGGCAAGCCCCAGCCTCGACAGAAGCATGCGAAAGCCCTGTCTGCGGAGGAAGTCGGCGAGAAGGTCCGGATCTCGCTGGACCGCACAGCATTGCTCCAGGTCGACGCCGACTGGAGCGTTCCGGTCGATAGTGGCCAGATGCTTGCTGGCCATGGCCTGCTCGGCGTTTTCCAGCAAGGCGTTCTTCAATCTCTCCCGCTTTACAGAATGCGCGGCGGCCAGCACTTCCTCAACAGAGCCGATCTCAGTCACGAGGCGCATGGCTGTCTTCTCGCCCACTCCAGGCACGCCCGGGATGTTGTCGGACACATCGCCCATCAGTCCCTTGAAATCCGGTATCAGTTCAGGCCCGAACCCGTATTTCGCGCGCACTTCTTCGGGGCCGTACTCATCGAATTCGGTTATGCCGCGCCTCGTGAGCACCACCCGAACGCGGTCGGAGATCAGCTGCAGAGCATCGCGGTCGCCCGTTACGATAAGCGCCTCATCCCCAGCCTCGTCCGCCATGCGCGACAGGGTGCCGATGACATCATCGGCCTCCCAGCCGTCCAGCTCGACCACGGAGAAACCGAAAGCCCTGGCCGCCTCGCGCACTATCGGCATCTGAGCCCTGAGCGATTCGTCCATCGGCTTTCTGGTCGCCTTGTAATCCTCGTATTCCTTATGCCTGAAGGTGGGCGACGGCCTGTCGAAGGCGCAGATCCCCACGTCCGGCTGCTCCTGCTCCAAGAGCTTGGCCATCATGTTGCAGAACCCCAGCACCGCGTTGGTGGGCGTGCCATCGGCCCGGGTGAGTGTGGAAGGCAGGGCATGGAAAGCCCTGTGGGCCAAGCTGTGGCCGTCTATGATCAGGATCTTGCGCGCCTTTCGTTCCGACAAATCCGCTCTCCCTCTCCGGTCATACGTTCATCTTAATGGTTTTCCACAACGGTCCCTGCAATCCCTGCTCGACCCTGACGTTCCACGACTTACTTGCAGGAACCGGCATATGTATGGCGAAACGCACCATACGCATGCTAAGCTGCTTTGAAGGGAGTTATGACAATGTCTTCGAGTGTAGCTTCAGCTTCAAGGAAGCTGATTATAGCGCTTGCGCTTGCCGCAGTCCTGATCCTGGGCATCGCGGCCGGCCCGTGCGCAGCCGCGACGCCGGACGCGTCCATGTCCGACATCTCCGGGCACTGGGCTGAAGCGGCCATCTCCACCTTGGTCAAGATGGGCGTAGTCGAAGGATACCCCGATGGGACATACCGCCCTGAAGGTCTTGTGAATCGGGCAGAGTTCGCCAAGATTGTGGCGCGCGCCTTCGGGTACGCTCCCACCGTGGATACGCGTTTCCGCGACATGGACGGCCACTGGGCCGAGCCTTTCGTGTCGGCTCTGGACGCGTCGCAGGTAGTCACGGGCTACCCTGACGGCTCGTTCCGGCCGGCGCAGAATGTGTCGAGAGCCGAGATGGCGGCCATCCTGACGCGCGTCGCCCAGCTGGGCAAAGTGGGCGAAGCCGATGCCACGGCCTGGAACCCCAGTTTCCGCGATGTGGACTCGACTCACTGGGCATACAGGTACGTGGAAGTGGCCCGCCGCCTGGACATCATTCCGCTCCACTTCGGACTGGTGTTCGAGCCTGCCCGTCCGGCCACCAGGGCCGAGACCGCGCACATGGTCAATGCGCTGGCTCAAGCGCAATTCGCACGCGGGACCGTCAGCGGCGTCAGCAAGACCAATGAGACTATCAATATCAAGAACGCAGCCGGGACCGACCAGGTGGTACAGATCGATCCGGACACCGTGATATATAGGAACGGAGTTGTCGCCGATCTGGAGTCCGTACGTTCCAAGGACTCTGTGTATGCCGTTGGGACCAGCTACGGAGCGTCTCGCTTCGTGCTGGCTGAAGGCCAGGTCACGCGGGAGGACATCACCCGGAAGGTGAGCGCCATAACAAAGGGCGTTGTCACGCCCGAGCAGGTGGACGCGATTTCCCGAGGCAAGTGGGACGAGGCGCGCAAAGGTATGAGCCCGGCGCTGGCAGGACGTCTTGTGGAAATGGGGCTAACCGACGACGAGGCCCAGGCCCTTTTGGGCCAGGACTGGGAAGCCCTGCCCGAGCTGGGGCAGAAGCGCCTGGCTCAGGCGCTTTCGGAGGAGATAGGAGTGTCTTCGGAGCTAATCGAATCGGTGATGCGCCGCGACTGGAAAGCCGCTCGCAGCTACGCTGAGCTGGAGGCGGCCCAGATCCTGCTGTCGCGATTCCTGGACATGTAGTTGTAATATGGGCCGACAGTAAGCAACTGCAGACTGATCAGTCGCCGCCGCGCTGGAACAAAAGGCGCGGCGGCATCGTCTCTACAAGTGCAAAATGCAGTCTCACTTTGGGGAGGGCGATACGATATGATCCATCGCCGCGTAAGTCTCATCGCAATACTGGCCTGCGCCGCCGCTCTGGCGGGCCTGGCCCTGGCCGCGCACGAGCCCGCGCCGGCTCTGGCGGCGAAAGGGGATGGACGGTCGGTGGAACTGACCATCTACAACTCCGATCTGGCACTTGTAAAGGAAAAGAGGGCCATGGAAATCCCGGAGGGGCTGTCTACTATCATGTTCCGCGACATCTCCGCGCGGATCAACCCGGCCACCGTGAGTTTCGCATCGCTCACCGCCCCCCAGGCGGTAAGGGTGCGCGAGCAGAACTTCGAGTACGACCTGGTTGAAGACGTGAAACTCATGCGCAAGTTCGTGGGCGAACAGATTACCGTGCGCACCAGAAGCGGTGAGGTCTTCACAGGCTACCTGCTCACCGGGGCGCGCGGATCATCCGCCTCCAACATCGTACTGTCCTCCGGGCCCGATGGCACAGGGAAGGTGTCCACCGTCTACCTCGCCGACATCCAGTCGGTGCAGTATCCGAGCCTCCCTGAGGGACTCATCACCCGACCCACTCTCGCGTGGCTCACGTCCAACACGTCCGGCGCCACCGCCCACGATGTACTGGTGACCTACCTCACCGGCGGGCTGTCGTGGGCTGCCGACTACGTGGCGGTCATCGGCCCGAATGACGATGTCATCGACCTGCGCGGATGGGTCACCGTCACCAACGAATCCGGCGCAGTGTACAAAGACGCAAAGCTGAAACTGGTGGCGGGAGATGTCCATCAGGTGCAGGACCAGATGTACGGTGTGGTCAGAGCCGCTGGAGCGAAGAGCGTCATGCTCGAAGATGGTGCGCCCTTTGAGGAAAAGGCTTTCTACGATTACCATCTGTACACGTTGCAGTACCCTACGACCCTCAAGGAAAACCAGGTGAAACAGATCGAGCTCCTAGCTGCCGACGAGGTTCCGGCTAAGAAGCTCCTCGTCTATGACGGAGCGCAGTTCGGGACGAAGGTCAACTCCATACTGGAGTTTTGGAACAAGAAAGACGGAAACCTGGGGATGCCGCTGCCCAAGGGGGTTGTGCGCGTCAGCAAGATGGACACCGATGGCTCTTTGGAGTTCATCGGCGAAGACAGAATTGACCACACTCCCAAGGACGAGAAGGTCCGCATCACGCTAGGGTCGGCCTTCGACATCGTGGGAGCGCGCACTCAAGTTTCGACCAAGCGCATCTCCGACAGAGTGCGCGAGGAAACCTGGAAGGTCGAAGTGCGCAATCACAAGGACGAACCGGTGGAAGTCACGGTGCTTGAGCGCATGTGGGGCGCCGTGCAGTGGGAGATCACGACATCATCCGCCACGTGGAGCAGACTTGATTCCAGGACAGCTGAATTCCCGACAAAAGTCGCTGCAGGCGGCACAGCCACGATAACCTACACTGTGAGGTACTCATATTAGTCTCGTCTCCGGAGAAGCAATGCCAGAGCGAACCGTACCAGTACCACCCCCCGAGTCAGGGCCGCCGACCAACCCGGCGGCCCTGACCTTTTCTGAGATCTCCCGCCCTGCAATAGGCCGCAGCTAATGACCTTCCTGCGAAGATCATACCCCCTTTTACCAGCTGTTTTGCGAACCTGGCAAAGGCTATCGCGGCTGCCGACAACCGCGCACGCCGTACATTTTCGTGGTATGATAGTGATACTTGGCCGAGCGAACACGTTTTCGCATGAGACGGGAGGCAGTGCAATGATCCCCATTCCGGACTCTGTTCTAGAACGCAAGATGTCGCTTACTCCTGAAGCGATCACCATTCTTGAAAGCAGATACCTGCTGAAGGACAAGGAAGGCAACATCATTGAAACCCCGGAGCAGATGTGCCTCCGGTTGGCCCGAGAGGCCGCGCGAGCCGGAGTCCGGTACGAGGGAACCCGCGATGCTGAGGACGAACGCATTCGTCTTTTCTACTGGCTGTTGGTGGACGGGCTCTTTTCGCCCAACTCCCCCACATGGATGAACGCGGGCACCGCGAACTCGCAGAACGCAGCCTGTTTCGTGCTGCCGGTGGAAGACTCGCTGCCCCAGATCTTCGACGCAGTGCGGGGCGCCGCCCTCATCCATCAGTCCGGCGGTGGAACAGGGTTCGACTTTTCGAGCCTCCGGCCCAAAGGCGACGTCGTGCGCTCCACGGGCGGCGTTGCATCCGGTCCGGTATCATTCATGTCGGTCTTCAACGCGGCCACTGAAACCATCAAGCAAGGCGGTAAGCGACGCGGCGCCAATATAGGCATACTCCGCGTGGACCACCCGGATATCGAGAGTTTCATCACATGTAAGGAAGACAACGCGGCACTCTCCAACTTCAACATCTCGGTGGGCATCACCGACAGCTTCATGCAGGCGGTGGAGGACGATGCCGACTACGAGCTGATAAACCCGCGTTCGAAGCAGGCATCGGGGGTAAGGCGCGCCCGCGATATATTCACTAAGATAGTCAACCACGCGTGGCGAAACGGCGAACCGGGCGTGGTCTTCCTCGACAGGCTGCAGGAGAGCAACCCCACTCCCGCCCTGGGGCACATCACGGCCACCAACCCCTGCGGCGAACAGCCCCTGCTGCCATATGAAGCCTGTCACCTGGGCAGTGTCAGCCTGCAGCGCATGTACAGAGAGGAACCTCTGTCAGATGACCAGCTCCTGCAGGAGCTCTCGCCAAGCGGCAGCTTCACGGAGGTGTGCCGCAACGTGCTCGCGGCTGAGATACGCCGCATAGACTGGGCCCTGCTCCGCACGGTGGTTCACGGGGCAGTCGACTTTCTGGACTCAATCATCGACGTCAGCGAGTACCCCCTGCCGGAGATAGGCCAGATGGTCCGAAGAACACGCAAGATCGGGCTGGGCTTCATGGGATTGGCCGACCTGTTCATCCTGCTCGGAGTGGCGTTCGCATCGGAGAAGGCCGAGCTTCTGTCGGAAGTGGTGTCCAGGTTCATCACATGCGAAGCCCGGCTCAAGTCGGAGCAGATGGCCGCGGAACGCGGTTCCTTCCCGGCTTTCGCCGAAAGCCGGTATGCCGAGATGGGCGAGCCGCCTCTGCGGAACGCCACAGTAACCACGGTTGCACCCACCGGCACCATCAGCATGGTAGCCAACGCCTCATCAGGATGCGAACCCCTCTTCGGAGTGGCGTTCACCAAAGTGAACGTGCTGGGCGGCAAATCCCTCACCCAGGTGAACTCGCTGTTCCTGAAGGACGCAAAGAGGCGCGGCGTCTACTCTGAAGAGCTAATGGAGAGAATCGCCGAAAACGGCGGTTCGCTTTCGGGCATCGAAGGGATTCCCGATGACATGGCCGCTCTCTACCGCACGGCGCTTGAGATTCCCTGGGAGTGGCACGTCCGCATCCAGGCCGCAGTGCAGCGCGGCATCGACAACGCCGTATCGAAGACGATCAACCTCCCGGGCGATGCCTCTCCCGACGATGTGCGCGCCGCTCTCACACTTGCGCACAGGCTTCGCTGCAAGGGCATCACCGTCTACAGATCGGGCAGCCGTGAGGTGGAGGTCATATCCACAAAGGCCAAGGCAGGGGGGGCAGAGGCAGGCGCAGGCGCGGCGGACGGCGCGACCCGATCCGGCCTAGACGACCTGTGTGAGCCGCCCACTCCCCGGGGAAGGAAGCCATACACAGTCGACGACACCCTCTGGGGCAGACTGCAGCCTATCGACAGGCCGGAAACCTTATGCGGGATCACGAAGCGTATAGCTACGCCTTCGGGCACGCTCTGGTCCACCCTGAATCTCTACGACCAGCGGCCATTCGAGATGTTCTGCCAGATAGGCAGGGCCGGCACCGACATATACGCGTTCACGGAGAGCATTGCGCGCCTCATCTCGCTGGCGCTGCGCGCCGGAGTCGATCCGAGCGAGATCGCGCGCCAGTTGCGCGGAATCGGCGGGTCCGGCCAGGTGGGCTTCGGCCCGAACAAGGTGCTCTCGGTGCCCGATGCCATCGGTCGCATGCTCGAGCAGACCATACAGGCGCGCTACGCCGGCGCCGAATGGGCCACCCCGCCGCAGCGCGGCATAGCCGGGCAATCGGGCAACAACGGCGACTCGGACGCCGCCCAGCCGCCTACCCTTGGCGATGCGCTCCTTGCCCTCTCCGGCGATGTTTCTGCAGTTCAGGCCACCCTGCTCTTCGTAGACGAAAGCAACGGGAACGGCGGCGGCCACGCCAACGACAGCAGCCGCGCCAACGACAGCGCCGAGGAACAGGAGGCAGCGAGCGCCGAAGTAAGTGAGGAATCGGATGGAAGCGGGCATACGCAGGACGACACTGGCTCCGCCAAGAAGGCCGCTCGTTACGACATCTGCCCCCAGTGCGGCAACTACTCATTGATATACGCCTCTGGGTGCAGCGAGTGCCGTCTGTGCGGATACAGCGCGTGCTGAAGTTGGGCGGTAGCCCACCGTGCTTTATGGCAACTAGTCTTCCGGGCACAATGCCCGAGATCGTACCATCGCATACGTTGTAGCAGACCAATACGGGAGTGATGACGTATGTCGATGGTCTACGACGATCTATATGCCATGCAGTTCCCGCCGTGCCCGGGGGGCACTATCTACATCATCAGAGCCGGCGACACCCTATACAGTATTGCCGCGCGTTTCGGGACTACGGTGAACGCTATCATGGCGGCCAATCCGGGCATCAACCCGCTGAACCTCATCATCGGGCAGCCGATATGCATTCCAGTGCCGGGTCCTACGCCTGTGCCCTGCCCCGGGTTCATCTACACAGTACAGCCCGGCGACACGTTCTACCTGATCGCCCTGAGGTACGGCACTACCGTAGACGCAATGATCAGGGCCAACCCCGGCGTCGACCCTAACAGGCTTTTCGTGGGGCAGAGGATCTGCGTACCGGTTGCGCCAGTTCCTCCTGTGACGCCGCGCACGTGCGTCCTGATGCTGTCGCCCAGGGTATCAACATCCAACGCAGGCGGCGTATTGTGGCTGCGCACCGACCAGTTCGGTACCACCCAAATCCTCGTGGGAGGTGTCAACTTGCCCGAACTGCCTGTGGGCCAGCCGGACCTGTACCGGGCAGTCTTCACGTGGCCTGGCGGGACTGTAAGCGTGCCCATGACGCCTGTTCCAGGCCAGGCAGGCGTGTGGGTGGGAACAGCGGTCCAGTCGTTCCCCGCAATTGCGTTCACTTCAGGCACAGTGGACGTCTACCCCGGGCCAGTCCTCGGAGCGTTCCTGAGAGATTGCAGATAGCGTGCCGCAGTCACGCCGAAATCAAGGAATCGGCCGGCCCTCGGGGCCGGCCTTCTTAACATCAGGATCAACATCACGGGCGGCGCAAGACATCCTACCCGATCTCGGTCTGCAGCGGCTGGCGACCGCCGAACACCGTGACCGTGCGGTAGCCGGCGGCTCGGGCCCACGTCACCAGCTCATCGTAGCGCGAACCCACCTCCTCCGGTTCGTGGGCATCGGATGCCAAAGTAATCGGCACACCCCGCTCGCACGCAAGTTTCAGCAGGTCCATGGCCGGATACGCCTCCCGCGCCGGCCGACGCAACCCTGCGCTGGAAACCTCGAGGCATGTTCCCGACTCGCTCGCCGCCGATACCAGAGCGCTGTAGTATCCGGCCAGCTCTCGGCGGCCATCGCGGCTCCCCCGGCTCCTGTCCGGCCCATCGGCGATTCGCGCTCCGAACACCTTGATCACATCGGGATGGCCTATGCAATCGAAGATCCCGCTCCCGGCGGCGGCGCAGACCAACTCGAAGTATCGGGAATACGCCCATTCCACGTCCACATCGTTCCAGCTGGACGCGTCGATATCGAAGCCCCACTCGCCGATCCAATGGACCGATCCGATGACCAGGTCGAATGGATACCGACTCAGAAACTCGGCGGCATGGCCGATGGTCTCTGGAATATAGTCGAACTCGATTCCTAGCTTGGCGCGGAACCCTTCGTCTTTCAGACCCTCTATCAAGGCCACATATTCATCGATCCTGAACCCGTGGCCGTGCATGGACACATAGCCAGGCCGTGCGAGCATGGGGGCGCACTCAACGAAATTGTACGCATGCTCAGTGAAGGCGATCTCGGAAAGCCCACGGGCCTGCGCCTGGCTAACGAATCGCATGGCGTTTCCGCGCGAAAGCCCCGCCCTCTCCAGATGCACATGGTAGTCCATAAGCATGTAGTAACTCACCCCGATTGCCTAGAACGATTCGTGCTCCGTGCGTGTGATGATCTCGTCCTGCAGAGCGCGCGAAAGATCGCAGAAGTAGTCGCTATAGCCCGCGACGCGAACTATGAGATCGCGGTGGTTCTCCGGGTGCGCCTGCGCGTCGAGGAGCGTCTCGGCACTGACCACGTTAAACTGAATGTGATGGCCGCCCAGCTTGAAGTAGGTACGCACTAGATGAGCGAGGCTTGCGATGCCTTCCTCGCCCTCCAGCAACCGCGGCGCGAACTTCATGTTCAGAAGCGTGCCCCCGGTGAGCGCATGATCCATCCTGGCGGCCGAGTTCAGCACGGCGGTGGGCCCGCGCCTATCGGCCCCCTGCACCGGAGAGATCCCCTCCGACACGGGCTCGCCTGCCCCCCGCCCATCCGGAGTGGCCTGCGTAATACTGCCGAAGTACACATGACACGTGGTCGGCAGCATGTCGATGCAGTAACACCCTCCCCTCGTGTTGGGGCGACCGTCCACCTCGTCGAAAAATGCGCAAAACACCGACTTCATAATCTCATCGGCGCGCTCGTCGTCATTGCCGTAGCGCGGGGTTTCATCGCGCAGCGCCGCCCTAAGCCTCTCATGGCCTACGAAATCGGCCCCAAGCGCCGCCAGAAGCTGCCCCATGTCTACGCGTCTTTCGTCGAACACATGCCGCTTGATCGCCGATAGGCTGTCGGTGATACTGCCGATGCCCACGCCCTGTACATAGGTAGTGTTGTAGCGCGCTCCACCATCGTGGTAGTCGCGGCCGCGCGCGATGCAATCGTCTATGAGCAGCGAAAGAAACGGCGCAGGCATGTACTTGGCATACAGCCGTTCTATGACGTTGTTCCCGCGAACCTTGATTTCTATGAAGTGATGGAGTTGCTTGCGGAATGCCTCCATTAGCTGGTCGAACGATGAAAAGCGGGTTGCGTCGCCGGTGCGCGGACCAAGCTGTTCGCCGGTCCGGGCGTCGATTCCGTTGTGCAACGCCAACTCCAGCTCCTTAGGCAGGTTGAAGTACCCCGAAAGGATGTAAGCTTCCTTGCCGAAAGCGCCTGTCTCCACACATCCCGATGTGCCCCCGGCCCTCGCGTCGAACAGGCTCTTGCCCACCCTCAGCATTTCCTGCACGACCATGTCGGCGTTGAAGATCGACGGCTGCCCCCAGCCCTGCCTCACGATCCTGAGAGCCCGCTTTAGGAAACGGTCGGGATTCTTGGCCGACAGCTGTATGTTGGAGCTGGGCTGCAAGAGCCTCATCTCGTCGACCACATCGAGCACCAGATACGTGACATCGTTCACGCCGTCCTGTCCATCGGGCGTCAGGCCACCGGAGTTGATGTTAGCGAAATCGGTGTACGTCCCGCTTTCGGCGGCGGTCACCCCCACCTTGGGCGGGGCGGGTTGGTTGTTGAACTTGATCCAGAAGCACTGCAAGAGCTCGCGAGCGCCGTCCCGAGTCAACGTGCCGTCTGCCAGCCCTTGTTCGTAAAAGGGGTACAGGTGTTGGTCAAGACGGCCCGGGTTGAACGAATCCCAGGTGTTGAGCTCGGTGATCACGCCCAGATGCACGAACCAGTAGGCCTGCAGCGCTTCCCAGAAGTCCCGGGGCGGGTTCTCAGGCACCCACGAACACACCTCGGCGATGCGCAGCAGTTCGGCAGCGCGGTCAGAGGCGCTGTCCGCCCGCTCGGCGCGTCCCGCTTGCCCGGCCTGCCTGACTTGCTCAGCCATTTCCCGTGCAAGCTGGGCGTGGCGCCTCGCGAAAACGCAGATCGCATCGGCGCAGATGTCCATAGCACGCAGCTGCTCCGATTTCGACTGCGCCTCCGGATCGATAGAGTAGTCCAGTGCGGCCAGGCTCGCCGCGATCTCCGCTCTGAATTGCTTGAACCCTTTGCGGTAGATCTTGTCGTCGGCCACAGTGTGGCCCGGGGCGCGCTGCTCCATAAACTCTGTGAAAATGCCGGCCTCATATGCGGCTTTCCATTCATCGGTCATCTCACAGAAGATGAGATCGCGCATTGAGCGACCCTTCCAAAATGGGATTATCTTCTCCTCATACACCTTCAGTGCCTCAGGCGAGCGGGCGAACGGTATCTTCTCCCTATTGTGCAGCGTCTCGAGATCCTGGAGAGAATGGCAGCACAGCTCGGGGTAGGTGGGCGCAGCCTTAGGCGCCGGCCCCCGCTCGCCCACGATCAGCTCGCCATCGCCGATGTATATCGTCTTGTTCTCCATGAGGCACCTGAAAGCGCGGGCGCGGCGGAGCGCGGGCGAAACCGTACGATCGCTCGCGTAGAACTCCGTGATGAGCTCGGCCCGCTCAGTTGAGATATGTGGGACTGCTTCAAGGCTCCTGCTGCGCAGCTTGCTGACACGGGCGTTCACAACGACTCAGCCTCCCGTTTGGACATCGACGCCCAGATCTCGCAATTCGCAGGCAACTGACTCAACATGCTCGGCGCCCGCCTGCACAACGCCTTCAAGCGCGTACTCCCTGCCCAGCCTGGCGTATTTCTCGACTCCGGTACGGTGGTAGGGCAACAGCTCCACTCGCTCCGGCCGCCTTCCTCCTAGCGATGTCAGCAGTTGGGCCAGGCCGCGCAGGTCATCACGGCCATCATTGATCCCGGGCACCACCGGAACTCGCACCCAAATTCGGCTGCCCCGCCCCGCCAACAGCCTCAGGTTGCCCAGAGCGGGCTGGTTTGGGCAGCCCACGAGCGCGAGGTGTTTCGCAGGGTCCACGATTTTCACGTCGAACAGCCACAAGTCGACCAGCGGGGCGATGGCCTCCACCAATGCGGCGCCGGCGAGGCCGCTGGTGTCGACGGCGGAATGCACATCGCATCGCCGGCACTCCTCGAGCAGGGTGCGCAGGAATTCCGGCTGTGCCAAGGGTTCGCCTCCCGTAAACGTGACCCCTCCGCTGGACTGGTCGTAGAAAGCCGTGTCTCGCTCGACTTCGGCCATGACGTCTTCGACGTCCACATTCCTCCCCACAAGTGTGCGCGCCCCTGTCGGGCACGCTTCGACGCACGCGATGCATGCGGCGCACGCATCGCACGCCGCGCGCGACCCCCAAGCCGTCACGGGCCGACCGTCTTCCATGCGTATGGCGTGCTCCGGGCAGACAGAAGCGCACGCCCCGCACCCGATACACCTTGACGGCCAGTGCATCACCTCGCGTCCGAACTCCTGGCTTTCGGGGTTGTGGCACCAAGCGCACCGAGCGGGGCAGCCTTTGAAGAAGACGGCAGTCCTGATGCCCGGGCCGTCATTGACTGAATAGCGGCGTATGTCGAATACCTCTCCGGATACCATCGTCGACTCCAGCTACATCATCTCGCTTCTTCGCACCCGCTCCTCGATGATGTCGATGAGAGCAGCCAGATACGCCTCGCATGCCGGCACCTGCCCCCTCACAAATCCTCGGCCTCTACAGCGAACCTCATTCTCGATCCGCTGTGGATTTCCCTCCATGTAGGGATGGTCGGCGGACACAATCTGAAAGCAAGCAGAGCATACTGTATGTGATCAACACGTATTCTGTGTTGCGCGCCCCGTGTGAGAATGGCACAACAGTCCACAGGAATGGAGGATATATGAGAGATGAAGCGAATTGATCAGGATGGCGACAATGACGGGAGGTGGGCTCTGGTGTCCGACATATTCGACAAGATAAAGAAGAGTATCGGAGTCGGCGTAGACACTGTGGGGGCCAAATCCAAGGAGCTGTGGGACACAACGGTGATACGCACCCGCATCAGCGAGCTCAAAACCAAGCGGCGCGAGCTCCTTGAGGATCTGGGAGGTCTGGCTTTCGAGATGCTCTCCAAGGGTTCGCTGGCTGAACCCGTATTGCGCGCGAAGGCAGACGCCATCCGCGAGATCGACCGCCAGATCGCCGCGGCGGAAGAGGAAATCCAGAGGATCCGGGAGGCTGCCAGGGAGCAACCGGTCGCGGCCGAACAGGCCAAGCAATCTGAACCGACCGAAGAACCGGAGACAGGCGAGGATCCGGAGCCGGTTGCGGCGCCTGATGAGCCCGAAATGGCCACGACATGCGAGTGCGGCGCCGTTGTCCTGGAGGGAGCCCGGTTCTGCGTAGCCTGTGGAAGGCCTGTGAGCGAAGACTGACCCGACTCCCGCGGGCCACTCGCCAGGCCAGTCAGATGAGAGGTGCACAGCTGTTGAGAAAGACAAAGATCGTATGCACTATAGGACCCGCAAGTCATGGTCTGGAGTCGCTGCGCAAACTGGCTCAGGCAGGTCTGGACGTGGCCCGTCTCAATTTCTCGCACGGCAGTCACGCAGAACACGCTGAGCGGATACGCATGATCCGCCAGGTGGAGGCGGAGCGCGGCCGCTACATCCCGGTCATGCTCGACACGAAAGGCCCCGAACTGAGAATCGGCTCGTTTGCCCACGGCCCCATTACGCTAAGCCCTGGGGCGTCATTCACAATTACCACAGAGCCGGTTGCAGGCGGGCTTGACGAGGTGTCCGTGAACTACGCAGGACTGCCGCTTGTTGTATCTCCCGGAGACCGTCTGCTATTGGACGATGGGCTCTTGGAGCTGGAAGTCACGTCCGTCAAGGGCATTGCCGTCGAGTGCCGAGTAGTAGTTGGAGGCCAGCTCAGCAGCAGAAAGCGAGTGTCCATTCCCCGTAAGCGTCTCAACCTCCCCACACTATCGGCCGACGACAAGAACGATCTCCTTTTCGGCATAGACAGCGGCGTAGACATAGTCGCCGCGTCCTTCATGCGCAGCGCGTCCGATGTGCAACAGGTCAAGTCCTTCCTTGCGGAGCACGGCTCAGCCATCCCGGTCATCGCCAAGATCGAGAGCCGCGAGGGAATTGAGAACCTCGACGCCATACTGCGCGCAGCCGATGGGCTCATGGTGGCCCGGGGCGACCTGGGCGTCGAAATGCCCGCGGAAGATGTGCCCATAATCCAGAAGCAGATGATTCAGAAGTGCCGCAGAGCCGGGAAACCAGTGATCACCGCCACGCAGATGCTTGACTCAATGATCAGGAACCCCAGCCCGACACGGGCGGAAGTAAGCGATGTGGCCAATGCCGTGTTCGATGGCACGGACGCGGTCATGCTCAGCGGCGAGACGGCAAGCGGAACGTATCCTCTGGAGTCGGTGCGCACGATGGCTCGGATAGCTGAACGCGCCGAGCTTGCGCTGCAGTATACCGATGCCCCTGCCCCTCGTCTGGGCAGCGCGTCCACATCGGTAACCGATGCCATCGGACACGCTACAGTGCAGATAGCCGCCGAGCTCAGGGCGGCAGCCATCATCACCTCCACCAAGTCGGGATGGACCGCCCGCATGATCTCCAAGCACAGGCCCAAGACGATGATAATAGCAGTCGCCACCGATCCCCACACCACCAGAACACTCAACCTGCTCTGGGGCGTCTATCCCATACTCGGCGAAGACATCGCAACCACCGACGAGATGATCCTCATAGCAGTCAACAAGGCGGTGGAAGCCGGGTATGCCCGGCCCGGCGACACCGTGATCATCACCGCCGGAGTCCCGGTAGGCGCGTCCGGCACCACAAACCTTATCAAGGTGCACGAAATCAAGCCCTAGTCACATGCTCCATACGCTTCTTCGAGTATCTCCCGTGCACAGGATCTGACGACATCCTGTGCATTTCTGCGCAGTCCCTGCGAAGGTCCTCGCTTCTGCATCCCCCCTCTTTCGAATTCGAGATGTCGCACACAGCTTCCTGTAGATCGCGAGATTGTGTTCTACTGCAGCGACAGGATATCGCATCTGCATTCACGGCTCGCAGTTTACCGATGATTTCCGTAATTCTCCAAACATGGCAGGAATTATACTGCGGGGTGTCGTAGTAGTGTCTGTGCTAAGCAGTGCCCCGTTTCGCTGCAGTTTGCCATGTGGCGCGCAGCTGTAGGCATTGCTACACCACGCGAAAGGAGGTGGCTCCCAGGCACTGTCGCACAACGCGACCTTACCGTTGCCTGACACGACTTAATGCTATTTCTGTCGAAGAAAGGAGTAGGTTACGCATGCCGATACGCCACCGGAAAACGGCATGGCTATTCTCGCTTCTGACTCTCTCGGCCATTCTCCTCTGGGCAGTAGCCGACGGCGCGCTAGCGCAAAGCCCGGCGCCCGCTCCGCGCGGAGGCTGGCAGCCGGGCCCTGACACGTATCACCCTAGCAGGGTGGTGGTCCGCCTTGCGGACGCCGTGTCGGCGGAAGCCGCGTCCGACTCGATTGGTCGGCTAGGCTACACTCTGGGCAGGGTGGCCGAATTCGAGCCATCCGCCGCATTCCCCGGAGGACTCAGGATCGGGGTGATCAACCTTCCTTTGAAGGAGACCCCCGATGACGCAGTGGCTAAGCTCTCCCGTGTGCCGGCCATAGTGTACGCGGAACGCGACTACACCCGGTACAAGGACCAGGCAGTCATTGACGCCCCCATCGTGCCCAACGACCCGAACTTCAACAAGATGTGGGGCCTTCATAACCAAAACTGCCAGTTCGTCGATCCACGGATGCAGGGAACGCCCGTTGACGATGCCGACATCGACGCTCCAGAGGCCTGGGGGGTCCACACAGGATCCGAGTCGACGCTGGCAGCAATCATCGATACGGGTTGCTACATTTATCACCCAGACCTCGCGCCGAACATCTGGGTGAACCCTGGCGAGATCCCCGGAAACGGCATCGATGATGACCACAACGGCTACATCGACGACATCTGGGGATGGGACTGGTTCAACGGCGACAACTCAGTGTGGGATCCGGGCGAACGCGACTCATACGGGTACCTCAATGACGAGCACGGAACGCACACGTCCGGCACCATCGGCGCTCTCACGAACAACGCGATGGGCGTCGCCGGCATCAACTGGGACATCAAGATCATGGTTCTGAAGTTCCTCGGACCCGATGGAGGTTACACGTCCGATGCCATCTTGGCGTTCAACTACGCGGCCAACAAGGGCGCCAAGGTTATCAGCTGCAGCTGGGGCGGAGGCGGCTTCAATCAGGCGCTTAAGGACGCGATTGAAGCGACGCATGCTTTGGTGCCATGCGCCGCCGGAAACAGCGGCGCTAACACTGACGTAAACCCGCACTATCCGTCCAGCTACGACAGCGCCAACATCATCTCCGTGGCGGCGATGATGCAAAACGAGACGCCCTGCAACTATCCAGGCTGGTGGAGCACGTGCTGGGGCCCAACGAGCGTCGACCTGTTCGCGCCGGGCGGGTACATCCTCTCCACCATTCCACCGGACCCTCCGCCATCGCAGCCCGCAGAGGCGTACGACTTCTTCTACGGAACGTCCATGGCGACGCCTCACGTGTCGGGCACGGCAGCGCTCGTGCATTCACTGCGGCCAAGCGTTGCGCTCTACCCCGGCGCGCCGGGCTGGACTCCGGGGCAGCCGACTGTGAAGGACATAATCCTCGACACCGTCGACGTCAAACCAGCCTATGAGGGCAAGGTACTGACGGACGGTAGACTCAACGTCGCCGCGGCGCTTATGGGACTGGGCGGACCGGTGATAACATCGATAGACGCCCAGCCCAGATTCGGTCCGCCGCCTCTTGAGGTTACATTCACCGCTTCCGCGATGTCGCCGGACGGCGAGATCGTGGATAAGTGGTGGGACTTCGGCGATGGAAGCGCGCTCGTGCATGAGTTCAACACCGTTCACACCTATGAAGAGCAAGGGGACTTCACTGCCACGTTCCACGCTGTCGACAACGGTGGCATTGAAGCAACCGCTTCCGTGACAATCAAGGTGTTCTTCCCGCCCGTCATTGGCGTGGATCCAGATGAGATTCACGTCGACCTGTGGTGGGGCGAAGAGACGACTCGCGAGGTTGCCATCAGCAACACAGGCCTTGGCGAGCTCGATTACAGCATAAGCATCAGGCTGGTCGGGAAGCTAGATGCGTCAGGCGAAGCCAGGCTCGGCCAGGGAGGACCTGATTCCTTCGGCTACTTCTGGCTCGACACTGATGAGCCTGGCATGGAGCCTCCTGAATGGGAGGATATAAGGCCCATAGGAACTCAGGTTACATTGGGAGACGACAATGGCATCGTAGTCGACCTGCCGTTCGAATTCCCGTTCTACGGGCAGAATAAATCGCAGATCGCAATATGTTCCAACGGGTATCTGACCTTCGGAAGCAGCCTCGGTGTGTGGACTAACGCCAATATCCCGAGTACCATGAACCCCAACGATCTGCTCGCAGTATTCTGGGACGACCTCACTCTGAGCTCGAGCGGAACCTGCCACTACTACGGTGATGAAGAGATCTTCGTAGTTCAGTACACGAACGTGCCCAGATTGAGCAGTGGCGGACCCTACACGTTCCAGGTATGGCTTTCACCCCAAGGCGTGATCATGTACCAGTACCTGACTATGGCTGGGACACGCCTCAACGAAGCCACTATCGGCATCGAGAACGCCGCTGGCACAGTAGGACTGCAGACGGCGTACAACCAAAACTACGTCCACGATGACATGGCGATCATGTTTCTCCCAGGATGGATCATCTCAAGTTCAACAGGGGGGACTGTTGAGCCTGGAGAAACGGACACATTCGATCTGATGTTCTTCGCCGACCACTTGCCAAAAGGCACGTGGAAGGCTGTAGTAGAGATCGAAAGCAACGACCCCGCGAACCCCAAGGTCGATTTGGAGACCTTCATGTTCGTCAGGTCGCGCATCAACCCCACGATCCGTTCGGTCACTGCCAACCCATGGGCTGGAAGCGCCCCGCTTGAAGTCCACTTCTCAGTGGATGCCTATGACCAAGATGGAATGGTCGTCGATGCGATTTGGGACTTCGGCGATGGCAGTCCAACCGTGAGCGGGACGTTCAACCCTGTCCATACCTACATGGCAGAAGGCAACTACACCGCTACAGTGACAGTTACCGATGACGACGGATTCCAAACCTCGGCGAACATGGACATAATCGTGGCCGATCTGCCTCAGGCGTCTGTGGATCCTGTTTCATTCAACCAGGTGATTCGCGCCCACAGGCAGCGCACTGAGACACTGACGGTGACCAACACAGGAGTGGCCCCGCTGGAATTCTCCGCAACAGCCTTTACAGCGGGAATTCCTTCAGAAGCAGGCGAACTCGATCCGCTCGGTGCAGGAGGCCCCGATGTCTTCGGCTACATGTGGCGCGATTCAGATGAACCGGGCGGTCCGGCATTCAACTGGGTTGAGATCAGCGGAATCGGCACAGAGCTGCCTGTCTCCGGCGATGACTCCAGGGTGGTCGATCTCCCGTTCGGCTTCCCATTCTACGGAGACATCAAGACATCGATTCGGATCTGCTCCGACGGTTATCTGACATTTGGCACAAAGGGGAATGCATACACCAACGTCGCGATCCCCAATCCCGCTGAGCCAAACGACATGATGGCCGTCTATTGGGACGACCTCAACCCGCCCCAGGCACCGGCTGACGGCGGCGTCTTCTACTACTATGACGCAGTCAACAACCGCTTCATAGTAGAATGGTCCAAACTGCCTCGGTACTACAGCAACGGCCAATACACGTTCCAGGCCATCCTGTATCCTGATGGCGGAATTGTGTACCAGTATCTCGACATGCAGTTTGCCAGTGCCACCTACGCGAAGGACGGCACTATCGGCATCGAAAATGCCACAGGTACTGACGGATTGCAGGTGCTCCACAACACAGACGGTTACATGCACAACAACCTTGCAATCAAGATCAAGCCTATCAGCTGGATGTCGGTTGCGCCTACCGAAGGCGAACTTGAGCCCGGCGAGAGCATGGATCTTGACGTCACATTCGACCTGGCAGTGGTCGGGTCGGGTACGCTGGACGGCGCGATTGTGCTCGATACCAACGATATCCGAAGGCCCAGGACGATAGTTCCCGTCCACATCCAGGTGATCCCGAACAGCCCTCCTGAGATCACAGCGTGTGCTGTCAACCCTCAGCAAGGGCCTCCGGGCACCTCGTTCGAGTTCGTTGGTGCAGCGTACGATCCGGATGGATCAGTAGTAGACAAACACTGGTCGTTCGGCGACGGATCCCCGGTTGTCCACGAATTCGTTGCAAGTCACGTCTACGCAGCTGCAGGAGTATACACGGCCACATTCGCAGCTGTGGACAACGATGGATACATCGCCACTGCCACAGTGAAGGTGACTGTCGCACAGTCCGCATCGGCAAGCTGGAACCCGACGCAGTTCAGCTTCCGAGTGGGCGGAGGCCAAACGGCAACAGGAATACTCACCCTCTCCAACGCAGGGCCCGGCACTCTCCTCTTCGGAAGCGGCGAGTTCCCAAGCCTGGTCCAAATGCCGGAGAGGCTAGTGCTTCCTCTGGATATCAAGGACACTGAGGCCAAGACGGCATTCGGACTGTACGCGCCGATCCCGAACCCGGAGAGGTCGGAGTGGCTACCTGAGGCCGTAGGTTCTGTGATAACGAGCTGGCCGTGCCCCAGCCCCATCACTCTAGGTTGGGGTGTGGGCGTACTGCTCGACACAGGCAACCTGGTCATAGCCGATCCCGACCCCACACCCACAGTCGACCATGTCGTCACACCCGAGGGAGCCCACACTGGAACAAGCTGGGCCGCCAACTTCGGCGGATCCTGGGCCGGCGACATGGCATTCGACGGAGCCAACATCTGGCAGGTCAACGTGGGTGGCAACAACGGCATCTACAAGCTTGACCCGGGCAGCGGCGCGGTACTGGGATCGATATCCGGTTCAGTCTGGACAGGCATCTCCCAACGCGGCCTGGCCTACAACTCCAATGACGACACGTTCTACATCGGCGGATGGAACGAGGACATAATCTACAAGATCAAGGGCGAATCATGGGATACGCCTGGACAGATCATCGAGCAGTGGTCAATGCCGGTGAGCATCGCAGGCCTCGCATACCACCCCGCAGCTAACGTTCTCGCAGTAACGGTGAATGCGGCTCCCGACATGATCTACTTCGTCGATGCCGCAAGCCATGCCGTTATCGCGCAGTTCAGGCATCCCTACAACGGCGATTACGCAGGCGCGGGATGCGAATTCGGCCCCGATGGGAACCTCTGGGTCGCATCTCAAGACAACAACACCATGTATTTGGTAGAGACCGGCCTCGGGCCGATAGGCTCGGGCGACTGGCTCAGCTGGCAGCCTGCGGAAGGCAGCGTGCCTGCGGGCGGATCAGTTCCTATCACGGTCACAGTCGATAGTGAGAAACTCAACTCTGGACTGCACGAGGGTAATGTAGTGCTCACAACCAGCGATATCGAAAACCCGCTGATCGTTGTGCCAGTAACCCTACAGGTAGCAGCGCCTCCGGTGATCACTGCGGCAACCGCTGAACCCGTGTTCGGCGAGCCTCCGCTTCCGGTCACATTCCACGCGGCATTCGTCGCGCCAGAGGTGCCAGTCGTTAGCTACGGCTGGAACTTCGGCGATGGATCCTCAGCTGCAGAGCTCGATGTAGTGTACACTTACTCAGCCCCCGGCGCCTACACCGCCACGTTCACAGTAGTCGACCAGCTCGGCGCCACTGCTGAGGCGAGCATCGACATAGTAGTCAAGTGGGTGCCCCGGGCCACAGTGGATCCCACACTGATCGAGATCACCCTGCCTCCTAAGGGCGAAGCGACCGAGACCGTTACAGTCGGCAACGTGGATGGGAATGCGCCTCTCACCTTCAGCGCAAAGGTGAAGGGCGGCAGCGCCCCTTACGTGGCTATGCCTAAGCGGATAGGGACAGTGATCGATCCCAACGCGGCCAAGGCGGAAGGCCTATACCTGCCGTTCGACCCAGCCGTAGTTGAGAGAATCGCTGCCAACATCCAACCTGATGGCGTAGGCGATGTAATCAAGTCGTGGCCGGCGCCCTCTGCTGTGGACATCGCATGGGGCCTCGGATTCGACGCCACAAACGTCTGGCTTGCCGACCCGCTGAACAAGAAAGACTACATCATCACTGCAGGCGGCGTGTTCACAGGCACAGTCTTCAACACACCATGGGCTGGCTCGTGGCCAGGCGACATGGCATATGACTCCAATCGAAACCTAATGTGGCAGGTCAACGTGGGCGGCGACAACGGCATCTACGGCCTGAGCCCCGCGACAGGAGAGGTCGTGACCAAGATAGCTTCCGGCGGCGCATGGGCCTCGGTTTCACAGCGCGGCCTGGGCTATGACGCCGACACCGACACCTTCTACATCGGCGGATGGAACGAGGACATCATCTACCACATCATGGGGCCGAGCTGGGCCACCCCCGGCGCGGTAATCGCGTCATACTCCTTCCCTGTGAGCATAGCAGGGCTGGAGTATCACCCCGATGGCGTGCTGTGGGTATCCACTAATTCCGCTCCTGACATGATCTATGGGATCGACATGGAATCCCTCGCCGTAATCCACCAGTTCCAGCACCCGTACCGGGGAGACTACTCCGGCGCGGGCCTGGCGCTCAACGATGACGGCAACCTCTGGGTCGCATCCCAGGAGAACAACTACGTGTACCTGATCGACACTGAAATGCCGCTGAGCGCCGGCATAATCGTCCAGCCCACAAGCGGCACTGTGCCCACAGGGCAGACCGCGGATCTTACTGTGACGATCAACGCCGCCGAGCTCGGCAAGCCCGGTCAGGACGTGCGCAAGTACCTCGAGATCCTGACGAACGACCCGATCAACCCAGCGCTCTTCGTGGATCTCATCGTCCACATCGAAGCAGGGCCTACCATCGTCGAATCAACCGCCACTCCCCAGATCGGCCAGCCTCCCCTCACAGTGGCCTTCGCCGCCACCGTTCGCCCGGGCGCCAAGCCGATAACTGACATGTGGTGGGAGTTCGGCGATGGAAGCGAACCGATCCATGAAGCAGAGGCAACACATGTCTATACTGATCTTGGAGTGTACAAATCGATCTTCCACGTGGTAGACGAGAACGAGGTTGAGGCAACTGCCGAGCTGACAGTGACAGTCAAGTGGCTGCCTGTGCTGGGGGTCGAACCCGAGGAATTCGACGAAGTCATCCAAGTCGGAGAGGAAGAGCAGGCTGTCTTGACAGTCAGCAACACCGGCGTTGCGCCGATGAACTTCCAGATCGCAGTCGCTCCCAGCTTCGCCGAGAGCCCTGAGTGGAGAGCATACGCCGCTTCGGCGCCGACAAAGGGCGACTACGCCTCCGAACCCAGGGGTTACGCAGGAGCTGGCGCTGGCGGGCCTGATGAGTACGGCTACATCTGGATCGACAGCAAGAACCCCGGCGGACCTGCCTTCGACTGGGTGGAAATCAGCGGACTCGGGACGCGCGTATACTTAGGCGATGACGATGGCGCAATGGTGCCCCTGCCCTTCGCCTTCCCGTTCTACGGCGAGACGAAGACGCAGATCGGCATAAGCGCCAACGGCTACCTCAGCTTCGATGCCGACTCCATCAACTACTACTGGACGAACGCGCCGATTCCCACATCAGCAGAGCCCAATGACATGCTCGCAGTGTTCTGGGACGATCTCAATGCAGGCGGCGGAGAGGTCTACTACTACAACGACGCCGACAATGAACGCTTCATAGTGGAGTACAAGAACATACCCAGATGGGGCGCAACGGCAAGCTACACGTTCCAGGTGATCCTGAAGCCCAATGGAACAATAATCTACCAGTATCTGAACATGTCGGGGGCCCTTGATTCAGCCACGGCTGGAATCGAGGATGCCACGGGAACCGATGGTCTCCAGGTAGTGTACAACGCCTCCTACATCGAAGATGGACTGGCAATAGGGTTTGCGCCTGTCGGAGCAATCCTCAGAGTCAATCCGACATCAGGATACCTTGTACCCGGAGGGCATCAGGAAGTAGTTGTCACGCTCGGATCTCCTGACGCTCCGTACGGCACATACTCGCTCAACCTGTATGTGTCTGCTAACGATCCATACCGTCCGTTTGCAACTATCCCCGTGAAACTCAAGCTCAACGCCGCCCCCGCAATCGCAATCACAGCACCTGTGGGCGGTGCCGAGCTGCACGGGATTACCGAGATCAAATGGGCGGCGACCGACCCTGACGATGAGTCAGATCAGCTTCTGATCCACCTCGCGTGGACGGGCGACGGCAGCGAGTGGCACGAGCTCGGAACCGGACTTGCCAACACCGGCTCCTTCGAATGGAACACCATCGAAGTGGGCGAAGCCGGCAATACCTTCCGGCTGCGAGCGAAAGTCACCGACCCTGCAGACGCGCAGCACGAGTTCATCACAGATGAGTTCACCATCATCAACCTGGCGCCAGTCGCCGCGTTCAGCTTCACACCATCGCCAGCCACAAGGCGCGATGTTGTGAAGTTCACCGACGAGTCGACCGACGATGGCACGATCGTGGCATGGCTCTGGGAGTTCGGAGACGGAACCGAAAGCTCTGATCGTAATCCGGAGCATCAGTACGCTGAGAAGGGCGAGTTCACGATCAAGCTAACTGTCACCGACAACGGTGGGCTCACAGGAACCGTGGAGAAGTCAATCGCAGTGGGGAACGCAGCGCCGATCGCAGCGTTCAGCTTCTCCCCGTTGCCTGTAAACGCCGGTCAAGTCGTGACATTCACCAATGAGTCAACGGACGACGCCGAGATAGTCGCAGCCTTCTGGGAGTTCGGCGATGGCGCTACAAGCGCGTCTTACGATGCCGCGCACGCGTATGCGACTTCGGGCACGTTCACTGCCCGGCTGACGGTGATAGATGACGACAATGCCGCCGACAGCGTAGAGCACACCGTGGAAGTGGTGAACGCGCCTCCAACGGCGGCGTTCAGCTTCGCGCCATCGTCTCCCTCAGTCCGCGATGTCGTGAAGTTCACGGACGAGACGACAGATGACGGCGGAATTGCGGCGTGGCGCTGGGAATTCGGCGATGGGGCCGAAAGCGGCGAGCAGAACCCGGAGCACCAGTACACTGCGAAGGGCAAGTTCACCGTCAAGCTCACAGTCACTGACGATGGCGACCTTTCCGACTCGGTGGAGCACGAGATCACCGTCAGGAACCTGCCGCCGGAAGTAAGGTTGCTCAAGCCGATGGCTGGGATGGTATGGACAGGCGAGCAGACCATCGAGTGGGAGGCCACTGACCCCGACGATGCCGCATCCGAACTCAAGATCACTCTCGAGTACGCGATGCAGGCAAACAGCCCAAGCTGGCAGACGATCGCGGCCAACCAGTCGAATACTGGCAAGTACGTATGGGATACATCGCAGGTCAAGCGGGGCGGACGCTACACGGTAAGGGTAACCGCCACTGATCCGGACGCCGGGGCCACCACCGCGATAAGCGGGGAGTTCGTCATCGTAGTACTCACCCGCACAATCATGGCCGCTCCCAACCCGGCGTGCGACTCAGTGACATTCTACTACGACATCCCTGCCGATGCGATGCTGCATGTGTACGATATCGCAGGCCGTCTCGTCCACAGCACACCGCTGTCGGCGTCAATGCATGCGTACGAGTGGAACCTGCATGCAGGCGGCAGGCCGCTGGCCAACGGCGTCTACCTCTACATCGTACTGGGCGATGCACAAAAGTCGGAAGTAGGCCGCCTAGTGGTGAACCGCTAAGCGCAGATGAGTCTTCGGGACGCACTCTCGATACTAGGAGGGGTGAATAATGCGATTGAGACCAACAGTGCTTGCGCTTGTGCTCTTGTTCGCCCTGTCTGCAGGCGCCACGGCGCTTGCCGCGGAAGACCCGGTAGGCACTGCGGCAATGCTCGATATTGGCCTGGGAGCCCGGGCGCTGGGCATGGGCGGAGCACATATCGCCGTGGTAGACGATGCGGCGGCAGTGTACTATAACCCGGCCGGCCTAGCCTTCGTTGACGGCAGGCATATTGTGTCGCTCTACACCAACCAGTTCGGGGCGGCTGGCTACATGGGGCTAGGTTATGCCCAGCGCTATGTAGGCGTGGGCGCCATGAAGCTGGACGCCTCGGGAATCGATGAGACCGACGAGTTCGCCAACATCACCGGGGTGTTCGGCGTCACAGACCTAACCCTGATCCTCGGCGCCGCCGCCAAAGTCATGCCGCAACTCGGCGTGGGCGGCGCAATCAAGTACTACTCGCAGGCGCTGCCTTCCAACTCAGGGCACGGGGCCACCGGCGACGTCGGAGTCCTCTTCGCAACAGCGGGAGGCAAGCTTCGGCTTGGGGCGGTATGCCGCAATGCCTTAGGTTCGATCAAGTACTCCAGCGGGCACACCGATGCCTTCGATCGCTCCTTTGGCGCCGGAATCGCGGTGCGCCCTCTAGACAAGCTGCTGCTGGCGGCCGACGTGATCTGGAAGGACGGCATGGACGCGCGAATCGGAGGCGAATTCCAACTAGGCAAGTTCGCGGTGAGGGCGGGCGGCGCCTACCGCGACGACAAGATCTCGTTCTCGGCGGGCGCGGGCTTTGTGATGCCGCTGTTCAGTGTCGACTACGCCTACCAAACGCACAGCATCCTACCTGACAGCCATAGGCTGTCGCTGTGTGTCAAATTCTGATCCCACCTGAGCGAACATCCTACAGCAGGGAGCGGGGCCACCCGCTCCCTCATTTTTCTGATCCATCTCCGCAAGGCTTCATACTAGATAGTCCCGATGATGTCACAGAAGTAGCGTTGATTACTGCAATGTGCAACACCTTGCAGGACTATTGGGAAGCTCGTCGTATTATGCGTACATGTATGGATGTTCATGGAACGTTTTCATCTTGATTACTATTTCGTAGTTCCGTTCCAGAAGTCGTCCAGCTAACGTTGCCGGATGCCCAAGGAGCAACAGGCAGCATCCGTCGACAGAGAACCGGAGGTGATGCCAGGGCGAAGGTAGCTTGATACGCGCACATTGCTGACGGCCAAAAACAGCGCAGACCTCGAATCGACCTCCTATTTGAAAGGGGCGAAACCAACAGATGGTGCGAAGCCACCGAAAAACAGCACTCTTGACCGTCGCGCTTTTCGCTTTGGCGGCCTTGACATTCGCGACTGGGCAAACGCTCGCCACGGAGACGGCGGGCCAACCGCGCGGCGGATGGCAGCCTGGGCCGCTCGAGTATCATCCGAGCCGTGTGATTGTGCGGTTCGCCGACACTGTCACGGCCAATGCAGCCGCCGACTCCATTACCCGACTCGGCTACTCGCTGCGCCGAGCGGCCGACTTCGAGCCCTCCGCCAGTTTCCCGGGCGGACTCCGTATCGGTATTGTGGAACTCCCCGACGGCGCTCGAGTAGATGACGCTATCATCAAGCTCGACGCCGCGCCCGGAGTTCTCTACGCAGAGCGCGACTACAAGCAGTACAGGGACACTCCTGTGTTCCCCAATGACACTCACTTCAGCAAAACTTGGGGATTGCACAATGAGAATTGTCAGTACAAAGACCCGGAGATGTCCGGCAACCCCGTTGACGATGCTGACATCGACGCGCCTGAAGCATGGGCGATCGGCACCGGGTCGAGCGAACTGATCGTTGCAGTCATCGACACGGGAGTCTATGTAGACCACCCCGATCTCAACGCGAACATCTGGCGCAACCCCGGCGAGATTCCCGACAACGGCATCGACGACGATGGCAACGGCTACATCGACGACGTGTACGGCTGGGACTTCTTCGACGACGACAACACCGTGTACGACCCGAACCAGCGTGACAGGTACGGGGACCTAAACGACGACCACGGCACGCACTGCGCAGGCACGATCGGCGCCCTAGGCAACAACGCCATGGGTGTCCCCGGCATCAACTGGAATGTGAAGATCATCAGTCTCAAGTTCATTGGCCCCGATGGCGGGTACACTTCTGATGCGATTCTCGCGATGCAGTACGCCCATGCCAAGGGCGCCAAAGTCATCAGCTGCAGCTGGGGCGGAGGGCCGTACGAGCAGTCCCTCAAGGATGCAATTGAGGCGACTAATGCTCTCGTCGTGTGCGCCGCAGGCAACAGCGGCCAAAACACCGACGTAAGCCCGCACTATCCATCCAGCTACACAAGCGAGAACATCATCTCGGTCGCAGCTAGCATGCAAAATGACCAGCCGTGCAACTACCCAGGCTGGTGGAGCACATGCTACGGCCTAACCTCAGTGGACCTGTTCGCTCCGGGTGGCTACATCGCCTCGACCATACTGCCCGACCCGGTGCCGCCAACCCCCACAGAGGCATACGCCTACTTCTGGGGCACCTCTATGGCGACACCTCACGTGTCGGGAGTGTCGGCCCTGCTGGCCTCCACACATCCCGCCGTGCCGCTCTATCAGGGCGCGCCGGGTTGGAGCGCAGGCATGCCCACGGTCAAGGATGCGATCCTCACAACCGTGGACGTAAAGACTGCATTCCAGGGTAAGGTCGCCACAGGCGGACGCATGAACGCCGCGGCGGCGATAGAGTCGATAGGCGGCCCCGTGATCACTTCTGTCGAAGCTGCTCCCACCTACGGTCCTCCCCCGCTCACTGTGGCATTCAGCGCAACCGCCCAGAGCACTGGGGCCGAAATCACCGACAAGTGGTGGAGCTTCGGAGACGGAAGCGAGTCCGTACACGAATGGAACGCGACACACGTGTACACGGAAGAGGGCCTATTCACCGCTTCCTTCCATGTGGTAGACGCAGACCAAAACGAGCGTTCTGCCACGATCGAGATCAACGTCTTCTTCCCGCCGATAATCGGCGTGGAGCCGTCCGCGCTCACTGCCGACCTGGTGTGGGGAGACGTTGAGGAGCACACGCTCACCATCACAAATGATGGCCTCGGCGAGCTGACTTACGCTGCAGACGTAGCTCTTGAGGGCATGATCCAGCCCACGTCTGGCCGCGCGTCGAATCCTCTGGGCTCGGGCGGGCCGGATTCCTTTGGCTACGTGTGGGTCGACAGCGACACTGAGGGCGTGGGCCTACCTGAATGGATCGAAATCTCCGGAATTGGAACGCTGCTTACCCTAGGCGACGACAAGGGAATAGAGGTCAACCTCCCCTTTGAGTTCCCGTTCTACGGCGAAAGCAAAACCAAGGTCAACGTGTGTTCCAACGGCTACCTCACGTTTGGCTCGAAGACCACAACATACATTAACGCCCGCATACCCAGTACAACCGAGCCTAACGACCTGATCGCCGTATTCTGGGACGACCTGCAGCCCAACAAGGATCCTGCAAGGGTCTACTATTACGGCGACGACAACGTGTTTGTTGTCCAGTATCAAAACGTCAAACCGTATGGAGGAGCTGCAGCCTACACCTTCCAGGTGGTGCTGACTCCGGCCGGAACGATAACGTACCACTACAAGACGATGCCGGGCGCATTCCTTGACGAAGCCACAATAGGCATCGAGAACAAGACCGGCACTGTCGGGCTTCAGGTGGCCTACAACGAGGATTATGTGCATGATGACCTGGCAGTGATGTTCATGCCAACCTATGTCGTTATCGACAAGACCTCGGGCGTCGTGGCTCCGGGAGAATCGGACACGATTACTGCCACATTCAAGGCCGGACGCCTGGCAGAAGGCGACTGGGCAGCCTCGATTAGGATTGCGTGCAACGATCCCGTCAACCCCGAGGTAATAGTGCCGGCGATCATGCACGTAGAATCGAGGGTTGAACCGCAGATCGAATCGATCGCAGCGGAGCCATGGGCCGGCAAGGCCCCGCTCGAGGTGCACTTCTCGGCCCGCGCGCGCGATATCGACGGCGTAATTGTGGCTAGCGAGTGGAACTTCGGCGACGAAAGCGCTTCAGTGACGGGCACACTCACACCCGTGCACACCTACGTCGCTGACGGGGAGTACACCGCGACACTCACGGTCACTGACGACGATGGACTAACCGCCACAGCCAGCGTGCAAGTGATCGTGGCCAACCTGCCCAAGGCAGAGTTCGACCCTGCATCGTTCAACAGGGTCATCCGCGCGCATCGCACGCAGTCGGCTACATTGACGCTGACGAACATCGGAGATGCCGCTCTGACATACACCGCCACCATTCCTCCACCCGGAGTGATCCCAGAAGGCGCAGACATTGAGCCCCTGGGCGCAGGCGGTCCTGACCAGTTCGGCTACATGTGGACCGATTCCGATGAACCGGGCGGGCCCGCCTTCGATTGGGTGGAAATCCGCCAAGTCGGAACGAAGCTGAGCCTCGCCAACGACGGCGGCGTGCTTGTGAATCTGCCCTTTGAATTCCCGTTCTACGGGCAGAAGAAGCAGTCGATTCGCATCTGTTCCGACGGTTATCTCACATTCGGAACGAAGGCGAACGCCTGGCAAAACAAGTCCATTCCCGATCCGGCGGATCCCAACGACTTGCTGGCAGTGTACTGGGAGGACCTCAACCCCAACACTGACTGGTATCTCGCCGGCGTGTACCACTACCACGATACTGCCAACAACAGATTCATCGTAGAGTGGTATGAAGTGGAGAGATCCTACAGCGGCGGATGCTACACATTCCAGGCCATCTTGTACCCCGATGGAACTATCGTGTATCAGTACAAGGAGATAGACCTGCCCATGTCATACGTGAGCAGGGGCACCATCGGCATCGAGAATTCCACCGGCACAGACGGCCTCCAGGTACTGTACAACACGAGAGATTACATTCACGACAATCTCGCCATAAGGATAAAGCCGTTTTCGTGGCTTGATGTCACTCCGAGTCAGGGAAGTATCGAGCCGGGCCAGAGCGTGGAGCTAGGCTTAGTGTTCGACCTCACGCCTACCGGCTCGGGCCCAGTAGACGGCGCGATTGTCTTCCAGACAAACGACGTCCGCAAGCCCATGACGGTTATCCCGATTCACATCGAGGTTATCCCGAATCAGGCCCCCGTGATCACGGCAGCGGGCGCTAGCCCACGGACTGGCCCGAAGGCTACTGCCTTCCAGTTCGCAGCTGCGGCATATGATCCCGACGGGCAAGTCGCCGACAAGTACTGGACATTCGGCGACAACACGGCTGCTGTACATGAGTTCGCTCCCACGCACACGTACGCCGCGAACGGCAAGTACACAGCCATCTTCACCGCCGTCGACAACGATGGCTACACAACCTCCGCAAGCGTTATCGTCAACGTGACGGACCCAGCCTCCGCAAGCTGGAACCCGGCTGAGTTCACCTTCCGGCTTGCCGGAGGGCAGACGGCCGCCGGCACGCTGGCGCTTGCAAACGCCGGCCCCGGGGTCCTCGTATTCGGCAGCGACGAACTGCCCAATGCGGTGGCGAAACCTGAAAGGTCCCCGGCGGCAGGTTCTGCCGATCCGAATGCTAAGACGGTTGCAGGACTCCATGGCCCCGCCCCTGTTCCAGAGAGGTCGCCATGGCTTCCTCGGGACGTCGGCTCTGTCATCACGAGCTGGACATGCCCTCAGTCAATCGACCCCTGGGGCGTGGCAGTGCTCTATGGATCCGGCAACCTCGTGATCGGCGACGGCGCAGTCGACCCCACAGTCGACTACGTGATCACCCCCGAAGGCACATACACCGGCACCAGCTGGTCCGCGGATTTCGGCGGCTACTGGTCCGCCGACACGGCCTTCGATGGAACCTACATCTGGCAGGTCAATGTGGGCGGCGACAACGCCATTCACAAGATCGACCCCGCAAATGGTCAGATAGTCGGTTCGATACAGAACTCAGCCTGGGCCAGCGTTTCGCAGCGCGGCCTGGCCTACAACTCCAACGACGACACCTTCTACATCGGTGGCTGGAACGAAGACGTCATCTACAAGATCAAGGGCGAAAGCTGGGACAGCCGAGGAGAGGTAATCGAGCATTGGAGCATGGCAGGCGCCTCCATCGCAGGTCTGGCTTACCACCCTGCGGCGAACGTCCTCGCTGTCAGCTCCAGCGAGCTATCGCTGGTCTACCTAGTCGACGCATCAAGCCACGCCACTGTCGGGCAGTTCCCGATCCCCGGCGCAATGGGCGGCGCGGGCTGCGAGTTCGATAGCGACGGAAACCTGTGGGTCGCAGCCTATGGCACTGGCAAGATGTACCTTCTGGAGACTGGCCTCGGATCGATGGGCAGCAGTTCCTGGCTGACATGGGATCCGACTGAAGGCACGGTGGCTGCGGGCGCCAATGCCAGCATCACTGTGACTGTCGATGCGGAGAAGCTCAATCCCGGAGCTCACACAGGAACAGTAGTCCTGTTCACCAACGATATGAATAACCCCATGATCATGATCCCAGTCACAGCCCAAGTCGCGGCGCCGCCGACGATCACAGAGGCGACCGCCTCCCCGACGCTGGGCGAGCCTGGCATGGAGGTTGCATTCCACGCGGCATACACGTCGCCGGAAACACCGGCGGCGAGCCATGCGTGGAACTTCGGGGACGGCCAATCCTCAACTGAGCTTGACGTGACGCATGTCTACGCCCAACCGGGCAAGTACACGGCAACGTTCACGGTCATCGATGAGATGGGCGCGACTGCGGAAGCCAGCTTCGAAATCGAAGTCAAGTGGATGCCGCGCGCTACAGTGGAACCGACGCAGATTGAGGTAACGCTGGCTCCGAAGGCTACGCACACTGAAACAGTAGCCATTGGCAATGCAGATGGCAACGCTGACCTCGAGTACACCATCAAGCTGCGCGAGGGCACCGCGCCCACAATCGTGATGCCCAAGCGTATTGGCATCGTGTCAGATCCGAGCGCCAATACAGCGCGAGGCCTGTACAGCTCAATCGACCCAGACGCCGTCAAGAAGGTATCCGCCTTTGTGCGGCCCGATGCCATGGGCAGTGTGATACTGTCGTGGCAGGTTCCATCGCAGATCGACCTGCCTTGGGGCTTAGGCTACAACGGCAATGTGTGGATATCCGACCCCATGGTGAAGAAGGACCACGTTGCAACGGCAGAGGGCGTCCACACCGGATCAATCTTCAACACGCCATGGGCAAACCAGTGGCCGGCCGACATGGCGTACGACTCCAGCCGTGACCTGATGTGGCAGGTAAACGTAGGCGGCAACAACGGCATATACGGCCTCGATCCGGCAACGGGCGCGGTCGTAGCAAGCATAACCTCAGGCGGCCAGTGGGCATCCACGTCCCAGCGCGGCCTTGCCTATGATGCCGCAACCGACACCTTCTACATCGGAGGATGGAACGAGGACATAATCTACCACATCAACGGGCTCAGCCATTCAAGCCCCGGCTCGATAATAGAGGCCTACACATTCCCCGTGGGCATATCGGGCCTGGCGTGGCATCCCAACGGGATCTTGTTCGTGGCGAACAACGGCGAGCCTGACATGATCTTCGCACTCGACCTCGAGACGCTTGCGGTAGTCGCGCAGTTCCCGCACCCGTACGGCGGTGACTATAGCGGAGCGGGACTCGCGCTCTCCGGCGATGGCAATCTCTGGGTCGCATCTATGGACAACACGCGAGTCTACCTGATCGACACCGAGATGCCGCTGTCGACCGGAGGCGTGGTGATCGATCCCACAAGCGGCACGGTAGTAAAGGGCACAAGCCAGGATATCAGCATGACCATGGACGCTGCGAAACTTGGCCAGCCCGGTAAGGACGTGCGGAAGTACCTGGAGATTACAACGAACGACCCGTTCAAGCCGGCGCTCTTTGTGGATGTGATAGTCCACATCGAAGGCGGCCCGACCATCACATCGGCAACTGCCACGCCGAATATCGGCCATCCGCCGCTCACAGTCGCGTTTGACGCCGCTGTGGAACCCGGCGCGAAGCCTATAACCGACTCCTGGTGGGAGTTCGGCGACGGCAGCGATCCCGTGCACGAGCTCCAGGTCGAGCATGTCTACGCGGAGCTAGGCGAATATGAGGCCATTCTGCACGTGATCGACGAGAACGAGGTCGAAGTGACCGCCAAGGTCACAATCACGGTTAAGTGGTTGCCTACTCTCGAGACGTATCCGTCGTCCTTCGACGAGACGGTTCAAGTCGGCGAGCAGGAACAGACGGCGCTAACTGTGAGCAATGCCGGCGTGGCTCCGATGGACTTCCAGGTGTCAGTAGCGCCGAGCTTCGCCCAAAGCCCTGAGTGGAAGCGCTACACTGAGTCGAACCCCGCAAAGGGCGACTACGGAGCGGAGCCAAGGGGATATGCGGGCGCTGGGGCAGGCGGTCCCGACCAGTTCGGCTACGTGTGGATGGATAGCAACCAGCCGAACGGACCCGAGTTCAACTGGATCGAGATAAGCGATGTCGGAACCAGACTGGCGCTCACCGACGAGTCGAGCACAGACGTGAACCTGCCGTTTGCGTTCCCGTTCTACGGCGATGCGAAGAACAATGTTCGTGTGTGCTCCAACGGTTACTTGACCTTCGGAACAGGGCGCACCAGGTGGGACAACACGCCGATACCTGATTCATCGGATCCAAACAACCTGGTCGCGATGTTCTGGGACGACCTCAACCCAGGAGCTTCGGGCAGCGTCTACTACTACTACGATGAGACTGGCAATCAGTTCATCGTCGAGTACGAGGACGTGCCGAGATGGGGAGAGACAGGAACCTTCACGTTCCAGGTGATACTCAAGCCTAACGGCACGATCCTCTACCAGTATCTGTCGATGGCAGGAAGCGTGACATCGGCCACCGTAGGCATTGAGAACGACACGGGAACCGATGGACTGCAAGTGGTGTACAACGCTCCATACATCGAAGACGGCCTAGCACTCGCCTTCGCGCCCGTGGGCAAGATCCTGACGGTCAACCCGACCTCAGGCCACCTGCTGCCAGGCAGTCATCAGGACGTGGTAGTAACACTTGGCGACACGAGCGGAGTAGCTGGAGAGTTCTCACTCTACATATACGTATCCGCCAACGACCCGTTCCGTCCGTTCGCCGCGATACCTGTGCACCTCGTGATCAACATGCCGCCTGCGGTGACCATCACGGCCCCCGCTGACGGAGCGGAGTTGCACGGCGTGACCGAAGTCAAGTGGTCGACCGCCGACCCTGATAACGCAGCGAATGAGCTGGCGATCGATCTATACTGGACTCGCGACGGCGAGACGTGGCACGCGCTCGGCGAGGGCATGGAAAACACCGGCGTGTTCCAATGGAACACCAGCGAAGTAGGCGCCGGAGGCGACACCTTCCGCCTGCGCGCAAGGGTAACCGACCCGATGGGCGCGTCATCAGATTACACCACCGGCGAATTCACCATCATCAACCTGCCGCCGATGGCCGCATTCAGCTTCACCCCATCGCCCGCCACAAGGCGCGATGTTGTGAAGTTCACCGACGAGTCGACCGATGACGGCACGATCGTGGCATGGCTCTGGGAGTTCGGCGACGGTGCCACAAGCAACAATCAGAACCCAGAGCACCAGTACGCTTCGAAGGGTCAGTTCACTGTCAAGCTCACAGTCACCGACAACGGCGGGCTCTGGGCTACGGCTGAGAAGACAGTCGATGTCGTCAACGTAGCGCCCACGGTCAAGCTGCTCACGCCTGAGGCCGGCGCTGTTTGGACCGGACAGCGAGCCATAACGTGGGAGGCATCCGATCCCGACGGCGACACGCTCACGGTGAAGCTCGAGTATGACTACCTGGCCGACGACTTTGGCTGGGGTGTCATAGCTGAGAACCTGGACAACACAGGCCAGTATGTGTGGGACACGACCAAGCTGACAAGGGGCGGCAGGTACAAGGTGAGAGTCACAGCTGCCGACCCAAGCAACGCAACCGCGCACGATGTGAGCGACGAGTTCACCATAGTGGTACTCACCCATGCTGTCATGGCCGCTCCCAACCCCGCGCGCAACCGAGTGACGTTCTACTACGATATCCCTGCCGATGGAACGCTGCACGTGTACGATATCTCGGGCCGTCTCATCTACAGCGCTGAGCTGCCGGCAGCGATAAACGCGTACGAGTGGAACCTCACCGCAGGCGATAGGCCTCTGGCCAACGGCGTCTACCTGTACATCGTAGTCTACGAAGCAGGTAAGTCGGAAGTCGGCAAGCTTGTCATCAACCGCTAGCGCAGCGTGCTGGCATGAGCCGGAAGAATGGGCGGAGGGTGGCGCTCCACAGTGCCCCCTCCCGCCTCCCCAAGTCCTGGACACACTCGTGAACTAAGGAGGGGCGAGCAAATGCGATTCAAAACAACAGCGCTTGTGCTTGCGTTGGCGCTTGCGTTCACTCTAGCGCCGGCAGCGGCGCGCGCAGCGGACGACGGTGTGGGCACAGCCGCATCGCTAGACATAGGCATGGGCGCGCGGGCGCTAGGCATGGGGGGCGCCCACATCGCAGTGGCCGATGATGCCGCGGCGATCTACTACAACCCCGCCGGCCTTGCGTTGGTAAGCGGCAGAAACGTAACATCGCTTTACACCAGCCAGTTTGGGGCCGCAGGCTACGTTGCCCTAGGGTATGCACAGAAGAACATAGGTGTGGGCCTACTGCGTCTGGATGCCTCTGGAATTGAGGAAACCGACGAGTTCGCCAACGTAACCGGGGTCTTCGGCGTGACCGACCTCGCGGCCATAGTCGGATACGGAGCGACAGTATTCTCCAACCTCAGTTTGGGGGCATCTGCCAAACTGTATCAGCAGACTCTGCCTGAGAACACTGGCCGGGGCGTGACGTTCGATGCCGGGGCCATCCTCAGTCTCATTGACGGCAAGCTCCGCTTGGGCGCCGTGGGCCGCAATCTGATAGGATCTCTCAAGTACACCAGCGGCGAAACCGACCCCTTCGATCGCTCGTTCGGCGTCGGCGTAGCGTTCTGCCCGATCGAGAATCTGACCATTGCGGGCGACGCTGTTCTCAAGGGAGGGTTCACCGGCAAACTCGGCGCCGAGTACAGGTTCAAACAGATTGCCGTGAGAGCCGGAGGGTCATTCGGCGGCGGGCAGACGTCGATCACGGCCGGGGCAGGATTTGGGCTGCCTGGGTTCAGTATCGACTATGCCTATCAGACGCACAACGTTCTGCCCGACAGCCACAGGCTGTCGCTGTGTGTGAAGTTCTAGGAGGCAAGCAGGCCGTCAGAAGGCAACTAGGAATGGGGCGACATCGGTCGCCCCATTCTTCGTCTGTTCGGCCTCCTTCGCCGCCCGTTCCGCCTCCCTTCCCGCCCGAACTCCGGACGCCTTCTGCCAACGGCACAGCCGCCTGCTTCGGCACATATGCTGTCAGGGCGCCCCTCGCGCGGCTGAGCCGGCGAGACTCGGCGCATTCGGGAGGCTAGGCATGGAGAACGCTCACGACCGCGAACCCGGGGCCATAGCCCTGAGTGATCTGCACATGGGCCAGACAGGAATCATACGTTCAGTCCTGGCAACCGGCATGGCGCGAAGCCGACTGCTGGATCTGGGATTTCTCTTCGGAACGCGGGTGACGGCGGTGCGTCGCGCCCCGCTTGGCGACCCGACAGCGTTCACGATTAGAGGCGCTATGCTCGCACTCCGAGCGCAGGACGCTTCGCTGGTGACTGTTACGCCAGTCGATAGCCCACAGATGAACACAGAAGCCGGAACGGGGGCTGGGGCATGCTGAACCGGCCCGCCGGGCGCGCCGACGGGCGCGCCTCAGCTCACTACAGCTTGACACACCGTTGCCCCGACGAACACGTGATTGCGCTGGCCGGAAACCCGAACACCGGCAAGAGCACCGTGTTCAACGCTCTCACCGGCCTGCGGCAGCACACCGGCAACTGGCCGGGCAAGACTGTGGACCTGGCGTTCGGCAGGGCCGACCTTGGCGGCAAACAAGCGGTAGTCGTGGATCTGCCGGGCGCATATTCGCTTCTAGCGTGTTCGGAAGATGAGTCCATAGCGCGCGACTTCCTCTGCGAGCAAGGCCCGGATGCCGTCATCGTGGTAGTTGAAGCCGGGTGCCTGGAGCGCAACCTCAATCTCGTCCTTCAGATCCTTGAGCTGACCACCAGAGTGGTCGTATGCGTGAACCTCATAGATGAGGCCAATCGCCGCGGCATACAGGTCGATGGCGAAGCGCTTGAGCGCGAGTTGGGAGTGCCCGTGGCGCTCACTGCCGCATCCACGGGCTATGGCCTTGAAGAGCTCAGACGCATTCTCGCTGACCTGGTCGATGGGCGCCTGAAGCCCGAGCCGAGTCCCATCACCTATCCCACGGACATCGAAGATGCTTCGCGCGAGCTTGAGTCCAGGCTGCCGACACTGCCACCCGCCGTCAGCCGCAGATACGTGGCCCTGCGCCTGCTGGACACAGATCCGCTGACTCGCCAGAGAATCGTTGAAGCGATCTACCGCCGCGCCAAATCCATTTCCGATAAGGTCGTGAGCCAAGCAACATCATCGATACAGACATCGAAGACCACGATGAAACCCGGAATCGACGATGTACTCACATCACGCTGGCTCGGCCTGCCCATTATGCTGGCGCTGCTCGGAGGAGTGTTCTGGATAACACTGGTGGGGGCGAACTATCCGTCGGCACTTCTGGCTCGGGCGCTCTTCCACATGGAGTCGTGGCTGTCGGCTGCCTTCCGAGCGGCGCACGCCCCCGACTGGCTGCACGGCGCGGTCGTTCTGGGAGCATACCGCACCATGGCCTGGGTGGTCTCGGTGATGCTGCCTCCCATGGCAATCTTCTTTCCCCTCTTCACGCTGCTTGAAGACTTGGGATATCTGGCCCGGGTCAGCTTCAATATGGACTGGTGCTTCAGGCAGTGCGGCGCCCACGGGAAGCAGTCGCTTACCATGGCGATGGGATTTGGATGCAACGCCGCCGGCGCAATGGCCTGCAGGATAATCGACTCGCCGCGCGAACGCCTGGTGGCAATCTTAACTAACAACTTTGCTCCGTGCAACGGAAGATTCCCGACCCTGATCGCGCTGGCGTCTCTGATCGCGGCAGGGTCGCTTCCGGCATCGCTCCTTGTGGTCACCATGGTGCTTCTGGGAGTGACCGCCACGTTGGGCATGTCGTGGGCGCTCTCCAGGACAGTGCTTCGGGGCGTGCCGTCTTCCTTCATCTTGGAACTGCCGCCATACCGTATGCCCCAAGTAGCCCAAGTGCTGTTGCGCTCGCTCTACGACCGCACGCTCCTGGTGCTCCGGAGGGCAGTGATCGTGGCTGCGCCGGCCGGAGTGGTTGTTTGGGTTCTGGCCAACATGACCACCCCGGGCGGCTCAAACGTTCTGGCAACCATCGCCCGGACACTACAACCAGCGGCAGCCCTGATGGGGCTGGACGGGTTCATACTGACCGCTTTCATCCTGGGCCTGCCGGCGAATGAGATCGTCCTCCCCATTCTGGTCATGGCGTACTCCTCATCTACGGCGCTCGTGGAAACGGCTGGGCTCGCCGTGCTCGGCAGGATCCTGGCAGCCAATGGCTGGACATGGCTGACCGCCCTGAACACCATGATCTTCTCTGTGTTGCACTTCCCCTGCAGTACGACACTGCTCACGATAGCCGCCGAAACCAAGAGCCTGCGCTGGACAGCGTTGGCCGCGCTCATGCCCACAGCCGTGGCGATTGTGGTATGCTGCGCCACGCACGCGGTAGCCAGGCTACTCGGGCTTGTGTGATCGCCGCAAGGTTCTGCTCGTACCTGCCGCAGCAGTGCATCGAAAGCCCGCCGAACTGCCGCGAAAGTCGCGTGTTGTAGGGTCGCGCGAATTGCCTGTAGTTGCCGGGCGACAGCACAGCAGTGACATCGTCGCCGATAAGCAGTTCCTCGTATTTCAGGATCTGTATGGCTGTGTTAAGCGACGATTGCAGGTCAGTCAGGCGAATGGGAACCGTGCCGCGCATGGCATCAACTGGGATGTTCACATTCTGACGAAAGTCTCGCGGACAGCGGCAACAGCATGTGAGCACATGGCCTGGACATGCAGTCACCCGCCTGCCTTGACGGCCAAACACGGGTGGTGTAGCATGTAGGCGTCAGTTCCATCACTACTATACTCCTTTGATCCCATCGCTTCAAGATGGCTTGTAAGCAGGCAGCCCATTACCAGAAGGCTCGCATATCGCGAGCCGGGAAAGGTGGATAACCGGATGTCAGATACTCTGCTAGTTCCGCTGGCCAAGCCCAAACCAGACTTCGATGAGTTGCTGCAGGTGCTCAGGGGCGAAAAGCGAGCCCAGCGCGTGCACTTCGCAGAGCTCTTCGTAGACGGCGAAATAGTCAGCAAAGTGCTTTCCGATCTACTTGGCGAGCGGCCTATCCCCTCCCCCGAACACGACTTCGAAGGCTTCTGGGACCAGCAGATCAGGTTCGGGCTGCACATGGGATACGACTACATAAGGGTGTCGGGCGGGCTGTCGATCCCGGAGATCAAGCACCGCGTGACCAATGATACGGCCGATCTGTCGCGGGGAGAACGCGGTTGGGTCGAGGAGGGGACGGGGGTCATAAAGTCGTGGGACGACTACGATGCCTATCCCTGGCATGTCGTGGAGAAGATGGATTTTGCGGCCTACGAGTACGTTTCGCGTCACCTCCCCGATGGAATGAAGATGCTTGTGTGCCCCTCAAGCGGCGTGTTCGAGATCTCCAGCGAATACCTGCTGGGCTTCGAGGGCATGAGCATGATGCTCTACGAAGACCCTACGCTGGTGAAAGCGGTGTTCAACCGCGTGGGCCAGTCCATCCTGGATTTCTACCGCAACGTGACCACCCTCGACAACGTGGCGGGCATATTCCAAGGCGATGACCTGGGCTTTAAGACCTCTACCTTCCTGTCGCCCACGCACCTGCGCCGGCTGGTTCTGCCGTGGCACAAGCGCTACGCGGCTCTCGCCCACGAGCAAGGCCAGGTATATTGGTTCCACTCCTGCGGAAACCTCGCCCGCGTCATGGACTACCTCATCGACGATGTGAAGATCGATGCCTACAACTCATTCCAGGACGAGATAATCCCGGTATGCGACTTCGTCGACGCCTTCGGGCACCGCGTCGCGGCACTTGGCGGCGTAGACGTGGACAGCCTGTGCCGGCTGGAGGAAGACGACCTTCGCGAGTACGTCCGCCACATCATAGACCATTGTGCCGACAAGAGATGGGCACTGGGTTCCGGGAACTCAGTGCCCAATTACGCCCCGGTTCGAAACTACCTCGTCATGCTGGACGAGGGCTTACGCTGGCAGGCCTCGCGAGCATGAAAAGGCTCTCCTAATAGTCGCCCCACCCGCCCGGTTTTGCGGGATCCGGGTTGTTGGCCACCAGCGCATCCCGTTAAATGCCCGATACATTCAGCAGAATCATCAGGACATTGGAACATACCAGAGCATCAGCGGCTGTCCTTATGCGCTCGTTCTTCAGTGTACTGCTCTTGAAGTAGAAGCCCCATGCCGCCACGCAGCCTCCGGCCAGGAAAGAGCTTATGATGACGCCCAAATGCCAGAACACAGACGGCGGGGTAAAGAAGATGGCGGACGCGACAATGAAAAAGGCATACGAGCACAAAAGGAGCCGTCTTGCCGCCTTCTCTGTTTTGATCAGGAAACCGCACAGAAGCAGTCCGCCGAAATTCGCGGCGATCCCGCCGAAGGTCATGCGATCCGGGCTCAAGCCCAAAGCATCCGAAAGGGCATACAGTACTTGCCCTTCGAAGAGGAAAGCCAACATCCAAGAGGAGAATAACGAAAGAACGATGACCGACAGCCACCGCCGGTCCATGCTGAAACGCAGTGCTCCGCTGCTTCTTCCATAGGCCATTTCGCCGCCCGCTTCCCAGGCGACATCGATTCTGCGCTACACGCCTTCCTAAGCTCTGCTTCTGCCTGTGATATGGGCGTTTGGCGGCATATCAAGATCATTCGATCATTCGGGATAGACTCCTCCAACGCACGAAAGTTCCCCCGCAGAACTGACAGGTTGAAGGATACTGCGGTCCGGTGTCCAAGTCTTGCACAAAGAGGGCATGGGGGGGGCATGAGATTGTGCGAAACCTAATCGAAGGTGCGCTGAGATCCCACGGAGCGGACTACATAGACATAAGAATCGAAGATGCCGCGCGAACCAAGATATCGCTGCGCGGCAGAGGCACGGACGAGCTGTCCGTCTCCCGCTCGATGGGAGGATGCGTTCGCGCCCTGGCCGGGGGCGGCTGGGGATTTGCCTCGTTCAACGACATCGCAAACCTCAAAGACCACGTGGCGCTGGCCGTAAGCCAGGCCAAGCTGGTATCGCAGGCGAATGGAGACAGCCTCCTCGTCCCTGTGGAGCCCGTGAACGACACTGTAGTACCGACCCTGGTGGTTGACCCCAGGTCAATCAGTCTTGCGGCCAAGCGGGAGCTGCTTGAGGAGTACAACCAGATCATGCTGGGCTACAGCCCCAAGATCCAGACAACCACAGTCAGGTACAGAGACACCTATTCGAAGAAGCTCTTCGCCAACTCCGAAGGCGCTTTCATCGAGCAAGAGCATTGCGATGTGGGCGCTAGTTGCACCGCCATCGCGCGGGAGGGCGACAACGTGCAACAGATGTTCATCGTCGCCGGAGGCGTGGACGGCTACCAGAGCGTCCAAGGCCAGCACGACAGGGTCCGCGACTGCGCCAGACGCGCGGTGCTCAACCTCGACGCAGCGCCGGCCAAAGCCGGCCAGTACACAGTGGTGCTCGATCCGGCCCTGGCAGGTACATTCGTGCACGAAGCCTTCGGCCACCTGAGCGAATCGGACTTCATCTACGACAATGAGACCCTCCGCGACATCATGGTCCTGGGCAAACAGTTCGGATCCCCCATCCTGGGCATCACAGACGGCGCCGCAGCGCCGGGCCACAGAGGGTCGTACCGGTACGACGACGAGGGCGTGCCCGCCTCGTTGACGCCCCTGATCAGGGAGGGCGTGCTCGTGGGCAGGCTCCATTCGCGCGAAACTGCGGGCAGGATGGGCGAGCGCCCCACCGGAAACGCCCGCGCGATCAACTACAGGTTCCGGCCCATAGTGCGGATGACCAACACCTACATTGAAAACGGCCGTACCAGTTTCGAGGAGATGATCTCCGACATCGACGAAGGCATCTACGCCATTCAGGCTTACGGCGGCGAGACGACCATGGAGATGTTCACATTCAGCGCGATGGAAGCCTTCATGATCCGCAAGGGCGAAATCGCCGAACGGGTTCGCAACGTGGTCCTGACAGGCAACGTATTCGAGACATTGATGAACATAGACGCTGTAGGCAACGATCTTGCGATGAACGACGGCGGCACCGGAGGGTGCGGCAAAGGCCAGCAGGCACCGCTGTCGGTATCCGACGGCAGCCCGCACATACGGATCAGGAACGTTGTGGTGGGAGGAGACTAGCCATGAAAGACTTGCTGGATATGGCGACTAGACGCGCCGACGCGGCTGAAATCTACATCGTAAGCAGCGAGACCATTCCCGCGACCTTCGAGATGAACAAGCTCAAGCATGTAGAGACCCGCAGGATGCGAGGAGCCGCTCTGCGCGTCATCAGGTCGGGCAGGATAGGGTTCTCCTCCTCCACCGACATCGGCGAAGACGCGGCACGCGAGCTTGTCAGCATGGCAGTAAGCTCCGCCGACATGGGCGAGCCTGCCAGGTTCGACCTTCCGGGGCGAATCGCCAATGGAGAATCCGCAGCGCCGCTCATCTACGATGATGAAGTCGCGAAGCTCGACGCAGATGCTCTGATCCGCATGGGCCAAGAGATCGTGGATATCATCACAGAATACGATTCCTCCATCAAATGCGGTGTTCAGCTCGAAAGAACGGTCGAGGATGTCGCCATCGCCAATTCGAGTCGCGGAGGCGGCAGCTATCGCAAGACCACGTTGACTACCATGGTCGATGCCCTGCTGGTAGAGGATAACGACATCTTCATGGTATTCGACATGGACGGTTCATGCTGCAGTGATTTCGATCATCGGGTCTTGGCGCACGAAGTGCTGGAACGCGTGAGGCTCGGACGCAAGATCGCCGAAGTCCGCACAGACCGCATGCCGGTCCTGTTCACGCATCGCGGGATCATGCCGCTTCTCATGGCCTTGCAGTCGGCGCTGAGCGGCAAGACCGCGTTGGAAGGCGCGTCTCCCTTGGCAGGCAGGATAGGCCAGCAGGTGTTGGATCCGCGAGTCTGCACATGCGATGATCCGACTGTGGACTGGGCGCTCGGCAGTCGCCCGATGGACGACGAGGGGGTTGACTCCCGCAGAACGCCCCTCATCGAGGCAGGGATCGTGAAGGGGTTCTACTACGATCTTCAGACCGCGGGCAGAGCAGGCGCGTCCAGCACAGGCAATGGCCTCAGGCGGGCCGGCGCCGGCGACTACTTCGAGGGCCAGCCAACCCCCGCCATGACCAATGCCATGGTGGCGCCGGGAAGCGAAAGCCTTGATGATATGATTGCATCCATCGACGAAGGCATCATTGTTGACCAGGTGATGGGCGCCGGGCAGGGCAACATACTGACCGGGGACTTCTCAGTCAACGTACACCTCGGTTTCAAAGTGGAGAAAGGCAAGATCGTGGGGCGCATAAAGGACACAATGGTCGCCGGCAACACCATGGAGGCGTTGAACGACATAACTGCCATAAGCGATTGCGCAAAGTGGGCTTTCGGGGAGTACTCCTCCCCCGCGTTCCTCTTCCGCTCTCTGGGAGTAGCAGCCAAAGAAAGATAGACAGTCTCCGTTCGGCGTGGGCGCACAGCGCAGACCGAGGACGCCCCTGCCCACGCCGACCACCGATCGCTACTACCGGACCAGCCATCCGCAGTCCTGCCTGCAATCCACGATATAGTCGACGTACGCTGTCTGGTCCTTGATCTGATACAGGATGAGATACCACTTGCCAACACACATCTTGTGGTACTTGTTGACTGGAACGAACTGGGCGTCGACAACATGTTCTGCCTCAGCAATGATGCCCTCCAAGTGGCTATCCAGTTCGTCCGGAGAGGTCCCGGCGCGCCCTGCCAAACGGTCTTCCTCTACAGACAGCAGTTCCTCGCGTAGCTTCAGCATCTTCTCACGGCGTGCAAAAACACCTATGTCCATGACCACAAGGTCACCCTCACCGTTCTTCGTGAGGTACACAGGCTCACCAGAGGACTTGCATAGAGCCGCGATCCGGAGCGCAAGGACCCCTTCATGCGCTGGCAGTAGCTTGTCCCAGCCCCTCAGCCAGGTTGAAGAATCCTATGGCACACGGTGGCATGTCCCTATCATGACAGTATCAAGGTACTGATGCTTGTGCTCCAAGCATCGCTTTTCGCACCGATTCCGATGTCCTTCCGGCTGCAGCAGGCCAGCTGAAGAGAAGTTTGCCGCGCTCATCATGCCCGGCGCCCCCGTCTGCCCCCGTTTCCGGAGCCTTCGGCTCCACTTCCGAATGTGCATGGCGAGAAGCCTCTCCTTGCGCGAAACCGCTGTTGGGGAAGGCCGAGAGGAAACGGAAGTGCAGATGTAGAAAGGCAGCCCTGATATGCAAAACCGCCGGACTTCCTCGGCGTGAAGATGGTGAAGGGTCATGACCAGTAGCCGTTTTAGAACCGAGTCTCTGCCTGCGATAATGACAGCTCTCGCAGGTGTGGCGACCTTGGCCGCGAGCATTCTCTTTGCGGACTGTATACCGGTGTCGAAGCATGCAGCTCGCCTCGTTGGGCTGCTTGTGCTGTATGTTGGAATGGCTCTGTTCGCCTGGGCAGCGTTCCACCTCAAGGACGGCATTCATGGTCTGGTTGAGCCCCGTTCGGACCGAGGAGTCGTGAACACAGGCCCCTATTCTGTCATCAGGCATCCGATCTATCTGGGGATGTTCATCGCATTGATCGGCGTCGCTATCGTTTCGAGGAGTATCGTCGGTCTATCATCCACCTTATTGGTGTTCCTGCCTGTCGAGACTCATCGCGCCCGTCTTGAGGAACGGGCGCTGGCAGACGCTTTTCCCGAGCTTTGGAGAGAGTATGCTTCGCGTACAGGGTTCTTCCTCCCAAGCCTACGACGACACGCTGGGCCGCCGCCAAAGTAGGCGTGAGCCTAGCTCGACCCGCTCGCCTCCAGCCTTGCCCTCCGGTATGCGACCCCGTTGGGACTGCAACGCAGATCCTCAGGGATACGAGCTCCAGGGGCACGGAGGCAGCGGAGTGTAGCAGTAGCTTGTCCTAGCCCCGATTTCAACCGGTAGTGGAATAACCATCTCCAAAGTTGTATGATGATCCCATAGCGCTGAGTTCAACTTGAGGAGGCGATTATGATGCCCCGTGGTCTAACCTGGCTTGCCCTGGCGATCTGTCTGGTGCTTCATGTGACTCCTTGTGCCGCGTCCACGGAGAACGTCAGCGAGTTCATCTCAATTCTGGAGGAGACAGGTTTCACCGTCCAGGAAGGCAGACTGAGCAAGCTCAATGTGCTGGAGCTGTGCAGTGCAGGCTACGTCAACTACTGCTTCGGAAACAACGCAGGGTTCCCATACGCCATCTATATACTCCCCCCATCGCCCGAGCAAGACCCATCACCGCGTCAGTCCCCTCCCACAGGATACGACCCTGACGCGGCCGACAACTATCCGGCCAACCTCGACACCGTGCCGGCAGGAATGATCTACAAGCTCCGGCCGGATGAGGCCATCGTTTTGATCGGCAGCACACCCCCGCCGGCCCGCTACTTCAGCTTCCGCAGCTACCTTGGGTTCGTCGAGAACAGACCGGGGAAAGACTACACCGGCACGCCCACGTTCGGCGATGACGAAATCGGATGGTACCACAGGATATACTGCAGTCTGGGCGACCCGCTGAATCACCTCAACATGTGGACCAACAATACGCCCGGAGGTGCCGTGGGAAATGCCTTCGGCAGCGCCACAGTCCTCATAACCACTGCTGACAGGGGCATAAACCGTATGATGCGAGACGCGCTGACCGCGGCCGGGTACAGTCCCGACATCATCAACGATGACAATATCCCCCCGTCTCTCGTCCACATGGGGCTCGAGAAAGGGAAGGACACGTTTCTGATAATCATGAGAGCTGCGCTGTGGGATCAGCCCAACGTAGGCAGCAATTACCTCGACAATATCGGAGACCATATCCGGGTATTCCGTGTAACGCCCAATACGCCCATTGCCGCCGTCGAACCATGGCCCGTGCCGGCCCTGAGAGTCAGGGAGACTGGCGTTTCCGAGTATCAGACCATCCCGAACGCCGCCGCGGACCTAGAACACCTAAGGCATGAGATAGTCCGCCGACACGGCAGCGCCCAGCTGCGACCCGTGCACCTGGACACGGACATATGGCTTCCCGAGGGCTACACAGGCATATTCCGCGATGTCGACCTTCTGGCTGAAGACAGAGACACCACCTATCTGCGAACAAACTTCTTTCAGCTGGCCTGCGACGATGACTTCGTGATCGTATACGGCGTCAATCATGAGCAGACCGGGAAAGCAATATACAGCAACTTCAGCTTCTATGGTGTGGAGCTGCTCAACGGCGTAGCCGGGACCAACAGCGCGGAATATGCAAACTCCGCCGCCGATTACTTCCCTGTGGGCTACGAGAACTCCAAGTACTACTACGTGTACAAGATCGCGCGTCGCGCCGCAGCCGGAGAACCGTGCGTGATTGTGCCGTATAGTACAGGAAACCCCTCTGGGAAGGCCTTCGGAGTCGACAACAACAAAGACGCCTACATCGCATTCAGAGCCTACATCGATGTGAACACCCAAGTTGGGCCGTCGCTCTTCGAGATCATTTGGGACCGCGCAATCTTGTTCACCAAAGCCACCTAACGCGCCCCACATACACATCAGGGCCCCACCGCGACATTCACGTGCCGCGGTTCTTCTCTGTAGCACTTCTCCGCCGAGGCTCCACTGGTGTCTGGTATGACGCAAACATGGCTCACACCTGGCGCATTGCCGGTGTGAGCCATCTGTATAGTCCCTGCTAAAGGGGTTGTTGTTGAGTCTCTGGTGCCGAAGGCGGGAGTCGAACCCGCACGACCTTGCGGCCGGATGATTTTGAGTCATCTGCGTCTGCCATTCCGCCACTTCGGCGCAGAGTTATTCTACCACGGGCCTGGCGCGCGCGCAACTACACGCTGCCTGTTACACGCTGCCTGTTACGTGCTGCCGGCTCGCATGCCGCCGGCGCCGGGCGGCCACAGCCGGCGCCCCTGACCGGCGCGCCGGCTTGTCGGCTTACTGCAGGAGTTGCTTGCCCAGGAACGCCGCAGCGGTCTCGACAAGCTTGACCTCGGTCTGCCCCATCTGGCGCGGTTCCTTGGACATCAGAACCACTACCCCCGCGGGCTCGTCGCCGGCATGGATCGGTGCCATGACCTGGCTTTCGAACTCCGCGTTGTCGATCACCGGGTTCTCATTCGGCGTGTTCGACACTATGGTCTCGCGCGCCTTCATGATCTCCTCGGCCTGTTCCGAGATCCTCTTCTCCACAAACAGCTTCTTTGGAGCGCCGCTCACTGCCACGACCTCATGGTCGTCCGCGATCGCCGCGATGCATCCTGTGGCATCGAACAGCGAGTCCACGTATTCCTGCGCGAAGAAACTGAGGTCCGTCATGGGCGAGTATTTCTTGAGGATAACCTCTCCGTCCCGGTCGGTGAATATCTCTAGGGGATCCCCCTCGCGGATTCTGAGAGTCCGCCTGATTTCCTTGGGTATTACAACCCTTCCCAGATCATCAATACGTCGTACAATCCCGGTTGCTTTCACTTCATGCCCTCCCCAACGTAGTTCCGCCGTCTTTGGTGCTATTTTGCCTTCGATGTTTCGGCTGTATACCCGCATACAAGGCAGGCAGTGGCCTACAGATTTGAAAGTACGTTCGCAAGTTCGTAGTAATCCATGTTGATCGTGCGCTTCATCGACAGGGCCTCGTCGAATTGCATGACGCGGATCTCGTTGCCAAACACGCCCACTACGCTGCTGCCGGACCCCGCCAGCAGCACGTCGATGGCCTTAGCACCGAGCGTAGTGGCGAGTATGCGGTCGCGCACCGATGGCGCGCCTCCACGTTGGATGTGGCCCAACACTATGATCCTGGTCTCAAAACCAGTAAGCCCTGCTATCTGCTGGCCTATGCGATATGCGCACCCGCCCAAAAGACCCCCTCTGCCCGGGGAGACGGCGCCCTCGGCGCCCTCCGCCACCACTACGATACTGTGGCTTTTCCCTTGGCGCGCGCCGGCGGTTATCCTCTCGCACACCTGCTGAATGTCGAACTCGACCTCTGGAATCAGGATGCTCTCGGCCCCGCCGGCCAGCCCTGCAGCCAACGCAATGTGACCTGAGTTCCTCCCCATCACCTCTACCACATAAGTTCGCTCGTGTGAAGTGGCTGTGTCGCGGATCTTGTTTATCGCGTCGATCACCGTGTTGCAGGCGGTGTCGAATCCGATGGCATAATCGGTGGAGCTTATATCGTTGTCGATGGTGGCCGGAATGCCCAAAGTGGTCACGCCCATCTTGGACAGCAGGCTGAGGCCGGTATGCGTGCCATCGCCTCCGATGCCCACCAGGCCGTCGATCTCGCAAGTTCTCAGCTGAAGCAGTGCCTTGGCCCGTCCTTCCTCGGTCTTGAACTCGTCTGAGCGCGCCGATTTCAGAATAGTTCCACCACGCTGCAGAATGTCACCGACAGTGCGCGATTTCATCTCCATGAAATCGCCGGCCACCAGACCGTGGAACCCGCGCCTCACGCCCACAACCTCTATCCCATGGTAGAGAGCCTTCCGCACCACGGCACGGATGCAGGCGTTCATGCCCGGCGCATCGCCGCCGCTGGTAAGTACCGCGACTCTTCTCATATCAAATCCCCCAATCACACGAGACCGGATGGCGCCACAATCGCTGCGCAGTTATGGTCCATATCCGTCCAGTATCTCCCGCGCCTCTTCAGCTTCCGTTTCAGGAACGAGCACCTCGACGCTAGCTGAATCGCCCATGTGCGGAACGCCCATGGGCCTGAGCGTCACCAAGAGTCCCTCGCCCTCCAACATGTGCTTCAGAAGCTCGGCTTCTGCTCGGTTTGGCGCAATGTGCACAACAGCCCACATGCCAGCCGCCTCCCCAACTTCAAGCGCGGTAGTGCACGCTCGGCATTTCCGATGTCCTGCTTCGTCAAGCCTTGCCTCGACTAGTATGTCCGATGTTCTATCTTACCACCGATTCTCCTTCTACGGCGAGGGAAGAATCGAAACCGTGTCTGCCAGCACCTTAACCCCATCCTCCTTGATATCCACCCTTCCCCTCACCGCCACGTAGGCATCAGGGGCAAGCAGCGCGGCGTACTGCTCGTATGCCCGCGGGAACACCACTACCTCCACCTGCCCGGTCATGTCCTCAAGCTGTACGAACGCCATGGGCTGCCCTGCCCTGGTAGATATCTGTTTGCGGCCGACAACCACTCCGGCCAGGGTCACGCTCGCCCCATCGGCAACACTTGAAAGATCCCGCATGGTGGCCGTCGATACCTTCCGAACCACATCGGATATGGACGCCAGAGGATGCCCCGAGATGTACAGGCCCAGCAGTTCCTTTTCCATGGCAAGTATCTGATCCTGCCTGAACTCAGGCACATCGGGCAAGGCCGCTTCCGCCTGTCCGAACTCCGATGGACTGTCGAAAAGATCAAAGAAGGATGCCTGCCCCGCCTGTTGCTGGCGCTGCCTCGCAACGCTTTCGTCGCACACCCTGTCCATCGCCGCAAGCAGCGCTCGCCTGCTGCCGAATGCGCAAAGGGCACCGCACCTGATCAGGCTGTCGAGCGCTTTTCGGCTGACTGCGGTCATGTCCACGCGGTCGCAAAAATCGGCCAGCGATGCGAACCTGCCTCCCGCTCTACGCGCGGCGATTATGGAGTCGGCAGCGGTTTCGCCCACGTTCCTGACGGCGGCTATACCGAAGCGGATTGTGTTTTGGCGCACCGTAAACCCTCTGAGGCTCTCATTCACGTCCGGCCCCAGAACCTCCACTCCTCTGGACCTGCATGCATCGATGTACATGGCCACACGTTCGGGAGAGTTCATCACGCTCGTGAGCGTGGCGGCCATGAACTCAGGAAAGTAGCGGCATCGCAAATAGGCGGTTTCATATGATATCAGCGCATATGCCGCGCTATGAGCCTTGTTGAACCCGTAACCCGCGAATCTCTCGATGAGGGAGAAGACCTCCTGAGCAACTCCGTCCGGGACGCCGCGCTCGCGGGCCCCGCTTAAGAATCGGTCCTTGAGGCCCGCAATGACTTCCGGTTTCTTCTTGCCCATTGCCCGCCGCAGCATGTCGGCCTCGCCCAAACTGAACCCAGCGAGTTCGCTGGCCGCCTGCATCACTTGCTCCTGATAAAGCATCACCCCGTAGGTGGACTCCAGAATCCTCTCAAGCGCCGGATGAGGGTATCTCACCTCGCTGGGGCTGTGCTTGCCTCGCACGAAATCGCCGGTCATCACCATCGGGCCCGGCCTGCCCAGGGCGACCAGGGCAATGATGTCTTCAAAGCGCGTGGGTTTGACCTCGCGAAGCAGATTCTGAAACAGACTGGACTCGAGCTGGAACACCCCGGTCGAATCGGCGCGCCGCAGCATCTCGTATACTTCCGGATCGTCCAGAGGTATGGTGTCGATGTCTAGATCCACACCGCGGGTGTGGCGCACGATCTCCACCGTGTTCCCGATCACCGTCAACGTGCGCAGACCGAGAAAATCCATCTTCACGATGCCCAGTCTCTCCAGATCTTCCATGGGGTACTGGGTAGTTACCACTCCGTCCCCCGATTTATATAGAGGTACATTCTCCGTCAAAGGTTCCTTCGATATCACGACCCCCGCGGCGTGCACCGATGGGTGACGAGGCATCCCCTCCACTGCGCGAGCTATATCCACCATCGTGCGGATTCGCTCGCTTCCGGCCACAGCCGCGGCGAGCTCTGGCGAAAGCTCGAGCGCTCGGTCAATGGTTATGTTGAGCTCGGCCGGCACCAGCTTGGCTATGCGGTCAACATCGCCGTAGTTCACCTTGAGCGCCCGACCGACGTCCCTGATAGCGGCGCGTGCGGCCATGGTGCCGAACGTGATGATCTGCGCGACTCTGTCGGCCCCGTACTTGTGCGCGACGTAATCTATGACCTCGCCGCGTCGCTCCCAGCAGAAGTCGATGTCAATGTCGGGCATGGTGACGCGCTCGGGGTTGAGAAACCTCTCAAACAGCAGGTTGTACCGGAGCGGATCGATATCCGTAATGCCCAGGCAGTATGCGACTAGGCTTCCGGGCGCCGACCCGCGGCCAGGGCCCACGAAAATCCCCCGGCTCTTCGCAAATCTTATGAAATCCCAGACGATCAGGAAGTAGCCCGAGTAGCCCATCCGTTCGATGACGCCCAGCTCATAGTGGAGCCGTGCGCGCACTTCATCGGATAGGATGCCGAACCGCTGTGCCGCCCCTTCGGCGCACACCCGCCCAAGATAGCTGTCGAGAGTGTCGCCCTCCGGCGGGGCGAACTCGGGGATGTGGAGCGTGTCGAAATCCAGCTCCACATTGCAGCGCTGCGCAATGCGCACCGTCTCCTCGCATGCCCCTGGCGTCTCGTGAAACTCGCGGTACATTTCATCCGGCGACTTGAGGTAGAACTGATCGGTAGGAAACCTCATGCGCCCTGGATCGTCTACCGATGCACCTGTCTGTATGCAGAGCAGCACATCGTGGGCCAGAGCATCCTCGCGCCTAAGATAATGTACATCGTTCGTCGCCACAAGGGGAATTCCCAAGCGGGCTCCGAGCGCCGCCATGGCACGGTTCACTCGCTCCTGCTCCCGCATCCCGTTGGCCTGCACTTCCAAGAAGAACGATTCGGGACCAAAGATGTCGCGGTATTCGGACGCCGCCCGCGCAGCCGCCTCAGTCTGCCCGTTCGTGAGGTGTGTGGAGACTTCCCCCGACAGGCACGCCGATAGCGCGATAAGCCCCCCAGACTGCGCAGCCAAGGCTTCCTTGTCCACCCGCGGCTTATAATAGAAGCCTTCGGTGTAGCCGATGCTCGAAAGCTTCATAAGGTTCTTGTAGCCTTGACGGTTCTCTGCCAGAAGCACCAGGTGGTATGGATCGTCGTCCACCCGAGGTGTGCGGTCGTGCCTGGTGCGATTGGCTACATAGACCTCGCATCCGATGATCGGCTTGACCCCACGCTCGCGGCAGGCCCGGTAGAACTCGACCGCTCCAAACAGCGACCCGTGGTCGGTGACTGCGCACGCGCTCATGCCGAGCTCATCGACGCGACTCGGCAGCTTGTCAGTCCTCGCAGCCCCGTCCATTCACAGGAGGGAGTATTGCGTATGCAGATGTAGATGGACAAACTCCCTCACACGACCACCCCCTTGCCTCGCCGGGCCGAGCTGCGCCCTCTCCCGCGCCGCACGTTATGGGGCGGAAACGCAGTCTTCTGCAAGACGCGCTCCCGCCGCATGCGTTGACGTATGCGCTAAATGTCTGGAGGCACGCTCCATCGATCCGACCACCATCCGTCCAGCACAACGCCGGGGTCCCCATCTTCCTCCCACTCGACCTCGGCAAGGATCGCGTCGATCACATCTCTGTCCGCGAAGTCAGGTGGTTTCCTGCGGCTATCTCTGGGCTTGCCAGCGCGTACCTGTGCCGGAACCGCCCGGATGCGGTTTCCCATCCGTATCCCCTCCTCAAATGGTTGACGTGTTCCGGATGGAAATTCGCGAGGCGCTATTGTCGCTGGTCCGATAGCAGACGCTTACAGAATAAGCTTCCCTGATTCCATTATCGTTACGCCGTCCACGACCACCGTGGGGGCAAGCACAATGCCGTCAAGATGACTGGGTACCGCAACCGTGCCTCCCATGTGGCTGTTGTCGCCCAGCGCTATGTGTATGGTGCCCATGACCTTCTCGTCTTCGAGGACTGTTCCGGTTATTTTGGCCTTTTCATTCGTTCCTATGCCGAGCTCTGCAATGTTCCTGGCCAGACGGCCCAACGGATCTATCATGGCTTTGAGCGCATCTGCCGCAGCGCCGCCCTGAATATCCGTGGCGTAGCCATCGCGCACGTGAATCCTCACGCGCTCGCCCAGGTAACCCGCGCCCGCCATAGATCCGTCCACTACGAACACTCCGTTGGCCGTGCCTTCCAGCGGCGCAATGTAGGCCTCGCCCGCGGGCAGGTTGCCGAAATCCCCTGGATTGCGGTATACACCTGCGTCCGCGTTGCCCACGCGACCCTCAAGCGACATAGTGATGTCGGCGCCGTCGTTGTTGGTGATCCTGACAATGCTGCCGCGCGTTAGCGCATCGGCGTACTTCCTGGATCGCACGCCCACCGCAGCGTAGTCGGCCGCCAAAGCCCGCGCCATGCAATCCTCGGTGATGCCGGGCAATGTGGCGCACCGCGCTCCGGCCTTGCATGCTCCGGCCCTGGCATCGGTATGGCTGATCGACTTGGTGGTAGGCGCGAGCACGATATCCACATGCCCCATGATCTGCGCTATGGGCGCCGGAGGTTCCTCGCCGTGGCTTGTGCGCTGTATCATCTCGATCATCATGGCCTCACACCCAAGCTCCGCGGCCGCCTGGTACAGAGCGCAGCCCACGCCGCGCGTGCCGCTGTCCATGACCACAAGAAGCGTCTCCTCGGGCTTTGCCCCCATACAATCGCGAACGGCAACAAGCGCCGCCTCCCGAAGACCCGGCATCGTACACAACCCCCCGTATCCTCACAAACCTCATGCCTCTGCAACAGCTTGCAAGCCAATTCTACCACATTCGGGCGAGTCGTCCCATACGTATCCCATCCTGATTCGCCCCTTGCCGGGCCAAGGCCCACGGGCCGAAGGCCGGAGCTCAGGGGTGACATCCCTGCGCAGAGATAGTATAATTAGCAAGGTGAGCCGGCACGCGACTTCTGGTGCTCACTTTCCATTGGCCAACAAAGGGGGGAGAATAGGTGGACGGAGACCCAGGCAGTAGGAAGCGGTTCATACTGCTGAGCCCTGCGTCGAAGTCAGGTAGACCAGCTCAAAACCAGTCTGGGGCGATGTTCACCATGCCGGCAGGTCGGTGCGCGCGCCCCTAGGAGGGGGTGTTGTTGTGGATGAGAAGTACACTGCCCTTGTGGAGAACGTAAAGCAACTGCTTTCCGAAGGCTCCACTGAAGCGCTGACCAACCTGGTAGACTCCCTGCACCCGGCGGACGTAGTCGACATCTTGGAGTTGCTCGACGATTCGGCCCGCAGCGCTTTCTTTCATGCTATCCCGGCCGGAAAAGCAGCCGACATAATCCAGGAGCTAGATCCGGAGGACCAGACCGAGGTAATCCGGATGATGGGCTCGGCGCGCTCATCTGAGATCCTGAGGGAAATGGACTCAGACGATGCGGCCGACCTCATCGGCGACCTTCCGGAAGCCAAGGCCGAGACCCTACTCGACCTCATGGACTCCGAGGGAGACGATGTCCGCGAACTCCTGCGGTACGATGAGGACTCTTCGGGCGGCATCATGGCCACGGAGTACGTAACCGTCAACATGGAGTGGACCGTTGAGAAGACCCTCGCCGAACTGCGCCACCTGGCCCCCGAGGCAGAAACCGTCTACTACATCTACGTCGTCGACGCAGATGAGCGCCTCGTAGGAGTGCTTTCGCTGCGCGATTTGGTCATAGCCGACCTCAAGCGCAAGATATCCTCCATCATGAGCCGAAACGTGTTGGCCGTGCCGGTCGAGGCTGACCAGGAAGAGGCGGCTCAGCTGTTCAAGAAATACCGCTACCTGGCTCTGCCCGTTGTCGACAACGACAACCGACTCGCGGGAATCATCACAGCCGACGACATCCTAGACGTCGTCGAAGAAGAGGCCACAGAGGACATCCAGAAGATAGCCGGCACCATGCCGCTCGACCGTCCGTATTTCGCAACCTCAATCAAAGAGCTGTGGCGCAGCCGGGTAGTCTGGCTGATGGTGCTATTCCTGGCCGAATCGATCACAGGCAAGATACTGCAGAATTTCAGCACTGCCATGCAGTCAGTCATCGAGTTGACATTCTTCATACCGCTCCTAATTGACTGCGGCGGTAACGCCGGCTCTCAGGCTGCATCAGTAGTCATCCGCGGCCTCGCGGTGCGCGACATACGGATGCGAGACGTCTGGTCGGTCTTCGTCCGCGAATTCACGCTGGGCATCGCCCTCGGCCTTACGATGTCGGGCATAGCATTCCTGCGGGCATGGAGAGTCGGAGGCAATCCGATCATTGGAGTCATCGTGTGCACATCGGTGCTCATGATCGTGACCGTGGCCACCATAGTCGGATCCATGCTGCCGATAGCGGCCACCGCGCTCCATCTCGACCCGGCTGTCATGTCGGCGCCGCTGATAACCACGGTAGTGGACGGCACAGGCCTGATGATCTACTTCAGCATTGCTCGGACGTTACTGAAGCTGTAGGCCATCATCGGACTCCGCCCGTGCCCCGAGCCGCGGGCGGAGCTCCATATTGACCAGACGTAACTAACGATACTCCGCCGAGACCTCGGAGCTCCTCAGGCTCTCCTGCCCCGACGAGTCGCGCGCGACCACCACAAAGTAGACTGTTGAACCTCTCTGCTGAGAAGACAGGGACACTACTGCTCCCGCCGAAGGCGCTTCGATCTGCTGAGACCTGGATGTGGTGTATCGGTCGAAGCGGGAATATCTCCAGTAGACCCTGTAGGATGCCGCCAGATTATCGGCAGGAGCGGTCCACGACACACCGGCCTGTGTCCCGTCTATGCTTACGGACACATCGGCCGGAGCGCTTGGAATTAGGATGAGCCCAACATCCACCTGGAGATGGCCCAGCCCTGGGCTCCAGTCTACGCTGGTGGATTTGCCAGGGCACACTCCGAAGCCAACATACTCGCTCTCATACAGCACCGATCCATCCGCAGCCTTGAGCACCACCCGCAAATCATAGGATCGCGGCGGGTATCCAGAATCCTCTACCACGAATAGCCCGTCCTGCTCACGCACGTCCTTGTAGGAACGATACGCCGAACTGCCCCCCGCATAGTAAACGAAGAGGTCGGCCGAATGAACCGGCATGGTCTCCGGAACCCCCGCAGCCGATACCTGGATGCGGATGCGGCCTTCCACCGCGCGCAGGGTGACCGATACGGGGGTGATCCCGTCCCGCCTCACCTCGGCCTTGGCGCGGCCGGCGTATACGGCATCGCCCTCGCCGTCCACCGCCACTGCGTCAATCAACCATTTCCCTGCAGCAAGCGACTGGATGGTGCCGTGAGCCGAACTGCCCTCCACGGACATTTCGTGCCTGAGGCTCAACCCTCCCATGCTGAGCGTCAATACGACCAGCTCGGGCGCGCACGATGCACTCGGAACGCTCTTGATGGCCGCGGCGAGGACCACGGAACCGCTGCCGGACGCGGCGGACGGCCTGAGCGCGCAACCTGCCCCCGCAATTGCCAGCGCGATGGCAAGGCAGAGCCTGATTGCCGGTCTCCAGTTCATGTAACATCACTCCATTCTATAGCATTCGTCCATTCGCTTCCATGAGTTCTCTGCGCATTCCCTGCATCCTGCCGGCAGCGGCCAAGATCACCCGGGTGATAAAGCGCAGCTCCCTTGAAAGGATTTCCACGATCCGTGCCGAATCAGATGATTCAGGACGTACTCCAGCCACACGCCGTCCGAGCGGGGCGTCGATCAGCGCGACCCACCTTCTAGGCAAGGAGGCCTGCACGTGGCTGAACAGCTGCATCAGGAGTCAGAGTCCAACCAATCTCGGGTCCGTATCCTCCCGCCCGCTGCCTATGTAGTCCGTTCGGTGGTGGCAGCAACAGTAATAGTGGTGATAAGCTGGGGCATCATCTACCTGAGCGCTGGAGGCGCCGACCGGCAGGCCCGCCAGAACTTGCTCATCAGGGCGCGCGCCGCCGCAGCTCTCATCGAACCAGGCGACATCGGCGAGAGCGATGAGGCTCTCATGCGGCTGCACGCCAAGCTCAGAGCGCTTCGGGAAGCTTCCGACGATGCCCGTTTCGTCTACATCGTACGGCCGGCAGATGGTCAGATTGTGGTGCTCGCCGATTCCGAACCTGAGGAATCCCCCCACTACTCGCCTCCCGGCCACCCCGTGTGCTCGGCCACTCCCGGCGAAATGGCGCTGTTCGCCTCAGGCGAACCCGGCGTCGAAGGGCCCAGAACCAACTCCAGGGGCGCCTGGATCACCGCCTACGCGCCCATTGCCGTCGGCGCAGGCGGTGGCCCAACAGCCTTCCTGGCCTTCGACATCGACGCCTCCACCTGGCCCAGGTACTCCTTGATCCACTGGTGGCCTGTGCTTCTGTCCGTTGGTCTTCTCGCTGCGCTCGCAGCCTTCATCCTCATCTCAAAGGGCAGCAGCGAATCTCGGCACGCCCGTTACGTGGCCACGCGCGACTACCTTACAGGCCTGGTGAACAGGGCAGCGCTGATCAATGAGATCGACCGGGCCATCCGGCGAGCCAAGAACGGCAAACCCAGCGCCCTGCTTGTGATCGACATCGACAACTTCAAGGCCCTCAACGACACGCTCACCTACTCCATGGGCGACGAGATTCTGGTGGAAGTGGCCTCGCACATAGAGAAGATGGTCCGCAAGAGCGATCTGGTAGCGAGGATCGCCGGTGACGAATTTGCCGTACTTCTCACAGGCGTATCTCTGGACGAGGCTCGGGCCACGGCCGAGCGGATTAGGGCGTCTCTGGAGAACCTCCGGTTCGAAGTCAGCAGCATGCCAGTGTATCTCACTGTCAGCGCAGGCATGACCGAAATCGACCGCGATGCCCACACAAGAGACGTATCTCTGCGTGCCGACATGGCGCTGGCCACCGCGAAGAAGGCGGGCAAGAACCGTGTTGCGTTCGATTCTCCATGCGCCGCTTCAGCGTCTGACGGCTGCTCCGGCTCATGCTCGGATACACTCGCCATCGAAGGGGCCCTGCAAGGCGACAAGCTGCTCGTGTATCTGCAGCCCATTGTGCCCATCGCAGGGAGAGATTCGCAGCGGTCCGACGCGAGGCAAGGCAACTGGAGAAAAGCCCGCTGCTTCGAGGCGCTCATCCGAATGGTAGGCCCCGACAACAGTGTGATAGTGGCCGGCAAGTTCGTGCCCATAGCAGAGGGTCTGGGCCTGATACCCTATATCGACATGTGGGTGCTGGATCGCGTTATACAGCTGATGTCGATCCAGCCCGACATCAACATCGCAATGAACCTATCAGCTAGGAGCATCTCCAGGCCCTCGTTCCTCGCGGAGGTGGAGTCGAAAGTGGCGTCTAGCGGCATCTCCCAGTACAGGCTGTGCTTTGAGATAACGGAGACAGCGGCCATGGGGAACCTGGGGGAAGTGCGGGCGTGGATGGACCGCATGAAGGAGCTTGGCTGCTCTTTTGCCATTGACGACTTCGGGGCCGGGCATTCGGCTATCTCGTACCTCTACGAACTGCCCATAGATATAGTGAAAATCGCAGGCAACGTGGTGCAGGCCATGAAGGGCCCTGCTTCGGGTAGGCTCATCATAGAAGCGATCAACTCAGTCTCCCATGTGCTGGGAGCCATGACCGTAGCCGAGTGCGTGGAGGATGAAGAGTCGCTGAAGGCGCTGCAGGATATGGGCGTTGATTTCGCCCAAGGCTACTACTTCGCCCGCCCAATGCCGGCGGATGAGGCAGTGGCCTAACCCGCGGGCGTCATATCTCCGCCAAGCTTGAACCCCCAAGTGAGTGCGCCATGCCGGGCGCACAGTATAGCAAAACACCCTGATCTCTCAGGGTGTTCAAACTTGGTAGCCCCGACGGAATTCGAATCCGTGTCTCCGCCTTGAGAGGGCGACGTCCTAGGCCACTAGACCACGGGGCCATGTATTGGCTGGGGAGGAAGGATTCGAACCCTCGCAATCAGATCCAGAGTCTGACGTCCTACCACTAGACGACTCCCCAAGGCGCAACAGCGTCCGCTGATGATTATAGCAAAGGCCTGCGTGTTTGTAAAGCAAATTTGCGTTGGCGCGTTGGCGCTCACCGCTACGAGTGCAGAGGCAGCAACGCAAGAAGGCAGGACTTACGGCACGCTTTGCGCCTGCCTTCGTCCTGCCCGCCGGCGCGGAGGGCCTGCTAGAACCGTCCTACCTGACCGTTGTGTATCTCCAGGCTCCAGTTGAGGCCGTAGTTGTTGTCCCAGTTACTGGCCGTGTCTCTGAAGCAGAAGTTCAGGCGGGAGGTTTCATTCGGGTCCAGCTCTACGTCAGCTTTCCATGTGCCCGCTTTCTCTCGCAACATCGGGATGTCGGAGACGTTTCTCCAGTCCTTGGGCCCAAAACCTGTATGCAGGTACAGGGCGTCCGCTCCGGACTGAGCCAGGAGGCCGTTGTACTTCACGGTGACACGTTCACCGGCGGTAACAGGCATTGGCGAAATCGACACCCCTCCCATCAGGGAGCTTTCCTTGGCTGTTCCGCCACGCGTTGTCTTGGATCTGGCGCCAGTTGAGCGCCCGGTCTTGGAAGGTGACCCCAGGCCCGAAGGCCCAAGTTCCGAAGCGAACTCGAAATCCGCATCGCTCTCGGCCCTCTCTCTGGACTCGTCGCCCCTGTCGCCGCCGAATCTCCGTTGCCACAACACCCGGCGAGACCTCCTTTCAGGTGTATTCTCTCGCCGCGGCCCTGTGGTTATTAGGGCAAATGTGCCCTCATGATGTTTGCGCATCACCTATTGGGTTCTATTTCCATCGACCCTGCCGGCCAGCCTCAGCGCCCGGGCCTCCGCTTCTGCCATAATCGCGCTCTCGTCCAGAGTGGTCAGTCTCCTGTCCTCCATTAGCACGCGTCCGTCGACAAGTACAGCGCTCACATCGGCGCCGCACGCGGAGTAGACGATGTGCGATGCCAGGTCGGCGATGCCGGCAGGGGACAGGTGCGGCGCCGCGAAATCGAGGAGAACGATGTCGGCTCTCTTCCCAATTTCTATCGATCCGATGTCGTCGTCAAGCCCGAGGCAGGCTGCGCCGCCTCTGGTCGCCATCTCAAGGCACACGCGCGCGGGCACGGCCGTTGGATCCAGCAGGGTCGCCTTGTGCAATAGGCCGGCCAAACGCATCTCCTCGACCATGTCCAGATTGTTGTTGCTCGCCGCGCCATCGGTGCCCAAGCCCACCGCGACCCCGGCCGATAGCATCTTCTGCACAGGCGCCGCACCGGATGCCAGTTTCATGTTGGACCCGGGGTTGTGCGCCACCCGCACACCGTGCCTTGCCAGAATGTCGATGTCGCCATCGGACACCGCGACACAGTGAGCCGCTAGCACCGGCAGATCGAGAAGGCCGCTCGACTCCACATACTCCACAGGGCTTATGCCGTAAGCCGATCGCATCTCATCGGCCTCGCGGAAGGTTTCGGAGATGTGGATATGCACTCCAACCCCAAGCTCTCCGGCGCGTCCAGCTGTCGCCGACAGAAAAGGCAATGAACAAGTATACGGCGCGTGCGGCCCGAGCATGGTAGTGATCCTGCCTCCCGCGGCGCCGTTCCACCTTTCGCAAAAATCGGACCCGCGGGCGAGCGCGGCGCCAAAACCATCCGGGCGGCCCGGGCCGCCCGAGCCGCCGGCGTTTTCTGCCATCGAGCCCATTCCCACCGACAGGCTGGCCCTGATCCCCGATTCCTCCACTGCCCGCGCAGCTTCGTCCATGAAGAAGTACATGTCGGCAAAGCAAGTAGTGCCCGACTTGATCATCTCCGCGCATGCCAGCAGAGTCCCCCAGTACACATCGTCCGGAGTCAGACCGGCCTCTATGGGGAAGATCTTGGTGGTCAACCATTCCTGGAGCATCAGGTCATCAGCGTACCCCCGGAACAGCGCCATCGCCGCGTGGGTGTGCGCGTTGACAAGCCCGGGGATGGCTATGCGGCCCCGCCCCGGCAGGCGCGGCATCTGCCCCAGCCGCTCCGACACTCCCTCCGGCAGATCGGCCGCAGGTCCCACGTAGATAACAACGCCCGACTCCACGACGATCGTCGCATCGCGGACCGTGCGTTGCTCGGAGTCCATGGTGATCACAGCGACGTTCTCTATGACCAGGTCGCTCAACATCTCTCACTCCCCTCAATCCAGGCAAAGTCAACCCGTCCCCGAGCTTCAGCTCGCCGGATCTCATTTGCCGAACCCCTCCAGCCAGGGCATGTCGACTCCCGCCGCTGCGCACCCACACCCGCGCTCCGCTGGGAGGTTGTCGATGGCGAACATGATCACCGCCCGCAGCTTCTCGCCGTTGGCCTGCATTATGTCCACCACTTCCTGGTGAGTCAGCGCCGTGTCCGAGATACCGGCAGCCCAGTTGGTAACCATGGCGATAGAGGCGTAGCACAACTGCGCCTCTCGCGCCAGAACCGCTTCGGGAACGCCCGTCATGCCGACAAGGTGACCCCCAAGTTTGGCGAACATGCGTATCTCCGCCGGCGTCTCGAAACGCGGTCCGTCCAGGCAGACGTAACACCCTCCGTTCATCGCTTCGATCCCCAGGGCGCGGGCGCCCGCTTCCATCTTGGCGCGGATCTGGGGGCAATACGGCTCAGTGAAGTCCAGGTGGACCACTCCGCGCTCCCCGCCGTCGAAAAATGTGCGCACCTGTGACTTGGCGAAGTCGATGAACTGGTCCACAAAGACGAACATGCCCGGCTTCATCTCAGAGTTGAGCGAACCAACGGCAGACGTGGCTATCACGCGCTCCACACCCAGCATCTTGAGGGCCGCGATGTTGGCCTTGTAGTTGATCAGGTGCGGAGGCACTGTGTGCCCGAACCCATGCCGGGCAACGAACGCTATCTCCTGCCCCCGGTACGTTCCGATCCTCATGCCCGCCGAGCCGTAGGGCGTCTGGATCACGGCATCTCTGACATTGTCCAGAATAGCCGGATCATACACGCCCGTCCCGCCTATTATCGCCAACCTCATACATGTCCACCTCCACTATTGCCTGCTGCATGCGGTGACTGCTCGCGTCAGCCCTCCACATGACACGCGAGCTCAATACCGGGATTGGGATGGTCGCCGCTAAGCCCGAACCTGGTATCGGCATCGCTTAGGGCGCTAAAGAAGTTGCCTGATATGACTACCTTGGCCGCGCCCGCGAACTGCCCGTCACGCACCACGATGCCATCGGGCACAGCCAGAGAGTAGTTGCCTGTAGTCGGGTCCTGAGTGTGCATGCCCAGCACGCTGTCGACCAGTATCGTATCGCGCGCGCCCGCTATGAGCTGAAGCCAGTCCTCCATGTTCTGAGCGCCCAGCGTCAGCCCGGCATGGCCCGGCGGCATTCCCATCGCCGGAATCGAGGTGGGCGCCATCCGGGAGCGTCTCGCGTATTTGATGTTCAGAATGGGCGTGGCCAGCTGTCCGCCTTCGATCAACGCCACGCGGCCCGATGGGACGCCTTCAGGGGTGCACAGGTAAGAACCCGAGCCCATGGGGATCGCGGTGTCCAGCGTCAGGCCGATGTCGTCGCGAAAGACGCGCTCGCGTTCGCGAAATTGCTCCAGCGAATACCTCGACCTGCCCTCTGCGACATTCTCTCCGCTCAAGTTGTGCATGATGTAGTGACCGATGAAATACTCCACCGCTCTGGGCGTCAGCACAACGCGCATGTCGCGCGATGCGGCCGCAACACGCACCTTGGCCGCCTGAGCCAGCCGTCCAACGGCGGTCACCGCGTTCGCCAGGCCGGTCAGCGTCTCGCGATCCTTGCCCAGCTTGATTCCGCTCATGGTCTTGTCGATGCCCCAGAGACACCGGATATTCGTCTCGGGATACTTGACCCACAGTCCATTGGAGCTGGCTATGACGGTTTCAGCCGCCGAGCAACTCACGCCCGCGTCGATCACATCCGCGCCGGCTTCGCGGGCCGCGGCCGCTATCTGAGATATGGCTTCGAACATAGGGCCCGCGTTGCCCGTGACGATGTCGGCCACCCTCGGGTCGAACAGCTCAACTTGGGTCGGCGGAACCAGTTCCGCTATATGGGCAGCATCGTCGTCGCGGTAGGCCAGTGACCGCCACAGCTCGATGTCGCGCGGCAGCCTGCCCAGGGTACGGCCGTCGATCCTGCCGCGGCTGACCCTGCCGTCTTCCCATATGACGAAGACGCTGCCGACAACCTCGCCTGTCGCGCGCGGCGGACGATAATCGCCGCCCAGCTTGCTATCGTCCATCCCCACATCCACTGACTGCACCGAGCTCGCGACGAGCCTCCACCCGCGGGCCGCGCCGAGCCTGCGAGCCAGTGCTTCGGCGGTTTCAACTGCGGCAGACATCTCACACTCCCCCGATCGTTATCTCGTCATTCTCGTCGATGACCAGGAACATGTTGCCGCCCCCGCTGGACGGCACACTCTGTCCCGCCTTCCCGCATGTGCCCATAGCATCGGTCATTGGGCGGCCGATGCCGGCGATGATCGAGCCGAGAGCCGATAGGACCTTGCCGCTGAATATGGCGGGCTGGCACAGACGGACATCGGTGGGCATGAGCTCGTAAATGGCCGAGCAGTTGAACACGAAGTCGCCCTTGGCCGGGTTCACCTGGCCGCCCTTGTAGCCCGACAGGTAGAGCACCGGAGCGCCCTCCAAAAGCAGCCCTGCGCGGGCCAGGCACTCGCGCACGTCCTGCGGCGCCACGTCTTCGAAGGCCAAATCCATTGGGAGAGGGTCGTCCACAGTGATCCTGATATTCGACATCCTTGGGACTGGAATGTGGCGGAAACTCTCGGCCCTGCCCGCGCCGGTGACGGCGACTCCCGCTCGCTCCGCCGAGAACGCATCGGCCAAGGCGCGCACGGTGATGCCGTTCTTGACGATCTCGACCGTCTCGCGCAAGACCCCGTTGGCCGAAATGGGCTGGTATGCATAGTCTCCCTCGAGCGGCCCATCGACTATGGTTACGATATCGGCCGCCACGCGCTCGCCTGCGCGGAACCGGCCGTTCCTCCCCAGAATCGACGTTTCCATGCAGTCTGATTCGGCGGCATGCCCGAACGCTTCATGGGCAAGACCCTTGGCCAGAGCGTAGTCTATCACTATCCGGTAGGAACCGGCTCGGACTCTGGGAGCGCCGAGAAGGGCAAGAGCGGTGCGGGCAGCTTTTGCGGCGCGTTTTTCCAGGCGGAGGCGGCCTTCAAGCGATGCCACTATTGACGCGTCCTCTCCCGAAAGCGATGCGTTGACAGTTGCGGTTCGGCCATCGCTCCTGGCCGTAATCATGTTCATAACCGCGGCCCGCGGGATTGAGAACATGACGTCCGTGCCATCGCTCCGCGCTATCCGCCACTGATCATCAACTATTCGGTAGAAAGTCCTAACAGCCAAGCGCGAGTCGATCTCCATCGTCGCCCGGCAGACGCCCACGACAAGTTCCTCCTCCCGAATGTGGTCAACAGCGTCCATGCCCATGGGCACCACGCGGTGTACCTGCCTGACCAGCGGCTGCATCCTCCCGATGCCGCTGGCTGGTTCCGACCCGTACGCCCCGGATTCCCGCGCCAGCCGGGCCGCCGACTCCACCAGGTCCTGCAACGAGCCTGGGGCGATGATGTCGCTGGATGCGAAGCCCGACAGCCCGTCCTCAGTGAAAACTTGGACGCCAACGCCGGACGCCTCTTCCACGCTCTTCAGGTCAGTGCGGCCGTTTGCGACCCCCACCGCCCTTTCGATCTTGTCCTGTATCCTGACAATGGCATACACACCGAGCGCCGCGGCACGCTCGACGGCAGCCCGGCACGCCTCAGTGTAGGCGCTGACCCTAAGACTCAATCTTCATATCCCCCCGTCGTCTCCGCCTCGCCCAGAGCCGTCTCCCAAGCCTGGTACATCTTCTCCAGCTCCTCCATGATCTCGCGGTGCTCCATGACCACTTCGCGCGCCCGCTCCCCATCGGAATAGAGGCCCTCCGACGCCAAAAGCGCCTCCACTCGGGCCAGGCGAGCCTCTGCCTGTTCGATCTGGGATTCGATCTGGTCTGCCTCACGAGCGGCATCCCGAGCGGCATTCCGCGAACCCCCTCGCGTTGCCGTCCGCGTCCGCGTCCGGGTTCGCATTCCCGCCCCGCTGGCGCCGCCTCTCGGCGATTCGCCCCCGGCGACCTCGAGCGCCGCATCGACCGGAGCTTCAGCCGCCTGCTTCTCACGGAAGTAGCTGTAGTTGCCATCGTATAGACGCCACCGGCCGTCCGCGATCTCCAGAATCATCGTGGCCACCTGATCTAGAAAATACCTGTCGTGGCTAGCGCATATGACCGTTCCGTCGAACTCCGATACCGCCTGATCCAGAGCGCGCCTGGACTCGATGTCGAGATGGTTGGTAGGCTCGTCGAGCAGTAGCGCGTTGGGCGCCGACAGGATCAGTTTGGCCAGTGCCAGCCGATTGCGCTCCCCGCCCGACAGAACGCTGACCTGTTTGAACACGTCTTCGCCCCGAAACAAGAAGCGCGCGAGGTAGCTCCGCGCCTCGCCCAGAGTCCAATCGCGCATCATGTAGACTTCATCGAGCACCGTCGACTCCTCGTTCAGTCCTCTGAGGTCCTGCCAGAACACGCCCACCGATACGTTCTCGCCCAGGGCTACGGAGCCCTCGTCGGGCGCCAGGTCACCGGCGATGATCCTGAGCAGCGTGGTCTTGCCTGAGCCGTTGGGGCCCACTATCCCCAAGCGCTCGCCCCGTTCCACGGCCAGGTCCACCCGGTCGAACAGGCGGCGCTCGCCGAAGCTCTTGGATACCCCATCGACCACGACTGCAAGCCGGCCGGCGCGCGCCGACTTGCGGAAATCGATCTTCATCGATGGACCCTGCGTGGGCTTGTCAATGCGCTGTATGCGCGCCAGCATCTTCTCGCGGCTCTGAGCCATGGTAGTGCGGTTGCCCGCCTTGTATCGGCGCACATACTCCTCGAGCTTGTGGATCAACTCCTGCTGGCGCCCGTACTCCTCCAACTGGCGCTCGCGAGCCAGTTCTTTCTGCGCGACGAAAAACGTGTAGTTGCCCGGATACTCGGTTATGATCCTGTCGTCCAGATCCCAAATCTTATCTGCGGCGGCATCCAGGAAATAGCGGTCGTGCGACACGACCACGAAAGCGCCTGAGAAGGATCGAAGATAGCTCTCGAGCCACTCGCATGCATCCGCGTCCAGATGGTTGGTGGGCTCGTCGAGCAAGAGGATATCCGGGCTCGAGCAGAGCATGCGCGCCAGCGCGACGCGGACTTTCTGGCCGCCGCTCAAAGTGTCGATCACGCGATCCAGATCGTCTTCGCTAAAGCCCAGCCCGAACAGGGTCGTCTTGATCCGGACGTCGTAGTCGTAGCCTCCGCGCATCTCAAATTCCGTGGAGAGCCTGGAATACCGCTGCATCACCCGGTTGAGCGCCTTCTTGGAGTCGGCGGCCTCCAGGTCAGCCATTTCTGGGTCGGCCATCTTCTTCTCCAGCTCGCGCATTTCGTCGGCTATGTCAAATGCGCGGGTAAAAGCGCCCTTCATCTCCTCGTACAGCGTGTTGCCTGAATCACACGCGAACCCCTGCGCCAGGTAGCCCACGGTGCGGCCCGGCGCCGTCGACACAGACCCAGAGTCGTAATCCTCCATCCCGGCGACTATCCGAAGTAGGGTGGTCTTGCCCGTCCCATTTCGGCCCACCAGGCCCACATGGTCGCGTTCTTCCACCGAGACGTTGATCCCGCTGAACACCAGGTCAGATCCGAAGTATTTGGTGAGCGAACCCACTTCCAGCACTGACACCGGCTGCTACACCGTCCTCTTCTCTTCGACGTGGCAGGCGAAGGCGGAATGATTGTGGATCGACTCGTGGCTCTCGCACTCCACCTCAAACCAGCGCACGCGCGGCTCGGCTCGCAAGGCTATGACCACGTCTCGCAATATGTCCTCGACGAACTTGGGGTTGGCATAGGCCGCCTCGGTGACGTATTTCTCGTCTTCCCGCTTCAAAAGCGGGTATATCTCGCAACTGCTCTGCGCCTCCAAAAGCGCGATGAGGTCCTCAAGCCACAGAAATCCCGCGGAGCTGAACCGGACGCGCGCCCGGATCATGGTGCGCTGGTTGTGAGCCCCGAATGACGAGATCTCCTTGCTGCACGGACAGCACGATGTGACCGGCACCTCCACGCCCATGATGAACGTGTGGCGAGGGCCGTCAACTGCCCCGATGAACTCGCAATTGTAATCGAGAATGCTCTCTTTGGCGCTCACGGGCGCGCGTTTGGCCGCGAAATACTTGAACCGTATCGAAGTATGCGCCTTCTCGGCCGACAGGGCCTCGCACGTCTCTCTCAGTATCGACGTGATAGACACATTCGAAATTGGCTTCTGGCTCCAAGAGAGCAGCACCTCTATGAACCTGCTCATGTGAGTGCCCTTGAACTGCATGGGGAGCTCGACTGAGAGCGAAGCGTTCCCCAGCACCGATTGCCAGCCCCCTTCTTTGGTGGCAATCTGCAGAGGGAGATGCACGTTCTTCACTCCAACCTTCTGTATGTCGATGCCTCTGGAATCCGGCTGGCTCTGCACGTCCTGCATAAGAAGTCCTCCCCTTGCGCTTCGGTCAGCAACTGGCCTATGTGTGTTCTACGCAGGCAAGGGATATCCCTGCATCACGCTGCGGAGGACAATGACGCCCCGCCGTCGAAATGCACACTTGGCGACTCACATACTCACAGTCGCGCCGCGGCATGGCGTGGGCGTGCTCGCCGAGCGCGGCGAAGCAAAGGGGTTGGAAGCCGATGAAAGCCATGTTGCTAGGGGCGGGTGAAGGAACCCGCCTTCGGCCGATTACCGCCACGCGGCCCAAGCCCATGATCCCCATAGCTAACCGGCCCATCATGGAGCACATACTCCTTCTGCTCAAGGCGCATGGGGTGCGCGATGTCTACTCGAACCTGTACTACCTGGCCGACCAGATTGAATCTTACTTCGGCGATGGCTCGGCCCAGGGGCTTTCGGTCAAGTTCAAGGTGGAGGAGAAACTGCCCGGCACCGCCGGCGGAGTGAAGAACCTCGAACAGCACTTCGACGAGACCTTCATCGTGATCTCCGGCGACCTGCTCACTGACTTCGACCTCACCGCGGCTCTGCAGTTTCACAAGAAACAGGGCGCCATCGCCACCATCCTGCTCACCAAGATAGACAATCCTCTGGAGTACGGTGTGGTGATCACCGACAAGAGCGGACGCATCCAGCGTTTCCTTGAGAAACCGGGCTGGTCGGAGGTGTTCTCCGATACCATCAACACGGGAATCTACATCCTCGAACCCGAAGCGCTCAAGTTCATACCCCCAGGGCAGGATTTCGATTTCTCCCGCGATCTCTTCCCTCTCCTGCTGCGGGAGGGGCAGCCCTTGTTCGGACACGTGGCCGATGGCTACTGGTGCGATGTAGGCAACATCGAGATGTATCTCAAGGCCCAGGTGGACGCGTTGTCAGGCAAGGTCCGCTTGAGCATACCGGGCGAGCAGGTAATGCCGGGCATGTGGGTGGCCAAGTCAGCGCGGATCAGCTCGCGCGCCGACCTCAAAGGCCGTATGGTACTGGGGGAGAACTGCGAAATCGCGCCCGGCGCGCGCCTGCGGGAGTACTGCGTCATAGGCGACAACGTGATAGTCGCGGCAAACGCGTTCGCTGTGAGGTCCACAATCTTCAGCAACTCCTACATAGGCGAAGGCTCGGTGGTGTCGGGCGCGATCATCTGCAAGAATGTGGTGCTCAAAGAGAGCGTACGGGTGGGCGAGGGCGCAGTGGTGTCCGACGACTCCATCCTGAACACAGCCGTGGCCGTCAAGCCCGGAGTGCGCGTCTGGCCAGGCAAGATCATCGACGAGTCCGTTGTGCTCTCCTCCAGCGTGGTGTGGGGACAGCGCCTGCAGCGAGAGGTGTTCCACGCCGGGGCTATCTCAGGCTTGGTAAACTTCGAGTTCACGCCGGAGTTCACGGTGCGCTTAGGGAGCGCCATAGGCAGCACAATGAAGAAGGGCGCCAGCATCGTAGTCAGCCGCGACCCCAGCCGCACGGCGCGCATGATGAAGAGGGCGCTCGTGGCCGGGTTGTCCAGCGCCGGGGTGTCCATCTGCGACCTGCAAGGCCAGCCCTTGCCGTTGCTCTCGTACATGGCCCACCGCAACGGCTACGCCTACGCCGTGCACACCCAAACTTCTGAAGGCAACTTCGAGATGGCCGACATAAAAGTGTTTGACCGCGATGGACTGGCTCTCTCGCGCGACGAGGAGCGCAAAATCGAAACGCTGCTCGCCCGCGAGGACCCGCGGCGCACCAGCGCCCGCGAGGTCGGCGGCATCAGCTACTATCCACGGGCAGTGGAGATCTACACAGACGATTGCCTGTCAAACATCAACGTGGAGGCGACCAAGGCCAATCGAATCAGGCTCGTCGTCGATTGCGGGCATGGCTTCACCGGAAGCATCCTCCCCTCGCTGCTCGCCAAGATGGGCGCCGAGGTGACCTCGCTTAACGCCATCGAACAGGAGACGAAGATGCCCAAGACCAGGCGCGAGTCGGAGCGCGCCCGCGAAGACCTGGCCTTGATAGTCAAGACCATCAGGGCCAATATGGGAATCCTCATTGATCCTCAGGGCGCGCGGATGTGGGTGGCCGACGACTCCGGTCGGGTGCTCACCGATATGGAACTCGCGTATCTCGCGGCATTGCTCAGCGTGCGTTCGAAATCGTCCCGCGGCGTCACGGCGCCCAGCTACATCCCAACCGTGTTCATCGAGGCCTTGACGTCCAACGGCGCCACCGTGTATCGGGCCAGATCTCACACGCGCGAGCTGGCGGACCTCGCGCGCACCAGCAAGAGTGGGATCGCCTCCGACCTAGCCGGCGGATTCGTCTTCCCCTACCTGCACAACGGGATGGACGCCATGTTCGCCGCCGCCAAATTGGTGGAATGGGTGTCGGCCGATTCGGCGCCGCTTTCACAGCTCGTCCAGCTGATCCCGGAACACCACCTGCTCCGCGACACGCTGCCAAGCCCCTGGGAGCTCAAGGGCCAGGTGATGCGGGAGCTCCTGGGCAGGCTGGACGACCCCGGAGTGGATACATTCGATGGCTACAGAAAGACAGTGGGCGATGGATGGTACATGGTGTTGCCCGACGCCAGGCACCCATCGTTCACCATCTACGCTGAAGGGCCCACCAAGCTCGCCGCGGAGAAAATCATGGAGGAAGCCCGGCGCGAACTCGCCTCGCAGATAGACTGAGGCTCGACTGCGGCCCGTGCCTTCATCATACACTTACCTTGAGCGAGTATGAAGGAGGCGGGCCGCGTGGCCAATTTGAGCGGGCTTTCCATCTGTGTGTTCGGCGGCGACCGTCGCGAAGTGGAACTGGTGTGCGCTCTGATCGATTCGGGGGCGCACGTGTCATGTTTCGGAACGCCTACCGAGGGTCTGCGCAGTGAGGCGGTGGTTGCTCCGAGCGCGCGCGATGCCTGCGCCGGGGCGGACGCCGTCATCCTGCCGCTGTCGGGCACGGACCTCGGCGGAAATGTCAAGATCACCTCCAGACCAGTAGCCGTCACCCGTGAACTGCTCGCCATGGCCGACTCGGCGGCCATGGTGTTCAGCGGCATTGTCCGTCCATGCCTGGCGGCGGAGTGCGCCGCCCTTGGGCTGGCGGTCGTCGACACTGGCGAAGACGACGAATTAGCCATCCTCAATTCAATCCCCTCGGCCGAGGGCGCCATACTCATGGCGATGCAGGCCACGCCGTTCACCATACACAACAGCAACTGCCTGGTCATCGGGTCGGGCCGGACTGGCTTGACCCTCGCCCGGATGTTGCATGGGCTGGGCGCTCACGTGTGGGTCGCAGCGCGCAAGGCCAAAGACAGAGCCAGAGCCTTCGAAATGGGGATGGAGCCTGTGGACTTCCCCGACCTGTCTCACTGCCTGCCGCAGATCGACATCGTCTTCAACACAGCGCCAGCCCTAGTGCTGGATCGAAGCCTTGTGTACACGCTCCGACGAACGGCGGTAATCATCGACCTGGCTTCCACGCCGGGCGGGACCGACTTCGTAGCGGCGGCCGAGCGCGGGATCCACGCCGAGCTAGCTCCTGGGCTGCCCGGAAAGGTCGCTCCGCTGACCGCCGGACGCATTCTGGCTCGGGTCATCCCCAGGATCATCGAAAACGAGTTCAGGAAGCGCGAGCGCGAACACGAGCCGGGCAGATGAACGTGGTAGTTATCGTCGTCGGCGGCGGGTGGGCGGGATGCGCCGCGGCCGTGGCTGCAGCGCAGGCTGGAGCGGACGTTGTACTCCTAGAGAGAAGCAATCTCTTGCTAGGAACAGGACTGGTCGGGGGGATAATGAACAACAACGGGCGGTTCACCGCCGCCCGGGAGCTTGCGGCGATGGGCGCCGACTACCTGTTCGAGGTGATCGACCAGGTGACCATCCACCGCCGCGTGGACTTCCCCGGCCACCTGCATGCGAGCCTGTACGACGTCAACCGGGTGGAAGCCGCAGTGCGCAGGGCCCTCGTGGAACTGGGGGTCCATCTGATGCTGGAGTCGCGCGTTGTGGACGTGGAGAAGGACGGAGATCGAATAGGCCGTCTTGTGCTCTCGGATGGAATACGAGCCCCCGCGCACTGCTTCGTTGACGCCACAGGCACTGCAGGCCCGCAGGGCAACTGCGCCCGCGTCAACGGCGGGTGCGTCATGTGCGTGCTGCGATGTCCCGCCTTCGGCGCGCGCGTCAGCATCGCCGGGAAGGCTGGGGTCAGGGAGATGTCGGGAAGCCTGTTCGAGGCGATGAGCGGCTCGTGCAAGTTACAGAAGAAGTCGCTGGCCCCGTGGCTCGTGCGCAATCTGGAAGAACGGGGCGCGCTGGTGATCCCCGTACCTCGCTACGTGCCCCGGACAGATCGGTCGGCGGCCAAAGCGTGCCAGCAATACTCGCTGCCCGAATTCTACGACAACATAGTCCTACTCGACACGGGCCATGCCAAGCTGATGGCGCCCTTCTTCCCTGTAGATCGGCTGCGGGCGATACCCGGCTTCGAGTCGGCCCTCTTTCAGGACCCATACGCAGGAGGCCGAGGCAACTCCATCAGGTTCACCGTGATCACTCCGCACGATCTCACGATGAAAGTGGCCGGAGTGGATAACCTATTCTGCGCGGGCGAAAAGGCAGGGCTGATGGTGGGACACACCGAGGCGATCTGCACCGGCGCACTCGCCGGGCACAACGCAGTGAGGAAAGCCGTCGGCAAAGAGCCGTTGATCCTGCCCCCCTCGCTTGCCTGCGGCGACCTGCTATCCTGCATCGAGCGGTCACTGGGCTCGCCCTCGGGGCTACTCAACAAGTACACATTTGCCGGCGGCGTATACTACAGCCGAATGTATGAATCGGGCCTGTACACCACGGATACCCGCCGCATCTCCCAGCGGGTCAAAGACGCCAACCTCACAGGCGTCTTCTCCCAACGGTTGCTCTGAACGTGGGCCGGTGCGCGCAGCGGCCGCCGCGGCTACCATCCGCCCTTTGCGCCGCCGCCGCCTGAGCGGCCTCCGCCGAAACCTCCGAACCCTCCGGACGAGCTGCCTCCTGAGCGACTTCCTGAGGAACCGCCCCAACCCCCTGTGGACTTGGGCCAGCTTGTAGGGGTCCTCCAGGTCCCTGTGCGTCCCCCTCCGCCGGACCCTCGCCCGCCGGGTCCGCGAAAGCGCTTGGCAAACAGCAAGATCGACACAACGATGACGGCGAAGACGAACATGGCCAGGCCCTCCGCAAGTCCTTCAGAGGACTCCTCACCACCCGGCCCTTCACCGGCCCTGCCCTGAAGACGGTCGGAGACCATTGTAACGGCCGCCTTGATGCCCGATGCCGGATCGCCCGCCTTGAACTCGGGAACCAGCGCCTTATCGATCACTCTTCCCAGGAAAGAATCGGGCAACTCTCCTTCGAGGCCGTAACCGGTCTCGAACTTCATCTCCCTCTCTTCAGCAGCGATCAGCAGGAGCAGGCCATTGTCCTTACCCGCCTCGCCGATGCCCCACGCCTCGAACAGCCGAACAGAGTAGTTGTCGATGGCATCGCCGCCCATATCAGGCACGGTTACCACCGCGAACTGCACGCCCGTGTCGCGCCAGAACGACACCAGCTGGTCTTCGATTTCACCGGGCGCCGAAGGCCCCAGCATACCCGCCATGTCGCTCATCAGACGAGGAGGATCGGGCTTCTGCGGAAGCGCCGTCTTGGCACGGGCCGGATATGCCAGCTGGGCCATGGGCGCCAAAAGCGCCACGGCAACAGCCAGAAGCCAGATCAGGAGCCGTCTTCGATTCACGTGGTTCACGCTATTCACGTGTGTACCCTCCGTACTAGAACTTCACCTCGGGCGCGATTTCAGCGCCTTCGGCCGCCTCAAACATCTGCTTCGGCACAACGCCCTTCATGCCTGCGATTATCGAGTTTGGAAAGACCCTGATATACACGTTGTACGACTGCACGGCCTCATTGTAACGCATTCTGGCAACGGCTATCCGGTTCTCGGTACCTGACAATTCGTACATGAGCTCCGAGAAGTGCGCATCCGCCTTGAGCTGAGGGTAGTTCTCGATCACGACCAGCAGGCGCGACAGAGCTCCCTCCATCTGGTTCACAGCCTGGGCCGTCTCGCCAACCGTTTTCGCCCCGCCAAGCTTGGCCCGGGCCTCGGCTATCGCGGTGAAAACCTCTTCCTCATGGGCAGCATAGCCCTTGACCGTTTCCACAAGATTCGGAATCAAATCGTAACGCCGTTGCAGCTGGTTCTGAACCTCAGACCACTGAACGTTGACGTCTTCCTCCGCCCGGACTATGGAGTTGGATATTCTCACAAATCCGGAAGCCAGCAAGACCACCAAAGCCAGCAGTACGATGAGCACCACAAGCCCAGTCTTCTTCATGACATGCGCCCCCTCCCATTCCCTTCGGATAGTTTCAGAATGTCTGTCGGACGGCTATAGAGTAACATGTACAGTCCCTGACGGCAACTGATCCTCCTGCCTGTGTCCTCCTGCCTGCCACCCGACCTCTGTTCCGCTACATGCCCGGGTCCTTCCCCACCGTGTCCGACTCCACCTTACCCAACGGCGCCCCTCGCTTCTCCCTGGAATACAGGTAGAGAGCCGCGATGGTCGCGATATACGGCACCATCTGAGTCAGCTGCGGCGGTATCCTGGTGCTCTGCAGACTCAAGCCCAGGCCGTCGAAGAACCCGAACACCAACGACATGGTGAGTAGCCCCAGCGGACGACCTCGGGTGAGTATGATCACCGCCAGCGCGATCCAGCCGCGCCCGTTGGACATGTTCTCCGCAAACAGGGTAACATACCCGAGCGACAGGTACACCCCTGCCAGGCCGCAAAGCGCGCCCGAGATCAGTATCGCCTGAGCGCGTATCCTATCCGAGCTGACGCCCACCGAGTCCACCGCCCTCGGATCCTCTCCGGCCGCGCGAAGACGCAGGCCGTAGCGAGTGCGGTATATGTGCCATTCGATCAGGATAGCCAAGGCCAGCGTGACGTAGACGAGAAACGGATGCCCGCTGACCGCCGGCCCTATGCCCGGCAGCGCGCCGACGAGCGGAATGTGAACGCGGGGTATGGCGCGGATCATCGGCGACATGAACGCGCCCTTCACGCGGAACATCTGCCTCAGAGCATACGTAGTGCCGCCTAAGGCCAGCATGTTGATGGCCGTGCCCGTAACGAACTCGTCCGTCTTGAGGTACACGGCGAATACCGCGAACACCAGAGCGGCCGCGAGTCCTCCGGCAACGCCGGCGAACATACCCACAACCCACGAACCCGCAAGGTAACTGCCGGCCACCGCGGTGAACGCGCCGATCAGCATCATCCCTTCCATGGCTATGTTGAACACATTGGCGTAATACGTGTACGTGCCCCCAAGCCCGGCGAGAAGCACCGGCGTGGCGGCGAGCACACTCGAACGGAGCATCTCAATGACCAGATGCACTTCGCTCGCCCCCTTCCTTGCCGCTGCTCCGACTGCCGCCGTGGCTGCCGCCGTGCGCTGTGCGGGCCGCAGCCCGCGCCCTGAGGTTCGCGGCCGCCCTGTTGATGAGCAGCCGTGTCGATTCCCGGCTGGCTACAACGAACAGCACGATGATGGCCTGCAGCACCAGCGCGAATTCGCTGGGAACGGCAGTCTCCAGCTCCATGCCCATGGCGCCGGTCTGTATGGCCGCGAAAAACAGCGCGTAAAGCCCCGTGGGCAGCATACCGTTAGCCGCGACAATGGCGATCATCACGCCGTCCCACGCGTAGTTCGCGCCCATACCCTTGACGAACCGATGCTGCATGCCGCCCATGATCATCAGCCCGCCCGCAAGCCCCGCCAGGGCTCCGCTCATCAGCATGGCGCGGGTGAAGTTGGCTTCGTTGTCGCAGCCTCCAACGCGGGAGAACACTGAATTCTGGCCCATGGCCCTCCACTCATATCCTAGCTTGGACCTGTCCCACATGACCCACGTGACCACAAACGCGATGCAGGCCACGACAAACGCCGCGCTCAGACCGTCCCACATCGGCAACCAGCTGCCAGAGCCGGTCATCTTGGTCATCGGCGAATACGTGGCGCGATCCCACATCGGCCCGGATATCAAGTAGAGAGTGAAGTAGTCCGCGATGAAGTTGAGCATCAAGGTGGTAATGAACTCATCCATGTTGAACCGTTGTCGAAGCCACGCAGCTATCCCCGCCCAGAGCGCGCCGGCGGCCAGAGCCGCCATGATCGAAAGAGGGATCATCACAGGCGCCGGCAAGTCGCAGACGATGCCGAATGCCGAGACTGCCATGGCGCCGATCAAGAACTGCCCAACTTGGCCCAAGTTCACGCAGTTGCTGCCGAATCCCACCGCAGCCGAAAGACCGGTGAGGATGAGCGGCGTGGCCTTGTTCAGGGTCGACACTATTGCGAATTTGGAAAAGAGGCTGTAAGAGAAGAGCGCCGCGTAGCTCGGCAAGGCCGGATACCCCTGAGCCCAGAGAATCACAAGACCGGCTGCAAGAGCCACCCCGATCCCGGCCAGAGCTGTAAGCGCATTCTTGTTCATCGCGCCGGCGCCCCCTCTCCCGCGCCCGCGCACGCGCCCGCGCCCGCGCACGCGCCAGATCCCGCTCCCGTAGGGGCGATGGTCTGAGGTTCTCGAACACCCAGCATGTACTCTCCCACTTCCTCGCGGGTAGTGTCGGGCGGCGCAAGATCCGCCACGATCCGGCCCCGGTGCATGACGAGGATCCGATCGGCCAGGCTGAAGAGCTCATCCAGATCGGCCGAGATAAGCAGGCAACCCGCGCTGGGGACACCTGCGCCTTCTCCCGCCGAACCTCCCACCGAACCCCTCTTGCGGATGATCTCGCGCTGGATGAACTCCACCGAGCCCACGTCTACACCCCGGGTGGGCTGGTCGAGCAGGACGAAGTCGGCGCCGAAAAGGAACTCCCGGCCGACCACGACTTTCTGCTGGTTCCCTCCTGAAAGAGATGATATGGGAGCATCGACACTCGGGGCCAGAACGCCGAAGGTATCGACCAGATTCTGCGCAAAGCGGCGCGACTTGCCAGGGCTCAGAAGCGCCCTCCACCCAGACTCGAGCTGCTGATTGAGGCGGTGGTGGGTCATTATGGAGTTATCCGTCAGGCTCATCTTCTGCGCGCTCCCCGACGCCTTGCGGTCCTGCGGGACGTAGCACATGAGCTTGCGTCGCTCGATGACCGACGCGCGGGCAACGTCTCGGCCACAGATCTTGACCTGCCCCGACTGAACCGGTGCCAGGCCTGTAACTAGCTGCACCAGCTCGAACTGGCCGTTGCCTTCTACACCGGCTATCCCCACAATCTCGCCCCGCCTCACCGCAAGCGATACCTTGTCCAGCCTCTGTCTGCCGCCTGCGTCAACATAGCTCAGGCCGCGGGCCTCGAACACCACATCGCCGCAGCGCGCAGGGGGTTTTTCTACCGAAAACACCACGTCCCTGCCGACCATTGCCCGGGCAAGATCCGCCTTGCCGAGGCCGCGATTCTCAGTAGTAGTGACGCGACGCCCACGGCGCATCACTGTGATGGTATCCGACAGCTCAAGCACCTCGTCGAGCTTGTGGCTGATGAAGATGATTGTTTTACCGGCGGCGTTCAAGTCGCGCAAACGCCTGAAGAGCTCCCCCGTCTCCTGCGGCGTAAGCACAGCGGTAGGTTCGTCCATGATCAACACATCCACATCGCGGTATAGCAGCTTGAGAATCTCCACCTTCTGCTGCGCGCCCACCGATGTATCCCGTACTCTGTCATCGATGTTGAGGTTAAGGCCGTAGCGGTCGATGAGCGACCGCACGCGCCGGCGCGCCTCGGCGTTGCGCAACGCGCCAAGGCGTCCCACCGGCTCGGCCCCGAGAATCACGTTTTCGTATATAGTGTATGACGGCACCAGCATGAACTCCTGATGGACCATTCCGATCCCGGCAGCCACCGCCTCGCGCGGGCTAGCGTACCTCACGCGGCGACCGCGGAAGCTGATCTCGCCGCTGCTTGTGGGGATCATGCCATACAGTACCTTCATCAAGGTCGATTTGCCCGCCCCGTTCTCGCCGATGACCGAATGGATCTCGCCTTCCCTTATGTCCAGGTCGACGCGGTCCAGAGCGAGGGTGTCGGGGGGATACACCTTGATGAGAGAGCGCATCTCAATGAAGTGATCGTCCAAGTGACTCGGCACCTCCAGGATATCAGACAAGGCGCAGAGCAGGGCCTACTTCCCTCTGCCATTGACTGGCCCTGCCCCGCGCCGAATACACGCTGCCGGGGCTCACGGCAGCTTCGGCTGACCCGAGCGCCGGAACTTGCCCGTGTCCCCCAGATTATCGGCTATTGATACCTTTTCACCTTGATCTGCCCTGACTTGACCTTGTCCTGGATCTCCAACACGCGCTGGAGCGATTTGGCGGGCAGGATCTTCTGCGTATGCTCGTCGATGGCCAGCCCTACCCCGCCTTCCTTCAGGCCGTATTCCAGCACCGCCCCTGGCTTGTACGTGCCGTCGACGATGGTCTTGAACACGCCGTAGATGGCGTCTCCCACGTTCTTCAGGTCAGAGGTGACCACATGCCCCGGTTGCAGCGGGTTCTGGTTGGAGTCGACACCGATGGCGTACTTGCCTTCCTCCCGGGCCGCCTCAAGCACCCCTGAACCGGTGAGCGCAGCTATCTGGAAGACGATGTCGGCCTTCTGTGAGTAGAGCTGCTTGGCGGCTTGCTTGCCGCGCACCGGGTCGTCCCACGTTCCGGCAAAGACCGTTTTGACCTCGATATCCTTGTCGATGTATTTCGCGCCCTGCTCGTAGCCGTAAATGAACGAGCGTATCACAGGGTCGTCCTCGCCGCCCACCGCGCCGATTATCTTGTCGGGGTTGACCCCGCGGATGGAAGTATCCGTGGTCACCAGGCCTGCAACGATGCCGGCCATGAAAGCGCCTTCCTCTTCGACAAAATCCACGCTGGTGATGGTCTTCTTCTTGTTCTCGACCACAGTATCGACATTCACCCAGTACTTCGCAGGATACTGGTCCGCATACTGCGCCAGAAGATCCTCGTATCCATAGGAGATAACAAAGATAACATCGGCATTCCACTGTATCGCAGCCTGAAGCGCCTGCGGATACTTAGCGGGATCGAAGTTGCACTCGATAGTGCGGGTCTGGACCTTGAAGTCCTTTTCTATCCTGTCTACGCCCGCCCGCCCGGAATCGTAGAACGATAGATCGCCCAAGGCACCGTTGATGATATACGCTACCTTCTTGGGCGCCGCCGACGATGCGCCCACTGCCAGCGCCGCGACGATCGCAAGCGCCACAAACATAACTGCCAGCCGACTCTTCATCATTCACCCTCCGATAACCGCGCCGCGCAGCGCGGGTTTGATGGTCGCGGGCGCACTGCTTTCGCCGTGCGCCGCAGTACACCGTGTTTACTTCGCCACCACTGCGATTAATCCTGTGTTCGCCGAAGCGATAACTGCCCAAGAGCCAGCGCATTCACACCTCGAACAGCTGATCAAGTGTAGTGAATTCCACGTTGCCCAAACGCTTGGATTCGTCAATGAGGCTCTTCGTAACAGCCTGACTTTGAGAACAGCATGAAGTGTCATCCTAAATGCACAGCTTTCGTCAGCAGCCAACTCGTAGGTAATCTACTCATGGGTAGTCTACTCTCGAGTAGATTGTGGTCCGGACCGCCGTAGCTGTCGACTACAGTAGATCCTCCCAATCCCTTCTGGCGTGCAGGATTCTGAGAACTGTAACTGCTGCTGCGCATTCAGACACAACGTAGAAGACCAGGTAGTTGTCTACGAGCAACTTTCGCACTCCCATCGCCCGAAGCCGCTCATCGGCGACTGGCGAGGTCCTCGACGGCATCACGGCCAAACTCGCTATAGCGCTTTCCAGTCTGTCAACCTGCTTCGCAGCCGTGATCGGTTCTGCTAGTTCCCCCGCGATATACTGCACGATTTCGGCAAGGTCGCGATGAGCCGAGCTGGTCATGTAGACGGCGTACTCGCTCGTCATGGCAGAGCTTTCCGCACGTCGCTGAACACCTCTGAAAACGGCTTGGTTCTGCCGCTTCTCATGTCCTCAAATCCACCATCCAGCGACCTATAGAGCTCTGACCTTCCAGCAAGTCGCTCATAGACCTCCATGCTCATCACGACTAGATCGCCCCTGCCGTTCTTCGTGAGATACACCGGCTCAGCATGCTCACGGCAAAACTCCGAGATCTCATTGTACCGGTTCCTAAGATCTGAGCTAGGTATGATCATCGGCATGCTCTACACCTCCGTGTTTCAGGTGTACGTATTATATCAGAGATCTGATAAAGGATGTATAGAGACCCTCCGATAGAGAGACCCTCCGATACTGCAGAGTCCCGTCAAGGTCGTGCCCACTCTATGGCCTGCGTGTGCATGAGCGGCTCTTCGGTCCGCGGAATTTCCCGATGGAAGGGAGGCGCCGTACATGTTCAGCATTCTCATCGTCGAAGACGAACGTGCAATCGTCGATCTGATATGCATGAACCTGAGTGACGAAGGTTACCGCTGAGGCCCTCAAAGTAGTCGCCTACCCGGGAACGAGCGAACACAACCTAGGCCTGGCCGCCGACATCGTATCGCTGAATTACCAAAATCTTGATGAGGCGCAAGCAAATACGCCGGAAGTCAAGTGGCTTGTGAAGCATTGCGGCGAATACGGCTTCATACTTCGTTACCCGCCAGGCAAGACCGATACTACCGGCATGGTCTGCGAGCCCTGGCACTTCCGATACGTGGGCACAGATGCGGCCAAAGCTATCATGGAGAGCGGCCAGTGCCTAAGTAGATCTCAACAAGTCTTTGCGCGATGCGCCCGTTTGCGTTATAACCCCTGCTAGACCTACACGTTACCCATACCGCTGGGCGGGCACGGTTAGCGAGGATATCCCCCCCTGAACACCCGCCTATTGCAGCTTAACAGGAAAACGCTGATGTCGTACCATGAGTCCGATGTATATCGGATTGGAGTGGCAGGAGATCATGAGCATAACGGACGCACGTAGCTGGGCAGCAGGCGAGTTGGGCAGCATCGCGGTGCGGGATCAGCGGGTTGTTGATCGTCTCATTTGGACTCTCGCGAAGTCTGCGGAACACCCGGGCAGAACCATACCTCAGGCCTGCGGCGGCTCGGCAGAGACAAAGGCGGCGTATAGGCTGATGGATAACGATAGCTTTTCATCGGAATCAGTTTTGGCTGCCCATAGAGAACGCACCATCGAAAGAATGCCAAGCCACGACATCGTCCTGTCCATACAGGACACAAGCCATGTGGTGTACGACAGCCCGCCCAACGGCGGAGGGATAGGGCTCTGTAGCTCTTCGGAGTATCGAAAGGGAGCGTTAATGCACACGGCCCTGGCCGTAACAACGGAGGGCATACCCCTAGGCTTGCTGGACCAACAGATCTGGACCCGCGCCCCTGAAGAAACTCGGAAGAACAGATCACAGACGAAGCGTTCCATCGAGGATAAGGAAGGCGTCAAATGGCTTGAATGCCTGGACCGTAGTCTCGAAGCGATTCCAAGCCGCGTAACCGTTGTGACGGTATGCGACCGGGAAGCCGATGTCTACGAGTTCATCCGTAAGGCTCTACTGGAGGAGAAGCCTATTCTGATACGGGCCGTCTATAACAGGCGAGTGATCGAGGAACACAGGGCGCTATTTGCGCTAGTCGAGAGCTCCCCCGAAGCCGGGAAGATCCTCATCGGCATACTCAGGGATGCGCACAAGTGCTTGCCTCCCAGGCAAGCGATGCTTGCCGTCAAGTTCCTTCAGGCCACCTTGTGGCCAACCCTCGGAAAGGCCAAGATGATGGTTGAGAAGCCCGTATACGTGGTGCAAGCGAAGGAGATAGACCCGCCCGAAAGGGCTGAAGCCGTAGATTGGCTATTGCTCACCACGCTCCCGGTAACTTCGTTCGAAGATGCGGTGGAGAAGATCAATTGGTATTCGCGGCGCTGGAGAATAGAACGTTTTCATTATGTTCTGAAGAGCGGTTGCGGGATCGAAGAACTCCAATTCCAGACGCTTGATAGACTGAAGAAGGCCATAGCCCTGTACTCGCTTGTCGCGTGGAGAATCTTGTGGCTGAACTACCAAGCCAGAGAGACGCCGGAAGCCTCATGCGCCGTGATCCTCGAAAAACACGAGTGGCACGCGCTGTATTGCATCGCCAACAACACGCCCATTCTGCCTGAAACGCCGCCCACCTTGGAGGAAGCCGTCAGGCTCATAGGAAAACTCGGCGGGCACCTGGGGCGTAAACACGATGGGATGCCGGGCGTCAAGACGCTCAGGCGCGGCATGCAGCGCCTGAAGGATATATTGCAGGCCCTATCGATCATATGCCAGGTGCCGCTTCTTTCCATGGATATGGGTAACGTGTAGTGCTAGACGCCTGTTAGGCATCGCAGAGATTGCGCGCGGAAGACGCCAACACGGTTTGCGGCCTCAGCCTCAGGCAGTTTCTGGTACCTGCGGGTTTTCCGCCAGGTTTTTTCTACCACCTGCTGGATTTCCCGCAGGTTGTACACGAGTTCGCCGACCAAGTCCGAGTCGCGGCCGATGCTTCTCTGCGCCCGGAGTCTCTCTCCGACATATCCCCAGCTACAGACAGTCGGTACATAGATAGTTGGTGTCATCCGATCGAGTCAAGCTTACGTAGGCTGCAAACGCTCTCAATTAGGCTTCAGATTGACTTCCCATTCGCCCCCGCATATAATGAGTCTACCGAACATACGTTCCATCGTGGAGGCGTGTCAGAATGCGCTCCATCGCTTACATACATATCCCGTTTTTGCATTCCGCCGCTCACGCGCTGCTCGATCCCAATCTTCGGGGCAAATCCTTTGCGGTGGTCAGCAAGAACACCGTCATAGGATTGTCGCCTGAACTATCGGCAGCAGGGCCGCTGCCGGGGGCAACGCGCAGGCACGTGCGGCAAGCATGCCCAGGCGCGGTTTTTGTGGACCAGGAGCCTGATACCTACCCGCGCCTAGCCAGCAAAGTGTGGGATATCTGCTACGAGCATACTCCACTTGTTGAGCCCATCGCTGTAGATGGTGCATTCGCCGACTTCGCCGGATGCGGCGATGCCCGGGCAATAGCAGATCACATAGCGCGTGAATCCAAGGGCAGAGCGGGCCTGGAAGTCCAGATAGGGCTGGCGGAAAACCGTCTCGTGGCAAAAGTCGCCGTGGATGTGGGTATGGGCGCCGGGCAAGTGATCGTAGTCGCGTCCGGCTCGGAAGAACGGTTTCTGTCGAAGCTACCGGTGGGTTCGCTCTGGCCGCTATCGCCAGCAACCGTCGATAAGCTCATAAAGCTGGGAATAAACACAGTGGGCCAACTGCAAGCGGTTCCCTTATCCACGCTCACTTCCCAGCTGGGCGAAGTAGGTCTTGCGTCTCACCTGTTGAGCCGCGGCATTGACAGATCGCAGGTTCGAGCGGCGTATCCAGAGGAAACGATTGAGTGCTCCATGTCGTTCGACTATCCCGTATACGAGTGGCGCGATCTGGAGCAGTGCCTACGAGTATGCGCTTCTGAAATCGCCGCCAAGCTGAGCGCCTCGGGTAGCCGCGCTGTATCCTATATCGAACTCGAGCTGGACACATCCAGTCCCACGGGCGCTGCCAGCGGCGCGACCGTGAAACGACATTACTTCCGCCGTCCTGCCGACTCTCTGCAACAGCTCAGGCGAGCCGTCATACTCGCCGCCGAGGGCAGAATATCCGGTCCTGTGTCGGCAATATGCGTCCGCGCTTCCGGGCTTGTGGCGCCCGCTACAGTTCAGTTGTCCATATTCGGCCCGGCAGCAGAGGCTGAATCCGGCAGGCGCGAACTCGAACGCGCTGTAGAGTCGATACGCGAAAAATTCGGCGCAAAAAGCGTGGTCACCGCGAATACGCTGGTAAGATCGCGGCGCGACCGGATGCTGGCAGAAGCGCTGCTGTGACCGCTCCGACTCAACATAAGGTGTGAATTCTATGACCAAGAAAATCGGCGCGCGCGTTCGCGTTGTGGAGAGTTCCACCAGTCTGCCGTCCCGGTTTTACTGGTCGGACAGATGGCGCCAGATCGCGCAGGTAATCGACCACTGGCGGGAATCCGGCGAATGGTGGGACGGCGAGGAGGATAAGGACTACTACCTCATCACCTCGGCGGGAGGAGGTTGCTATGAGCTGTGCCGTGAAGCGCCTGGCCAATGGCTGCTTTCGCGGGTGTTGGATTGAACATGAGCCATATGTTTTCCGCATCATCGAAAGACTTCGTCCATCTCCACGTCCATTCCCAGTATTCCTTCCTCGACGGCGCAGACACCTGCGCGAATCTGGTGGCCCGGGCCGCATCCTTGGGCATGCCTGCCATAGCCATAACCGACCATAACAACGTCAGCGCCATGGTAGAGCTGACGAAAGCCGCCGCCCAACATGGAATCAAGCCGATATGCGGCACAGAGCTGACAGTAAGCCACGGGGGATCCGGGACTCACGAAGGCCGCAGCATCAGCGGCGCCACTGCCCGCGCCGATGGCGCCGATCGCCCCGCCAGCCATCCCTTCTCCCACCTTACTCTGCTTGCCGCCGACCCACGCGGCTATTCCATCATCTGCCGCATACTGACCGATGCCTATATGTCCTCGCCCCGCCGCGATCCGTATGCCGCCCTGGAGATACTCAGGCGAAACCTCCAGCGCAACTCGGGTCACATAATCGCGCTGTCGGGCTGCCGCCGCGGTCGAATCGCCTCCCTAGTCGCCGCCGGCAGGTTCGCCCAGGCTCTGGCGGCAGCCGAAGAACTCGCCTCCATATTCGGTCGGTCGAACTTCTACATTGAGCTGCAGCACACACTGACGCCGGGCGCGTCGGCGCTCAATTCCTCCCTGGCCGAGCTGGCGTCCGCCGCCGGCCTGAGTCTAGTAGCCACCAACAACGTGCACTATGCAAAGAAGTCCCGGTTCGAGGTGCATGACGCATTAACGTGTGTTCGAACCCTCACCACCCTCGACGATATACACCCTGAGCGGCGCGTGAACGCCGAGAACTACCTCAAGTCCGCGGATGAAATGCGCGAGCTCTTCGCCAAATACCCCAAAGCTATCGCCAACACCATCGCGATTGCCGACAGGTGCATCCCAGGCCTCGACCTGTCGAGCCGTCTGTTTCCAAAGTACCAAGCCGCGCCCGGCGACTCGGGCGACAGTTCTGCCAGCGGCTCCGCCGGTCGCCTCACCGCCGGCCCGGCCCCAGCCGGCGATTCTGCCGCCGCCCTCCTCAGGCGCCTTACGATGCAGGGCGCAGCCCAACGCTACGGCCGCATCACTCCAGCCATCCAGTCGAGGCTAGACCACGAACTCAACATCATAACCACCCTGGGCTTCGAAGACTACTTCCTCGCAGTGTGGGACATTGCGCGCTGGGCCCGTTCGCAGAGCATCCGCTACGCCGGGCGCGGGTCCGCGGCCGATTCTGCCGTGGCATACTGCCTTCGCCTGACCAATGTGGATTCGATAGCCCGCGGATTGCTCTTTGAAAGATTCATGAGCCTGGAGCGCGCCCAAAAGCCCGACATCGACATCGACTTCGAGTCAGAACGGCGCGATGATGTGGCGCGCTACGTATACCGGCGCTACGGCGAAGGACACGTTGCATCGGTCTGCACATTCAACACTTTCCAGGGCAGGTCGGCCGTGCGCGACTTCGGCCGCGTGCTCGGGTTTGCCGAGGCCGATATCGACCGTCTTGCCAAGACCCTGCCCCACCTCCCGGCGGACGCGGTCCGCGCGGCTTTCAGCCGGTACCCCGAGATGCGCGACTCCGGCATACCCGCGTGGAAATACGAGCTCCTCCTCACCCTGGCAGAGTCGGTCGCGGGATACCCTCGCCACATAGGTACTCACCTGGGCGGGCTGGTCATCTCGAGCGAGCCCCTCACCTGCGTCACCCCGCTGCAGATGGCCGCCAAAGGAGTCGCCATCACCCAGTTCGACAAGGGCACCATCGAAGACCTGGGCCTCATCAAGCTGGACCTGCTCTCCCTGCGCACGCTCGGAGCTGTGGAACACGCCGTGGACATGGTCCGCGGCAATGGCGCGACCGGCAGCGAGCATGCCGATACTCCCGGCGCCGACCCCAGCTTCGACTTCGACCGCATTCCCCACAACGATAAGGCCACATACGAGATGCTGAACCGAGGCGAAACCATCGGCGTGTTCCAGCTGGAAAGCCCGGCCCAGCGCGCTCTGCAGACGCGCCTTGCGGCCGACAGTTTCGAAGACATTGTGGCAAGCGTGGCACTGATTCGACCGGGGCCGATCCAAGGCAACATGGTGGAGCCGTTTATCGCGCGCCGCCGCGGCGATGAGGAGACCAGCTACGTAGATCCCAGGCTGGCCCCGATTCTCGACAAGACATACGGAGTCGTCCTCTATCAGGAGCAGGTGATCCAGATCGCCACGGCCATAGCAAGCTTCACCCCGGGCGAAGCCGACCGCCTACGCAAGGTGATGACACACTTCCGCTCCATGCGCGAGATGGAGGAGATCGGCCGCCACTTCGTGGCCAAAGCCGTCGCAGGAGGGACCGACCCAAAGGTAGCCGAGACTGTCTTTTCCTATATCGTGGGCTATGCGGGCTATGGATTTTGCGAAGCGCATGCCGCCGCGTTCGCGGACACCGCCTACCGCACGGCATACATGGTGCGCCACTACCCCGCCCACTTCTACGCCGCGATCCTAAGCGCCCAGCCCATGGGGTTCTACTCGCCCCGCACGCTGCTGGTGGAGGCAAAGCGCCGCGGTGTGCGGGCGCTGCCCCTCGACATCAACCGCAGCGGGGAGACGTATTCAGTGGAGACGCTAGCAGCGACCGAATCGGCACGGGAAGCGGCCGAAACGAATGCACAGAAAGCCGTGGGCATAGCCGCGGGCCCCGCGATTCGCATCGGCCTCATGCAGGTAAAAGGCATATCGAAGGACGCGATCCATCGGATCCTGGCAGCACGCGAAGGGGTAGGACCTGCAGATGGGTCTGCGGACGAGCCTGCAGACCGGCCTTTCCGGTCAGCGCTGGACTTCCTCTGCCGGGTCGAGATCCCGCGCGACACCGCCCAGAACCTCGTGCTAGCCGGAGCCTTTGACTCAACAGACCCCAATCGCCGAGCGCTCGCCTGGCGCCTGGGCCGTCTGGCCGACGATGCCGCCGCACACCGCGCCGCCCGCGACGCCGCCCGCAAGTCGGGGCAGGCCGCGCTCATGGGAACTCTCGAACCGCCCGGATCGTATGGAACAGATGTGGAGTGTGAAATGCCCGACTTCTCCGAAGTCGAGAAGTTCAGACACGAGATGTCGGTCCTGGGGTTCTGTGTATCGCATCACGCCATGGAGTTCTTCCGGCCGGCCCTGGCCCGCGGAGGGGTTCTCACGTCCCGCGAAGTCGCCGATGCGCGGCACGGTCAGGCGGTGCGCACAGCAGGCCTCGTCGTGCGCCCCCACAGGCCTCCCACGAGGAGCGGCAAGACGGTGGTGTTTCTGTCTTTAGAAGACGAACTGGGCCTTACGGACGTGACGGTGTTCGAAGGCATATATCAAAAGTACGGCGCCTTGATATATGCAAACCCGTCCCTGCTCGTCGCGGGGACGGTGTCGCGGCGCGGCGATGGCGTGTCGGTGATCGCCCGTTCCATACAGAGGCTGGGACGCAGGACGTAGGCAAGGCTGTCCGGCAAGATAGCCGCGCCTGAGGGGTCACGGGTCGACCAACGCCAGGCGCTCCTCGCCCATCTGCGGCTCAAAAGCCCCCGACAGCAGCTCGGTCATGGCGGCCGCAAACAGATCGAGATCGCCCGATGGAACCATGACCAGCATTGTCACGCGCTCGGCGTAGTCGGTCGCGGCAACCTCGACGCCCGCCTCGGCCAATTGGTTCTGAACCTTGCCCAGCATTGGGTATTCTATGATAAAGCGCACTTCGCGCATGGACCGGGCCCGCGCGATTCCCGCGGCATGCAGCCCTTCGCGGGCCGCGGCGCTATAGGCCCTAATCAGGCCGCCCGCCCCGAGCAGAGTTCCTCCGAAGTAGCGGGTAACTACCACTGCCGAGTAGCGCACACCCTCGCGGCGAATCACCTCGAGCGTGGGTCGCCCGGCCGTGCCCGACGGTTCGCCATCGTCGCTGGAGCGGGTCGTCTCGTTGTTTTCGCCCACGACGAACGCATATACATTATGGGCGGCGTCCCAGAACTCCCGGCGGACCTCGTCTACGAATCCTTGCGCCTCGTCCTCGGCAGGGACCGGCGCCGCCGTAGCGATGAACTTGCTTTTCTTAACAACGATCTCCGCGCGTCCTCGGCCGCGCAGGGTCAAGTAGTCTTGCGCCACAAAAAACCACCCCTTGTTTTGAAGAGGGAATCTCGCTCCACAGTAGAAGTACCCATACGCAACCGCAGCTCGAAAAGAGCTTGAGGAGGCGAATTCGAACAGTGCCTACTAGAAGGCTGTATTACGACGACCCCTACCTCAGGGACTTTGCCTGCCAGGTCCTCCGCTGCGAGTCTGCAGTCCGGAACTCCCATTCAGCCCCTCTGTATGAGGTTGTCACTGACACCACCGCATTCTACCCAAACTCCGGCGGCCAGCCGTCCGACCGCGGCACTTTAGCCGGGGCCGATGTAGTCGATGTGATCGAGAGGGGCGACGAGATCGTCCATATCACTTCAACAGCCGTTGGGCAGGGCCCTGCATCGGGCCGGATCGACGTCGAGCGCAGATTCGACCACATCCAACAGCACAGCGGGCAACACATCCTGTCCGGCGCGTTCGCGAGCCTTTTCGGTATGGAAACCGTTGGTTTCCACCTAGGAGACGACTACGTAACGATAGACCTCACCGCTCCTGATATAAGCCGTGACCAGTGGGCTGCAGCCGAACGCCTCGCGTGCGAGGTCGTGTTCCAGAACAGGCCCGTCACAGCCACGTTCTGGGACCGCGACGCCGCAGACAGTGCCATCGACCCGTCCCGCCTGCGCAAGCTGCCGGCCAGAACCGAGAACATCCGTCTAGTCGACATCGACGGCTTCGACCTCACTCCCTGCGGCGGCACGCATGTTCGAGCCACCGGCGAGGTCGGCCTGATCAAGGTCACCCGCACCGAACGCATCCGGGGCGTCACCCGCGTGGAATTCGTGTGCGGGCGGCGCGCGCTCGCCGACTACCGATGGAAGAACCGGGCAGTGCATGAGGCAGCCGCCATGCTCTCAGTCCACGGGCGCGAACTGCCGGAATCAGTGGGTCGCCTGCAGTCGCAGGTTCGCCAAACCGCACGCCAGCTGGAGCAGGCTCTGAAGGAGCTGTATCAGTACCAAGCTGCGGCGATGTACGATAGCGCCGAGCCGGCTGGACAGTCGGGCATCCGCGTGGTGTCGTGGGCATCCACCGATGGACACGACATCGGCTACCTCAAGATGCTGGCGCACAATATCTGCGAGCGCCCGCGTGCCGTGGCACTCCTTGGCTCGTCCAGCGGCGAATCCGCGCACGTGGTATTCGAGAAATCCCACGATGTGTCAATCGACATGTCGAAACTCCTCCGCGAGGTGTTGCCCGAAGTCGAAGGCAAAGGCGGCGGCACGCGCCAGATAGCTCAAGGAGGCGGCAAACGACCTGAAAGGCTGCCCCATGCGATCTCCCTGGCCACTGCGATAGTGTCGAAGGCGGCCGAAAGCAGCGAGCTGGAGACGGCCGCGACCGCGGCTGAGGCCATCGTCTCCGCCGACCGCCGTTGATCGTTCGCCCAGCGATCATATCTTAGCCGACACCAGGTTGCCCGACTCGTAGCGCCTCAAACCAACGGCAAACAGGCAGCGCGCAGCCCACACCATCGCGACAGTGAAGGCTAGCAAGCCCGAAAAGCGGGCAGCGCTGAAGTTGCGCAGCAAGGAGACGGGCAAGTAGACCACGAAACCTACAGGCACGACCGAGTAGAGCACCGCCCGGACCAGGCCTTTGAAGATTGAGTCGGGGTATCCTCCGAACGTGATGAGCGCCCCGAGCAGTTGTAGGCTTATGGTCTGGGCGTTTCCTATGAAAAACGCGATGCTGCCCGTGATGACCGCAAAACAGGTGTAGACTGTGCATGCGGCCACCGACACGGCGATGAAGAGAGCGAGCCTGCCCCAGGTGACCGGGGTGAACAGGCACAGAGCCGCCAGGCCGAAAGCCGCATCGCCCAGGCCTGAGATGTCGGAACGGCTCACGAGTGCGTGAAGCAGCGGGTTGCGCGGCAGCAGCAGGTAGTAGTCGAGTTGTCCCTCGGCTATGATCCGCGCCAGGCGGTTCACGTTGCCAAACACCGACACGCTCAGACCGTACGCTGCAGCCAGAACCGCGTGCATCGCTATGACATCGGCAAAGGTCCAGCCTCCAATGTCTTGTACCTTCCCGAAGATCAGCCACCAGAAGAAGAGCAGCAGAAAATCGTTCAACACCATGAACACGACCTGGGAAACGAAGCTCCACTTGTACTCCATGGCCGAGGCCAGGTTGAACTTGAAGTGCTCCCACACGAAGCCCGCCTCCCACGCGGCTCCGCCCATCGCTTTACCCACCGTTGACATTGAGCCGCTTCACCCCCATGCTGTACAGCGCCATGACCAACAGGGACAGGGCCGCAATCCACACCGCCTGCATCATCAGAGCGCTCATAAAGAAGTCCATATCGAACTGGACGAACAAGCGCGCCGGCGCATACAACACGTAGTTCAGGGGAGTCGCCCGCGCCACCCGCGCCAAGGCATCCGGATAGACCTCCATGGGCGCGAACAGCCCGCCCAGGACGAAAAGGAGCTTGCCGTATATCCAGAAGAACGGGGCTGTGTCCTCTACCCAGAATGCAGAAAGGCTCAGAGCCATGCTGATGAGGAAGTTCAGCGTCAGGGCCATCGCCGCGCATGCCAGCGCTGCAAGCAAATGCGCCGCGTTCACCCGGATGGGTCCCACCGCAAGAAGGGCCACAGTCGCGCCGATCGCGATGTTCAGCGCCATCTTGAGCGCAGTCTCTCCCCAGTAGGATGCCAGCTTGAACAGGACGTAGCGGTATGGCTTGTTCAGGTAGTAGGCTATGGCTCCGGTCTTCACCTCTTCGTCAGTCTCCTGCTCGAATCGGGCACGCCCCAGCATAATGGCTTCGCTGGCCATCAGATACCACACTAGTTCGCGAGGCCCGAAGCCCTCCACCGCAAAACCGCGGGTGCGCCCGAGAACCGACCACAGCTGCACAAACACATACAGAATCAGCGCGTAGAACACCGAGCCCAGCAGGAAGTCGGCTAGGTACGCGGTGCGCGCCCGCATACTCACGCGGGCAACATGGAAGTACTTCGCAGTCACCCCGCTCACCTTCCTCCCAACGCTTCCGATGCGCCGCGCCCGTAGATATCGGCGATGACCTGCTCGGTAGGAGGGTCGGCAATGGTGATGTCGGCGATCCGCGCGTGACGCATCAGCTCGGTCAGGACGTCGTCAATTGACGCCACGTCAGTGTCCACCGACAGCTTCAAGTTGGTCTGCTTGTGCTTGGCGACAGTCACGCCTCTCATCTCGAACCTATCGATGGCATCGGCAAGCCTCACTCGCACGATCTTGAAGCGCAGGTAGTCGCGCCTGAGAGCCGACACCGACGTGTCCAGGATCAGCTCCCCGTGACTTATGATCATCACCCGCCTACATAGCTCCTCCATGTCGCCCACATCGTGCGATGTAAGGAAGACCGTGACTCCCTCTTCCCGGTTCATCTGGCGGATCAGCTCTCGGATAGCGCGCTTGGCCACCACGTCCAGGCCAATGGTGGGCTCATCCAGAAACAGCACTCTCGGCCCATGCAGCAGGGATGCCGCGATCTCGCACCTCATGCGCTGGCCCAGAGAAAGCTTGCGCACGGGCGTACGCATGAACTCGCCCAACTCGAACCGATCCACCAGCATGTTCAGTCGGTCACAGTAGACGGGCTTTGGAATATCGTACACGTGCGCCAGCAGTTCGAACGTGTCGCACGGCGGCAGATGGTACCACAGTTGCGATCGCTGCCCGAACACGCAGCCTATCCGGCCAGCCAGTCGCTGCCTGTCCTCCCAGGGAGTGACGCCCAAGACCGTTGCCCGCCCTTGGGTGGGGTAGAGTATTCCAGTGAGCATCTTGATGGTGGTTGACTTGCCCGCGCCGTTGGGGCCGATGAACGCCAGCATCTCCCCTTCGTCTACTTGGAAGGATATCCCGTTCACCGCCTGGACTTCACGCACGGACGGCGAAACGATCGCGCGCACACTTCCTGCCAGGCCAGGGGACTTCTCACGCACCTCGAACACCTTGGTCAACCCACTTACTTCGATAGCTCGCACATCTCCCACCTGCCTCATGAGCATACTAGTTCAGGCGCCGAGCGCCGATGATCATCTCGCGATATCGGGGAGGTATGCAACGTGGAACGGAAAGACAGGTCTCCAAGCCGGAAACTGACACCCACTGGGTCGAATACGTCTGCCAGCGTCAAGTGCACCCAGTGCGGCGCGATGTACCCCGCCGGGAACGAAACGGGCGAGACAGGCACATCGGGATGCATGGTCTGCCCCAACTGCGGTTTCGAAAACTGCGCAGACGATTCCACCATCGTGAACGCGTCCGACGAAGAGTACTAAGCTGCAGAAAGCAGAGGGTTGCAGCATCGCCCGGGCGCATCGCATCGACCGCGCCCGGGCGTCTGTATCGCCTCATACCTCTCCCCTGATCGATATGGTCTCGGCCTTCCATCCGAACACTCCGGTGATCAGCGGCACGCCAATGGGCCTGTACTCCAGCACCAGCGGGTTCTGCATGTTGTTCCAGATGATCAACTGCCCCTTGGCGCACTTATACGCGGGCAGAAACACCCTTTTGCCGTTGAGGTCCACCGGAAACAGCACTTCCTCCTCAACCTTCAAGTCGCCGGCCAGTACTCCCGCCAGGCTAACGCTTCCCATCTTGAAGCTGTACGCCACCTTGCCAGTGCGCAGTTCGCGCAGGACTTCCCGCGACACCCACGGGGCGGTGGAATCCGTCTCCGGCGGATCGTTCAGTCCGAATACGGGGCCGAACGTGCGCCCTCGGTCAAGCCCGGTGATGCGCCTGATAGTGGAAGCGGGGAGCGACCCATCGGACCTGGACCACACCCAGCTGATCTCGACCCACTTGGGGTAGCTAACCGACTGCACCGTCACATGCCATTTATTGCCCATAGACGCGCGCGCCAAGGTGCGCTCGAACACCACATGCATACCTACGTGCAACGCGGGTTCCGCAGTGATCACATCGTATCCATCGGACGCGATGGCGATGTGCGAACCCAATGGAGTTACCAAGCACACAACCAGCGCGATGGCCAACGAAAAGGCAAGAGCCCACAGAACCGGTTTTTTCAAGCCAACCTCCCCTTCCCTCGAGCATGTACGATGATAGCACACGCATACACACGCCCCAGCTCACGCGCTGGCCACGCCCTCATATCCCCTCTCTGAACATGAACTGCCCGCCTATTATCGTTGCCGTCACACGCGTGTCGAGGATCTCAGCAGCAGGCGTCGAGAATACATCGCGCGACAGAATGGTCATATCCGCAAACGAGCCGCAAGTCAGGGCGCCCCGTGTCAGCTCGTCGGCCGACGCCATGGCCGCCCCGGCTGTGTAGGCCCTAATCGTCTCCTCAACCGTCAAGCGCTCTTCAGGATACCATCCCGAATCGGGAGCGCCGTCCAGCTGCCGCCTGGCCACAGCGGCGTAGATGCCTCGGATGGGATCGGGGGTTTCAACAGGCGCGTCCGACCCAAAAGCCAGCATGGCGCCGCTCTTGGACAGGCTTCTGAAAGCATAGGCCCATCTGCTGCGCCGACCCCAGTGTCGCTCGGCCACGGGTATGTCAGTCAGTATGTGCACTGGCTGCATGGAGGCGACCACCCCGAGATCCGCAAACCGCCTCACCTCTTCGGGGTGGAGTAGTTGGGCGTGCTCAATCCTGTGGCGCAGCCTCCGCTGCGCGCTTTCGGCCTTGACTGACTCGAATATGTCGAGCACGTCCCGGTTGGCCCGGTCGCCGATTGCGTGTATGGCGCAAGATATTCCCGCGAGCACAGCCTTGCCCACTAGCTCGGCTATCTCCTCTTTGGACGCCACAGCGATGCCTGTGTTCCCGGAGTTGCCCTCATACGCACGGAGCAAGTGAGCCGTCTGCGATCCCAGGGCGCCATCGGCAAACGCTTTGAGCGGGCCCACGCGGAGCCAATCGTCTCCGAATCCGCTCGCGAGGCCAAGGTCGATGGCATCGTCCAAGTTCTCTTTGGCTATGGACTGCGTGACGCGGAGCTTCAGCCGACCGGTGCTCCGCAGCAGTTGCAGCGCCTCAAAGGACGAAGCGCCGTCCATATTGTGAATAGCCCCAATCCCCAGCCTGTGCAGCTCGGACTGGGCATTCTCCATCGCCGCCGCCAGGGCATCGCAACTCGGCTCGGGGATCACCCGGCTGACAAGGGCCGTTGCCGACTCCTTCATTATCCCCGTGGCCTGGCGCGTGTCTTCGTCTCTTTCGATCTCTCCGCCCTCAGGGTTGGGCGTGTCGAGGCCAACTCCAGCCAGACGCAGCGCAGCCGTATTGACCCACAGGGAGTGGAGGTCCTTGCTGAACAGGGCGACCGGGTTGCGCTGGCTGACCGCGTCCAGATACGACCGGTCGGGCAGACCGCCCCCGGGCCACGCGTTCTTGTTCCACCCCTGACCCACTATCCACGAACCAGGCCTAGCGCCCTCCACCGCCCGCCCCACCCGCGCCGCGACCTCCTCGGGCCCGGAGGACCCGTCCAGCTCGACGTTGGTCAGGCTCAAGGCATAATGCATGAGGTGGATATGCGAATCCGTGAACGCGGGGACGAGAGCCCGCCCCGCAAGATCGATCTTCTCGAAACTGTCGTCCACCGACATCGCGACCTCCGGCTCCGACCCGACCGCGATGACCCGCCTTCCCACACATGCAATAGCCTGGCAAAACGGCCGGCGCCCCGATGCCGTGTATATCTTGCCTCCCGTAAACAAGTATCTGCCCACAACGGTCCCTCCCAGCCTAGCACAGCTGACTACGTATTCCATCAACCAATCCTCTTTTCCTGCTCCACCGGGCGGGAGGAGTCAAACAGGAGTTATCGAAGTAAGAAGGGCGCTGACGCGCGGAAAGGAGGCTGCAATGTGTCGATCAGCAAGATTCTTGTTGTGGGGGCCGGGCAGATGGGCGCCGGCATCGCGCAGGTGACCGCTCAGGCCGGAATCGATGCGACTCTCGCCGATATTTCCCTGGACCATGCCCAGCGGGGTCTGGGCCGCGTATCCAAAGCCCTGAGCAGGCTGGTGGATAAGGGACGTATGGCGGCGGAACAGAAAGACTCCATTCTCTCGCGGATCACGGCGGCGCCCGATCTGGAGGCTGCGGCCGCAGGCGCGGACCTCGTAATCGAGGCCATCGCCGAAGATCCGGCAGCCAAGTCTGATCTCTGGGGAAGGCTCGCCGACATCTGCACTCCCGAAGTCATATTCGCGTCCAACACTTCCTCGATTTCCATCACATCCATGGCTCGAGATTCGCGCCGGCCCGACAGGTTCATCGGAATGCACTTCATGAACCCCGTCCCCCTCATGCAGCTCGTTGAAGTAGTTCGCGGCCTGGAGACATCCGATTCGGTGTGCGATGCCATTGTGGAGCTTGCGCGGAAGATGGGCAAGGAGCCGGTGGTAGTCTCGGATTCCGCAGCGTTCGTAGTCAACAGGATCGCCATCCCCATGATCAACGAGGCCGCCTTCACCTTGATGGAGGGGATATCCACAGCCGAAGGCATCGACACCTGCGTGAAACTCGGGCTCAACCACCCCTTGGGTCCCCTGGCTCTGGCGGACCTGATCGGCCTGGATACAGTGGTATCGATTCTGGAAGTCATGGTAGCGGAAACGGGCGACCCCAAGTACCGGCCCTGCCCGCTCCTGCGCCGGATGGTGGCCGCCGGCAGGCTGGGCCGCAAGGCAGGGCAGGGGTTCTACAAGTACTAGACTAGCAGGCACTAGCAGGCGATCCCTGCTGAAAGGAGGCGCGGGCTTGAACTACGACAGTGTCAAGCTGACTTCTGAAGACTACACGGCGCTCATCACCATATCCAGGCCGTCGGCGCTTAACGCCCTAAACAGCGCGGTCCTGGCCGAGCTCGATTCGGCACTGGGCGAGGTGCGGGCCAACGCGGGTTGCCGCGCTGTGATAATCACCGGCGATGGAGAGAAGGCGTTTGTGGCCGGGGCCGACATCGGCGAGATGCGTGAGCTTAACCCGGAGACGGCAACGGCCTTCGCCCAACGGGGGCAGGCGGTATTCCGCGCCATTGAGGAGTTGCCCATTCCGGTGATCGCGGCCGTCAACGGCTACGCGCTGGGCGGAGGGTGTGAGCTCGCTCTGGCGTGCGACATCAGAATAGCCTCGGAGAACGCCCGATTTGCCCAGCCCGAGACGGGCCTGGGCATCATCACCGGCTTCGGAGGCAGCGTGCGCCTGCCGGCCATTGTGGGGCATGCCCGCGCAGCATACCTCATCCTCACCGGCAAACAAGTCGGCGCCGCCGACGCGCTGTCCATAGGGCTGGTGTCGGAGGTGACGCCGCGCGAATCCCTGATGGCCCGGGCTCGCGAAATCGCCGCTGAGCTCGCATCGCGCAGCCCCGTGGCTCTGGCGCGAGCCAAGCAGGTAATGGTCACGTGCAGCAAGGCATACGAGCGCGAAGCTCTGGAGTTCGGCAAGTGCTTCGAGACAGGCGATCCCAAAGAGGGAATGTCCGCCTTCCTAGAGCGCCGCAAGCCCAGCTATGCCCGCTGAGGTGCTGGTCGGGCACGATTCTGCTCTGCACAGTGACTGTGATGTAAAGCGACTGTGATATAGAGCGACTGTGATGTGAAATGATGCGATTCCGATATACAGAAGCAGCAAGATCTCCAGCCACTGCAGTGGCGCTGACACGCGCAGTTATCGCCGCCATCGTCGTTGTCTCGTTCATCGCCGTGGTCGCTGCGACCCCTGTCAGCTCCGCCCCGATGGGCATAGCCAACGAGCTGCTGTCCAAGTCGCTGTCGGTCCCGCTTGCGCGAGGTGTTTCATTTGAAAGGCGGAACGCCCTGACCGCCGCAGGCTGGGTAGGCCTATCGATCATCCGGATCGACCTGACGTGCCCCTACGTTGCGGTGGGCCCGGCTCTGGCCAACGGCACGCTCACCTCGCCCGCGGAAGCCACCCAAATCGCCGAGGCAGCTGGCCTGGTGGCAGCGATCAACGGCGACTTCTTCGACGCGGGGGTCACCGGCGCGCCACTTTCCCTGCTCGTCGCAGACGGCCAGATGGTGCGTTCACCCCGCGATGATCGCGATTTCGCCTCGATGGCCATCATGAGCGACATGGGAATCCTGGGGAGTTGGACCTGGTCCGGACGGCTGCTCGGACCGGGCGGACTCACCATACCGATCTCGGCGGTAAATGAAGTGTCCGTGCCGGCCAACGGCGCAGTGTTGTACACCAACCACTGGTCATGGCAGCGCCGGCCGCCCTCGAACGGTGTGACATGCCTCGCCATTCGAGGCGGCATTGTCGAATCGCGTATCACCGGGTGGCCTCGCCCCACACTCGCCTCGACACCCGAGCCATCCCCTGAGCCGGCAGATCTCGTGTATCTGGCCGTAAGGGGCAGCGCAGCCACTTCCGCCGCGTCGCTCTCGGCGGGGGACACAGTGGAGATCTCGGGGCAATTGCGTCCCGACGGCGGCGGCATCATTGCGGCATTCTCCGGCAAGCCAGTGCTACTGCACAACGGTGCCGCCCCGTCCGATCTGTGGAGGCATACAGGCATCCAGTCGATATTCGCTGCGCCGCGAAGCGCAGCCGGGCTCACCCAGGACGGCAGGACTCTGCTGCTGGTCGTGGCGGACGGTCGCCAGTCAGCGGCGCGTGGACTGACTCTGGGCGAGCTCGCAGCGCTCATGCGCTCGCTCGGCGCCTGGAACGCTCTGAACCTGGACGGAGGCGGATCCTCTTCGGCAGTCGTTCGCGATCCGTTTTCGGGCACGACAGTCTTGGCCAATCGGCCCTCAGGCGCGTCGCAGAGACCAGTGCCGTATGTAGTGGGCGTGCAGGCGGTTCTGCCAAGCGCCGATTGCCAAGCCAGCGACGAGCTCGACATCGCATTCCTGTCGATATCGGCGGACGTGCCCGCAGGCCAGGTCCATCTGGGCGATCGCCCATCTATTGCGGCCGCGGTTCAGGGCGGTCCGGCGCACCTAGTCGAGCAAGACCTGCAAGTCGAAGCAGGCGCCAAAGTCCTGCTGTCGACCCGACTCTACGACAGCGCAATGCGAGCGATCGATCCAGGCGCTCTCGGCACAGTTGAAGTAAGGTGGAATGTGATTCCACCGAAATCCCTTCGCGGACGGGATCTGGCAAGCCTCGAGTACGAAGTCTGGGCGGTTTCGCCCGACACGCTCACAGCCACTCTGTTCCCCCAATCCCCCGGACGGTTCGAGATCGAAGTCGCTGCAGTCTGGGCCGAGCCGCATCCATCCGGCGAATTGGCCACGGAACGCAGCAACACAGTCTCCTTCGCAGTGCGAGCCATCGAGCCGGCGCCGCGCCCCGCGCCCGGGTCCAGCCCAGAACCAGGCTCAGAGCTCACGTTCTCGCCCACGCTGATTGAAGGTTTCGACAACGCCGACACGCCAGGCTGGGCTAGCTGGCTTTCATCATCTTCGTCTCCTGGCGTAGAGCATGCCTTGTCCTTCTCATCGCCGCCCGCCGCAGAACTGGACCTTGCACTCCTCGGCCTGCCATCGCCTGCGCCGTCTGGGCCGGCTGCCATGCTCAGCTACGACTTCAACAGATCAGAGGCGACACGGGCAGTCTACCTCAAGCCGTCTGAACCGCTTTCGCTGCCGGAGGGCACAGGTATCATAGGAATGTGGGTGTGGGGAGACGGATGCGGGCACTGGCTCAGGGCAACGGTAGCAGACGAGACAGGAAGCCGGTCGCCCATCGACTTTCCGCGGATACACTGGACAGGCTGGCGGTACGTGCAGGCGAGCTTGCCTGCCGAACTCGTGGGACCGGCGTGGCTGACACAGGTCTACCTAGTTGAATTCAAGCCCGAAATGCAGGGAGCCGGGACCGTGTACATCGACAGCATCGCGGCCATAGGCGTAAGCACCCCGGACATCGCCGAAGACGGGTCATCTCCACCTGAGTCGTCGTCTGAGATGCCTTCACCTCCACCACCGCTTGCATCGCTTTCCGCATCGCCGCGTGCGGCCACAGCTGCCCGGACCGACAGGCCTCAGGCGCCCAGGCCGCTTGAACCTGGCGAGAACCTGGCGAGCCTAGTTCGCTCCGCCCCCGGGCGGCATGTCATAAGTGTCGATGGATCGCGCCCTTCCCTGCCATGGCCATGGCTTGTTCAGGAGTTCAATGCGTTCAAGGCCGGCGATGACGTGGAGTTAGTCGTGGTGCTGAGCAGAGCGACAGCAGTTGATGCCACATCACTCACTCCAGGCGGGACATTCAAGGACAGTCTTCAGGCAAGGCTGCTTCTCGATCTGCTGGATACGCTGGCTGACGGGAGCACATCGATAATCCTAGTTCAGGACCCCCGGCCGGGCTCGCTGCCTGCGCAGGGCTCGGGAGCGAAAGCTGAACCAGGCGAGCTCTACATGCCCGACACAGGCCCACAGACTGCGCCGGTCTGGACCATGATGGGGCATGTCAAAGTCGTATGGAATCTGTAATCTGACCTCCCGCTTTGTCGGGACGTCCGGCCACGTCGAGGCTCATACCCTTGCCGGCTTCCTCACCGCAGGGGCTTCAGCCGCACCGCCTTGCTGCCGAGATGACTACAGGGAACCAAATCGTAGGATGGGAGGATACGGAAGATGAACCTTATGGTCCCCGGTGTCATGCAAGGCCTAGTGGGAGCGTCCTCTTTCACGAAACTCGCAGACGCTTCCATGAGCGTCTATCAGCAGGCCAGGGCAAGGCACGACGAGGGCACGGCGGTTCGATCCCTGGGGTATGCTGCAACTTGCGCTGGCAGTGCAGCTGAATCAAGCGCGAAAGCGCAGGAAGCTCTGAGGAAAGCGCAGCTCGAAGCCAGAGAGCGTGCCGAGGACGAGCAGGAAACGGAAACGCAGAAGCAAACAACGAACACGCCAACGCCTGCCGATGCTGTGGAAATCAGCAGAGGCGGCCAAGCAATCGCCGACGGGAAAACCAACGCCGCGGGCGTGCATAGCACAGAACCTGCGGCTGATGCAGTTGAGGGCCTCGTAGTGTACACATCGCAGGCCAAAGCCGCGCCCACAGCCGTTCAGCCGAAGCTATCAGTGATAGCATGATAAGCGATCTGGCCAGGCTGCCTCACTTGGAGCCTGGCCAGCGACACACTATCTCGTGAAACGCCCTCAGCTTATCTCTTAGAGAACTGAGGCGCCTTACGCGCCTTCTTCAGGCCGTACTTACGACGCTCTTTCATCCGCGGGTCGCGCGTGAGGTAGCCCGCCTTCTTCAGGGCCGACCGGAGTTCAGGATCGACCTCAACGAGCGCTCTGGCTATGCCGTGCCGCACGGCGCCCGCCTGCCCGCTCACTCCGCCTCCGATCACATCGACGACGGCATCGTATTTGCCGCCCGTCTCCGTCACTTCGAATGGGCCGTTTACCACCAGTTCGAGAGTGCGGCGGCCAAAATACTCATTTGCAGGCTTCTTGTTGACCAGTATCCTGCCGGAACCCGGCACTAGCCTTACGCGAGCGACTGAGCACTTGCGTCTGCCTGTCGCGGAAAACTGCAGTTGCGCCACAGAGTTATCCCCCTTCCTCGCCCGGATCAAACCGTTATTTCGAGCGGCTCAGGTTTCTGCGCCGCATGCGGGTGCTCGGGGCCCGCGTATACCTTAAGCTTCATTCCCATCCTGCGGCCCAGCCGTGTATGCGGAAGCATGCCCTTGACGGCCTTCTCCACAACACGCACAGGCCTAGTCGCAAGAAACTTCTCGTAAGTCATCTGACGAATCCCGCCCGGATAGCCGGTGTGCCAGTAGTGTATCTTGGTCTGAAGCTTGTTGCCGGTGAGAATCACCTTGTCAGCATTGACCACTATGACATGGTCACCCACATCGATGTGAGGGGTGTACATTGGCTTATGCTTGCCCTTCAGGACACTGGCCACCTCAGTGGCGAGCCTACCCAGGGGCTTCCCGGCAGCATCCACGACATACCACTTGCGGACGATATCGTCGGGCTTCGGCGTATATGTGGCCGACATCGAGTTCCCTCCCAGATTGAACTGCTCGTCGGAGTGTCGTCAGTGGCTCCGGGGCTTGGCTCCACTGGCACAAGACTCACGAAGCAATTCTAATATAGTGACCATGCACTGTCAAGGCTAGCCGCTGCGCTCGCAGGATCCTGACCCTGACACCAGGGATGCCACGGGCTCGGGATAGATCACCCTGACTAGGTAGAGCCCATCAGGCGGAGCGGTGGCAGGACCTTTCGATCTGTCGCGCGATGCCAACAACCACTCCACAAGCCCCGCGTCGGCCCGCCCCGCCCCCACCTCGAGCAGGGCGCCCACTATGGCGCGGACCATCTTGTATAGGAATCCGTCCGCCTCGATCTCCACCGTCACTGCGTCCAACCCAAGAAACTTGAACCTGGCAGCCTCGACCGCGAGGCGCCGGATCGTCCGGACACTGGTCTTGGCTGATGAGCCGGTGGACGCGAACGCGCTGAAGTCGTGTTGCCCCACTAGGCACCGGGCGGCCTCGGACATGGCCCCGGTGTCCAGGCACCGTCGAACCAGCAGCGCCCTGCCCCAGAGGATCGCGCTCCCTCCCTGCTCGCTGCACTCCAGGCTTGGCTCCGATTCCGGCACGATAACATACCGATATACCTTGGCAATGGCGTCGAATCGCGCGTTGAAACCCTCCGGCGCTTCGAACGACCTGAGCACCCTCACATCTCGCGGGAGCGCTGTGTTGAGCGCCGGCGCAAATCTGTCTCCCGGTATCCGCGAGCCGGTAGCGAAGTTGGCCACTTGTCCAAGAGAGTGCACCCCGGCATCGGTCCTTCCCGCGCCGGTTATCCTGCGTCGCTCACCGGTGATCCGCGTAATCGCATCTTCCACCGCACCCTGCACAGTCCGTATGACCCGGCCAGTTCCAGCCCGCGCCGCGCCATCGGGCGCGCGCGGCGTCTCGCCCGCCTGCACCTGAAAGCCCTGGTAACCCGTGCCCACATACTCCAGCACCAAACCGATCTGGCGCATCCTACAACACCACAACAACCAGCACTGCGTATGCCGTCACAAGCGTCAGAGCCGCCACGTCCAGCGCGCCCATGCGAAGCTGCCTCAGCCTCGTCCTGCCCTGTCCGCCCCGATAGCACCTGGCCTCCATGGCCATGGCCAGTTCGTCCGCGCGCCTAAACGCGCTCACGAACAGGGGCACCAGTATCGGAATCATGGCCCGGGCGCGTTTGGCGATGTTGCCGCTTTCGAAATCCGCTCCCCGCGCCATCTGCGCCTTCATTATCTTGTCCGTCTCCTCCAGGAGCGTTGGTATGAAGCGCAGCGCAATAGTCATCATCATGGCAAGCTCGTGGGCGGGCACGCCCACGAACGACAGCGGCTTGAGCAAGCTCTCGAGCCCGTCCGTGAATGCAATCGGCGAGGTGGTCAGGGTCACAATAGACGTGGCCATGATCAGCAGCGACAGGCGGGCGACGGTTATCAGCCCTTGAGCCAGGCCCCGATCGGTTGCCACGATCTTGCCTATCCTGAAGATCGGCTCTCCGGGATCCATGAACAGATGCAGGCCGAATGTGAGCACCATGACGAACAGGAGCGGCCTCAGCCCCCGAATCACCATCTTGATCGGCACACGCGACGCCAGCACTGCGCCGATGATCAACGCCCCGAGCGCCGCATATGCCCATGCGCTCTTCACTATGAACAGCGCTATCACCACGACCAGCGACAGCGCGATCTTGGAGCGAGGGTCCAGCCGGTGCATGAGCGATTCGCCGGGCATGTACTGGCCGATCGCAACGGAAGAGATGTTCATGCGCCCACCTCCCCCTCCCTCTCGCCCTCATTCGCTCGGCCCGATGCTCCAAGCAATGCAGGCAGCAGCGCGCGCAGGGCTTCATCCACCGTGATCACGTCCTCGGTCGACGGCAGACCCCTGGCCGCAAGCTCCGCCATAAGCGCTGTGACCTGCGGCACTCCCAGTCCCATGTTGACAAGCTCTTCGCGCCTGCGAAACACCTCGCGCGCCGACCCCTCCATCGCCACAGTACCGCCGTCCATGACAACGAGCCTTTCGGCGAACCGCGCCACATCCTCCATGCTGTGGGAGACCAGCACGATGGTGTAGCCGTGCGCTTCATGCAGTTGCCTGATCTCCCCCAGCACTTCCTCACGCCCGCGCGGGTCCATTCCCGCGGTGGGCTCGTCCAGCACCAGCACCTCGGGGCGCATGGCCAGCACGCCTGCGATGGCCACTCTACGCTTCTGCCCGCCGGAAAGCTCGAAAGGCGACCTGTCGCACAGGGCATCGTAGTCGAGGTCGACCACTCGCATAGCCTCGCGAACAGCCTCGTCCACATTGGCCTGACTCATCCCCATGTTCCGCGGGGCGAAAGCAATGTCGGCAACCACGGTCTCCTCAAACAGCTGGTGTTCTGGGTACTGAAATACCAGGCCTACCTGGCGGCGGATGTCGCGCAGCGCGACGCCCTTGCGCCAGATGTCGCGTCCACCCACCAGCACGTGCCCGGAATCAGGCTTGAGCAACCCATTGAAGTGCTGTATGAGAGTGGACTTTCCCGAGCCGGTCCGCCCGATTATCGCCACAAGCTCTCCACGGTTTATGCGGACGTTCACATCGGTGAGCGCCTGCCGCGCCAATGGGGTGCCCCTCATGTATGTGTAGCAGACATCGCGCACCTCGATCACCGCATCGCTCGTCGCATCGCTCATCGTGCCGTTCAACTCTGCCCGCCTCCCCTGCCAACGCCAACGATCGCCGCGACATCGTCGGCCAGCTCAGCAACGGTAAGCGGAGATCGCGTCAACGGCGCCCCGGCGGCGCGCAGCGCATAGGCGAGCTCCGTCACCTGCGGAACATCCAGGTCCAGGCTGCGCAACATCGCCGGCTGGGAGAAAACCTCGCGCGGTGTTCCGCGGAGCGCAATACGCCCGCCTTCCATGACTACGACCCGATCGGCCAGAACCGCCTCGTTCATGAAATGGGTGATGTGTACGACAGCTATGCCCTCATCCGAAGCCAGACGCCTTACGGTGGCAAGCACCTCGCTCCTGCCCACCGGATCGAGCATGGCCGTGGGCTCATCGAGGACAATACATCTGGGCCTCATTGCAATGACGCCGGCAATGGCTACGCGCTGCTTCTGCCCGCCTGAAAGCATGTGGGGCGCGGACTTCTCATTCCCAGTCATGTCCACGAGCGCCAGGGCCTCATCCACCCGCCTCCTGATCTCGCCGGGCGGGACGCCCAAGTTCTCCGGTCCGAACGCCACATCCTCCTCGACGGTGGTAGCCACTATCTGGTTATCAGGGTTCTGGAACACCATGCCCACCGTCTGACGTATGTCCCAAAGCCGGGATTCATCACGTGTGTTCATCCCCAGCACAAAGACATCGCCGCGTGTGGGCACAAAAATGGCGTTCATGTGTTTCGCGAGCGTGGACTTGCCCGAACCGTTATGCCCGATCACGGCCACGAACTCGCCGCCCATAACCTCAAGGCTCACGTCGAGAAGAGCTTCCACTTCGCCCGGGCCGCCGCCGTCATACGTGTACGACACGTTCTCGACGCGAATCACAGGCTCCATGGGCTATCACGTCACTTCTTAGCTTTAGCTTTCTTCTCGTCGGCGCGGCTTCTGTCAACCAGCTCGATCACAGCCAGGGGCGCAGCATCGCCGCGCCTAGGCCCAAGCTTGACGATGCGAGTGTACCCGCCGGGCCTCTCAGCATACTGCGGTCCTATCTCATCAAACAACCTCTGCAGCGCCATGGGCTCCAGAACATACCGTGCCGCAAGACGTCTGTGGTGAAGGTCGCCTTTTCTTGCCCATGTTATGAGCTTCTCAGCAATGGGGCGCATCTCTTTCGCCTTCGACTCAGTGGTGATAATCCTGTCATGAATGAACAGATTCGTCACCGAGCTGCGGAAAAGGGCGCGCCTTGCAGACGCCGTGCGGCCTAGTTTCCCTTGCCTCACTTGCGCTCTCCTCCTTCGTCCTAACCGTCCGTATTACTACTCCTCAGGCTGCCGGAGCGATAGACTCAGCGACTCCAGCTTCTGCTTGACTTCCTCCAGCGATTTGCGGCCGAGGTTCCTGACCTTCATCATGTCTTCCTCGGTCTTGCGGGTCAGTTCATCGACGCTGTTTATGCCCGCTCTCTTGAGGCAGTTGTAAGAACGCACCGAAAGATCCAGTTCCTCGATGGTCATCTCCATCACGCGCTCGTGTTTGTCCTGAACCGGCTGGGCTTCGGCCTCAGGTGCCTCTTCCTCCTGCGAAAGGTTGATGAACAGCCGCAGAAGGTCGGTCATCATGCCGGCCGCGCTGCTCACTGCTTCCTTGGGCCGCATGGTGCCGAAAGTCCACACCTCAAGCACTAGCCTGTCGTAGTCGGTGACACCGCCTACGCGCGCGTTTTCCACCTTGTAGTTGACTCGCTCCACAGGAGTGAATATGGAGTCCATCGGTATCACGCCTATGGGCTGGTCAGGTCGCTTGTTCTTCTCTGCCGACACGTAGCCTCGCCCCGGCTCCACAAGCGCCTCAAGCGACAGGACGGCTCCCGTCTCTTCCTGCTTACCGGTGTCGGGCCTGATGGATTCCATGCTGCCCAGAGTAGCGATGTGCAGCTCCGGATTGAGGATCTCTACATCTGCATCGGCCTCGAAGTCGTCCGCAGTCACATCTCCCGGGCCCTGGGCGTTCAGCCTGATAATCCGGGGATCACCGCCGTGCAGCTTCACAAGAAGGCCCTTAAGGTTCAGGATGATGTCGGTAACATCCTCATAGACCCCGGGGATGGTCGAGAACTCGTGCAACACCCCGTCGATCTTGACCGAGGCAACCGCCGCCCCGGGCAACGACGACAGAAGGATCCTGCGCAATGAGTTGCCCAGGGTTATGCCGTATCCTCTCTCGAGGGGCTCTACGACAAACCTGCCGTATCGGTCGCCATCTTCCTGGCAATCGATTCTAGGCCTTGGAGATTCGATCATAGCGCGCTCAGCACCCTCCTTCTCATCTGGGGCAGCATTACTTCGAGTACAACTCGACGATCAAGTGCTCCTGGATGTCCAGGTCGACCTGGTCTCTTGCGGGAACCGAAAGCACCCTTCCGCTCAGTCGGTCCTCTCCAAGCGACAGCCACGCGGGCATGCTCGGAGCGGC
>ENA-UOOH01000026-UOOH01000026.1-fermentation-metagenome-genome-assembly--contig:-NODE-26-length-152861-cov-313.915690_pt1 | contig 152861 bp, 122 predicted proteins | sample MGYA00245778_ERZ724025 | MGnify/ENA primary metagenome ERZ724025 (study PRJEB28704, sample SAMN03018313) | fermentation metagenome | biome: anthropogenic terrestrial biome; feature: soil... | reverse complement strand
CAATGTGCTTTTTTGTAAAGCCCTATCGTCTCACATCTATTTGAACTTACTCAGTGAAATTTCAGCCCTTTTGCTTACTAAAGATAAGCCGATGCATTCAGTTCAATGCAATTGTTTCAATCCACGAAATACCTTTCCATGTGCCCTGTTTTTAAATCCAAAATGGCAATAGACCGCTGCCCACCGTATTTACCGCCCAAAGCACCAGGATTAATCACCCGGGTTTTGCCAACTTTTTCATCCCTCACCTGGTGCGTATGCCCAGTAAAAACGTAATCATACTTACCGCTATGGATCGCTTGGTCCAGCTTATACCAATCATCTCCATGGATAATAAAAATACGTTTACCGGTTATGGTCAGGTCAAGATATTCAGCAACCAGATTGTTTTCATTCAGCCTTTTTGTTGTCAAACTAATGGTTTCGCGGTCTAAGTCAACATTTCCAAACACCACGTACAATACAAAAGTTGAAAGTTCATCCAAAATGCGTGCGGTGGTCAGATCACCACAATGGATAACTTTTTCTACCCCCAAAGACTTAAAAACATCGGCTGCATGTTTTACATTTTCGTGCTCATTATGACTATCGCTTAAAATGCCAATCTTCATCATTACTCCAATCTGTTATGTCAATTATAGCGAGTCAAAAATTCAATGTGGTAAAATTTCTATACAACCATTAAGCTTATTAGAGGACCAATTTATGGGAACTTCTTTACAGCAAGGCATTGACGCCGCAAAAGCCGGCAAACTTAGCTTGGCGCTTGAACACCTCAAAAATGCGGTGGTCGAAGAACCCAAAAACCCAGAGGTTTGGGTTTGGCTTTCAGGCATCATCGACGATGAAGAAAAGCAACTTGTGTTTCTAAAAAAAGCTCTTGAACTTGACCCAGATCATAGCGCCGCCCAACGTGGAATCGCTTACCTGCAACGTCAAAAATATGTTCCATCGCAAAACGTCACACCCGATAGTAAACTCTCCGCAGAAAAATCACCTGCTTCATCCAAAGAAGAGGAACTCGAATATCCAGATCCTGACTACCTCACTATCAATGTAGAAAGTTTTGCAAAACAGGTTGAAGCGCTTGGTGATCCACAAGCGCCTTCGCGTGAAGAAATTATTAGGGAGAGCAAAGCGCTCAAAGCAAAACCCAAAAAACCTACGCTTGATTTCATCATTTATGGATTAACCTTGATAGTTTTTGCTGTTATTGGCGTTCTGATTGGTGCAACCATAAAAAACCACAAAACAATTGTTGCAGAGCCAAGTCCCAAAGCACCCATATCCGTTAAATCGCCGGATGAAGGGGTTTATTTGAGTGTTGATAACCTTTTCTACAAAATGGCAATGGGACAAAACGAGCTGCCTTCAGGAGATGGCATCCCCACGACGATGGCAACAAACCCCAAAATCATTGCTAAAAATTCCGTCCTCATTCCTTCAAAACTAAAACTCTTGAATGAAAACAATGAAGCTATTCCCTATTCGATTGAAGAGAACCCAGACCAATCCTTTACGCTCAGACCAGAGGAAGCATTAAATCCTGGACGTTATTGTTTGATGCATCCTATTTCAGAGCATGACCAAGCTTTTTATTGGTGTTTTAAAATACTTGAATAAACTCACCCGGAAACGATTAGCATAGGAGACAACCTTTGGAAGCCATTAAAACTTCGCCTAAAAAGAAACGCAAACCGGAAATCAATACCATAATCAAAAAAGAAACTCTTGCCGAGCGCATTGACCGCTATCTTATTTACACGCCTCATATTGCAGCAAAAGCACTCCCTGGACAATTTGTGATTGTTCGACTTTCTGACCGGGGAGAACGTGTCCCACTAACCATTTGTGATAAGGATATTGAAAAAGGGACGATTACCCTTGTTGTTCAATCAGTTGGCAAAAGTACCGGCATGATGGCTGATATGCGAGTTGGTGACCGTTTAAATGATGTCCTGGGACCTTTGGGCAACGCTTCTGAAATAAAACACTTTGGCAATGTTGTCGTTGTTGGCGGCGGTTTAGGCGCAGCGGTTTCGTTTCCTGTTGCTAAGGCTTTAAAAGCAGCAGGAAATCATGTAACCTCCATTATTGGTGCCAGGTCCAAAGATCTGGTCATTCTTGAGGATGAAATCAGAGCTTTTTCAGATGAGCTTCATATTACAACTGATGACGGAAGCTATGGCTTTCATGGCTTTGTTACCAACCTTTTGCAGGATTTAATTGACAGCGGTCAACGCTTTGATCGAGCCATTGCCGTGGGTCCCTTGCCGATGATGCGTGCCATCACCCAAGTGACCAAACCTTATAACATTCCAACCATCGTCTCGCTCAACACCATCATGGTGGATGGAACCGGCATGTGCGGTGGATGTCGTGTGATCGTCGGCGATAAAGTGCGTTTTACCTGTGTGGAAGGCCCCGAATTTGATGGCCACCTGGTTGATTTTGATACCATCATTTACCGCAACAGAGCATACAATCATGATGAAGATTGTCGCTTAGATGCAGAAATCGAATCGCTGGAAGAACCAGAACCACAAAGCATTGAACTCGCCGGCGCAAAAGAACGCCAACCCATGCCCGAACTGCCCATTCCAACCCGTATTCGTAATTTTGAAGAGGTTGCCCTGGGCTTTACTAAGGAACAAGCACTTGCCGAGGCAAATCGCTGTTTGGATTGCCGGGTGCCACAATGTGTCAAAGGCTGTCCTGTGTCGGTAAAAATCCCCGATTTTATCCGCCTGTTGAAGAATGGCGATCCTTTAGCAGCTGGCAAACTGATTAAAGAGGACAACTCCTTGCCACGTGTCTGTGGACGGGTTTGCCCGCAAGCCGACCAATGCGAAGGGTCTTGCATCGTTGGGCGACGCGGTAAACCCATCGCGATTGGCGCATTGGAACGATATGTTTCTGATTATCTCGCCAACCATGATAAAAACGCCAAAACCCAATCACCTCGTCCTGATTTACCGCCTGTTGCGATCGTTGGTTCTGGTCCTGCCAGCCTTAGTTGTGCTGGTGATTTAGCCCGTGCAGGATATCCTGTGACCGTTTTCGAAGCATTTCATGACTTTGGCGGCGTACTCAGATATGGCATTCCAGAATTCCGTTTACCTAAGGACATCGTCAGCAACGAGGTTGAAACGCTTGCCAAAATGGGTGTTCGCTTTGAAGCCAACATTCTCATTGGGGCAACGCACACCATTGAAGATCTTAAAAATGAGATGGGTTATAAAGCGGTCTTTATTGGATCCGGCGCTGGATTGCCTCGTTTCTTGAACATCCCCGGCGAGTCGATGATCGGCATTTACACGGCCAATGAGTTTCTTACCCGTGTAAACCTGATGAAAGCTTACACCTACCCCAAGGTGGATACACCCATTCTCAACATGTACGAAAAATCCGTTGCTGTTTTTGGTGGTGGCAATACCGCGCTTGACTCGGCGCGCGTTTCTCTCCGCCTGGGCGCCAAAAAGGTTTACATCATTTATCGACGCAGCGCGGAAGAGCTTCCCGGCAGAAAAGAAGAGATCGAACATGCCATGGCCGAGGGCGTTGAGTTTACCTTCTTGCGCAACCCTCTTGAATTTTATGGCAACAATCAAGGTTGGCTCACCGGTGTTCGTTTGGCGAAAATGAAACTCGGCGAACCTGACAGAACGGGTAGACGCAGTCCCAAACCTGTTGAAGGCAGTGATTATGTACTACCCATCGATCGCGCGATTGTTGCGATTGGCAATGGCTCTAATCCCATCATTCAAAAGACCACACCTGGATTAGATGTTAATATGCAAGGTCATATCACGGTAAACCCGGAGACAATGCAAAGCAGTTTGCCTGGCGTCTTTGCGGGTGGTGATATTGTTACCGGTGGTGCAACCGTGATCATGGCAATGGGTGCTGGTCGCAAAGCGGCTAAGTCGATTATGGCTTATTTGGATGACCAGGATTAAGCCTTAATATTTAGCCAAAAATCAAATAGAAAGTATTTGATGCAATTGATTGACGCATGTCAATGATTGTAGTAAAGTTAAGCGCGTATTGGCTGTTTCGATTTAGTGCATGTCTCTAGAAGTAAACCCCCAGTAACAAAAAACATATTTAGTATTGAGAGGATTTTTAAGAATGTCAGAACGTGAAATAGGAACCGTTAAGTGGTTCAACGGTGAAAAAGGCTTTGGATTCATTGCCCCAGAAGATGGCTCGAAGGATGTCTTCGTGCACTACAGCTCAATCGTGGTTGATGGTTTCAAAACCTTGAAAGAAGACCAGAAGGTTGATTTTATTATCGTGCAAGGCGACAAAGGTCCCCAGGCACAGGATGTACGGATTATAACTGTTGAGTAGTAAATAATTAAACATGACAAAGCCGTGGTACTGCCACGGCTTTTTTTTATTAAGATCATTTTTATTGAAAACGCCTAATCACGTTTTAGACTTCGCATTCGATCGCGTTTATTAATGCCCATTTCCCGACCAAGACTCAGTTGATAAGCTTCATAGTCAGACCAATTACCTAAGTACAATTTTGGCGTGTTTTCATGCCCTAGTTCAAGAATATGGGTCGCAATGCGATCCAGGAACCAACGATCATGGCTAACAACCATCGCCGTGCCAGCAAAGTCTTCGAGGGCGGCTTCCAAAGCTCTTAAGGTGTTTACATCCAGATCATTGGTTGGCTCGTCCAAAAGCAAAACATTTGCCTCGGAGCTTAAGGTGCGCGCTAAGTGAACGCGGTTCCGCTCGCCACCTGATAGCTCACTAACAAGTTTTTGTTGATCCGATCCAGTAAAGTTGAAAGAAGCACAATAAGCGCGTGCATTAACGCTGAGCGTGCCAAGCTGGATATGCTCAGCCCCACCTGTTATTGCCTCGTAAACTGTGTGATTGGGATCCAGCTCGCGGGATTGATCAGCATAAGCAAGCTTTACGGTTTCACCCAAGCGCACAGTGCCTTCATCAGCTTGTTCTATACCAGCAATAATTTTTATTAGAGTAGATTTTCCAGCACCGTTTGGTCCAATGATGCCAATAATTGCGCCTGGCGGAATGGTTAAATCAGCATCCTCAAACAAAATGCGATCGCCATATCCTTTTGCCAGATTGTGTGTTTCAATGACCACATCACCTAACCTTGGCCCGGGTGGAATGTAAATTTCCAAATCACGACGTTCTTTTTCATACTCTTGGGACAATAGCTTTTCATAAGCATTAACCCGGGCTTGCCCTTTGGCTTGACGTGCCTTGGGAGACATGCGAATCCAATCCAACTCGTTTTGCAAAGTTCTTTGGCGTTTGCTCTCGGTTTTTTCTTCAATCCGCAAACGTTCTTGTTTTTGTTCGAGCCAACTTGAGTAATTGCCCTTCCAGGGAATGCCATGTCCACGATCCAATTCAAGAATCCACCCTGCCACATTATCTAAAAAGTATCGGTCGTGCGTTACAGCAATAACGGTACCTTTGTATTGATGCAAATGATGCTCAAGCCACGCCACCGACTCAGGGTCAAGATGGTTAGTGGGTTCATCAAGGAGCAATATATCAGGCTCTTGTAACAATAATCGCGTTAAAGCCACACGGCGTCTTTCACCACCGGAAAGAACTCTAACCGGCGTATCAGGCGGCGGACAATTCAAAGCACCCATAGCCATTTTAAGGTTGCTGTCAAGGTTCCAGGCGTCATGTTTTTCCAGTTCTTCCTGTAAGCGGGCTTGTTTGCTAATAAGTTTTTCAAAATCAGCATCCGGATCGGCAAAAGATTCATTGACTTCATCATATTCCGCAAGTAAGTCTACAATGGGCTGCACACCCTCTTTAATGACTTCGATGACTGTTTTATCATCGTCGAGCTCTGGTTCTTGTTCTAACAAGCCAACAGTATAACCCTTAGACATGGCAATTTCACCGAGGTAATCAGTATCTTTACCTGCCATGATTCGAAGAAGCGTTGATTTGCCGGAACCATTCAAGCCTAATACGCCAATCTTGGCGCCATAATAAAAGCCCAAGGAAATATCCCTCAAAACCTGTTTGTTGGGTGGATAGAGTTTGCCAACTCTCATCATAGAATAAATGACTTGGGTATCACTGGACATATCAAGCTCCTGTTTTTGTTTGATTGTAACAAAAAAGACAAGCAATGCCTGTCTTTTGTCGGGGCGAGCAGATTTGAACTGCCGACCTCTCGGTCCCGAACCGAGCGCTCTCTCCGGGCTGAGCCACGCCCCGTAGGCGAATATTATAGCACAAAGTATATTGTTAAATTCGTCAATTTTGTGCTAAAAACGGATTAGAACTTTTAACACGCCGGGTGCTTCAGCAGCTTTAAAAGCTTCTATTGCACGCGATAGAGGATATTCTGCGCTAATCATCGAATCGGTATCAATAAGGTCTTGTGCGAGTAAACGTAAAGCGCCATCCATCGGTCCACAACGGGAGCCAATAACCTGAATTTCATTGACAACCAATTTTGAAAGGTTAACTTGCACATCACCCGCAAAAGTCGATTTTAAAATGAGTTTTCCAGCGGGTCTGACCAATTTTTGAGATAAAGCAAAGCCTTGTGCCGATCCGGTTACTTCAACAACAATATCAGCCCTGGTTGGTTCAAGATCATCAGCATAAGCCCATTTTATGCCCCATTTTTCCAGCTTTTTAGCCGGCTCAGGTCTACGCACAACAACCGTCAAATCCGCGCCAGATAGCTTTAGTACCTGGGCAATTAACAAACCCAAACGTCCAGCACCAACTATCACCACTTTATCGCTGGTGCTTATGTGAATTTGGTTGGGGATTTGTAGCGCGGCTGCCATTAGCTCTGTAAACACCGCTTCTTCATCTTCAACGCCATCCGGCACGAGACTTAGGTTTTCTATCGGTATTTTAAAGTATTCCGAAAAAACACCATTGTAATTTGAAATGCCCAGTGTGCGACGGTTTTCACAATGAGTTCGGTGGTTTGCCAGACAAGCCTTGCAATAGCCACACACGATGTTAATCCCACCAATCACACGTTTGCCCTCATAATACTCATAACCAGGTGCTTTGACTACCGTGCCGACAAACTCATGTCCCAAAACACCAGTAAAGGGATAATACCCTTTGACCATTTCCAAGTCCGTGGAGCAAATCCCAGCCAGCCCGGTTTTGATCAGTGCTTCACCTTCACTTACTTCAGGAACATCAATATCCTCACGAAAGCTCAGCTTTTTGTCTTCTAGCCACAAACCTTTCATTTTCATGGTTCTAATTCCTTAAATGGCACCAGTTCTGCCAAACTGTCTTTCAAGCATCATCGCGCTTAGGTGAATCATGGTCGGTCGTCCATGAGGACAAGTGCGAGGAACCTGGCAGGTTTCCAGATTGAGCAAAAGGTTTTTCTGTTCTTCCGGACTCAAAATTTGACCCGCCTTAATCGCCATTCGCTTGCAAACTCTTGCCGCAACCAAGCTTTCAATCTCAGCTGCCAGCGGGGTTTCGTCTTCTTCAAAAGCGTTAACAACCGCATGCACTGCTTGAGTAGGATCACCACCAGCTAAGATGGCAGGAATAGCACGCAACGAAAAAGCATTGGGTCCAAAAGTCTCAATATCAAAACCAAGGTTCTTTAGCACATCTAGCCTTTGCTCCAGCAATCCAGCTTTTTCGGGGCTTAATTCAATCACTTCAGATTCGAGCAAGGTTTGAGAAGGTACAATGCCAGATCGAGCTTGCGCCATCATTTGTTCAAAAAGTACCCGTTCGTGAGCCGCGTGTTGATCAATCAAATACAAGCCATCCGGTCCTTCAGCGATCAGATAAGTGGCTGCAACCTGCCCCACCAGGCGTAAAACGGGCAAATATTCGCTTGATAAAGGCTTTTGCAGACTTTGTTCCGTATGACCTGATTCTGGTGTTTTTTCAAGAGGTCTGGATTCAGATTGCCAGGGCACTTCTGACTGCATGTCTTGCGTTGGAGAATCATCTTTTAAGGGTTGCCCCCAAAGGACAGCAGTATTGAGGTCTGGTACTGGCGAATAAGCCAGCAAACCTCGTCGTATCGCCCGCTGTACTGCACTAAAAACGGCATCACTGTTTTTGAAGCGCACCTCAGCTTTTGAGGGATGCACGTTAACATCCACCATTTCTGGCGGCATCTGAATAAACAAAACAACAACCGGGAACCTGCCAACCATAAGCATCGTGTGATAAGCTCGGATTACAGCTGCAGTCAAAGAAGAATCTTGAACCCAGCGTCCATTGATAAACAAGGTGATATCCCTTCGATTGGATCTTGTTAGGCTCAATTCACTGATAAAACCTTCAACCTGGAAATCTGAATCTTCAAAATGTATCGGCAACAGGCGTTTTGCATCATTAACACCGAATAAACTTTGCAAGATTTCTTGTCTGTCTCCGCTACCGGTCGTTTGTAAATACACACGTCCGTCCTGGATAAGTTGCCAACGGATATGCGGGTATGCCAGCGCGTAACGTGTAATCAACCCTGTTATTTGTCTGTTTTCGGTTAAGTCTGATTTCAAGAATTTCAAGCGGGCTGGCACATTAAAGAACAAATCCTCAACCCGCACAATGGTGCCAATTGGCGCGCTTTTAGCTTTCATGCCCTCGCTTTTGCCACCATCCACACTAATCTTTGCACCGAGTTCAGCCTGATGATGTTTGCTAATAAGGCTTAATTTTGCAACCGACCCAATCGATGCCAGGGCTTCCCCACGAAATCCAAGTGTGCGAATATCAAACAAATCTTCCGCTTTACGCAGCTTACTTGTAGCATGCCGCTGCACTGCAAGGTCGATTTCATCCGCAGGAATGCCTTGTCCATTATCCGAAACCTGAATAAGCTTTTTGCCGGCATCCATTATTTCCAGGTCAATCTGAGTAGCACCGGCATCAATCGCGTTTTCCACCAATTCTTTTACAACAGAAGCCGGTCTTTCTATCACCTCTCCTGCAGCAATTTGGGAAGCTAATTTGTCTGAAAGTATTATTATGGTCATGCTTTAATTATACCAAGCCAGGTTTTTTAATAAAGTTTCGACACCTTAGTGCTACAATAACCTTATGGATTTTCAAGACAAACTGGATGGCATTCTGAGTACTTTACCCGATAAACCAGGCTGCTATCTGATGAAGAACGAAAAAGAAGAAATAATCTATGTAGGTAAAGCGATTAATCTGAAAAATCGCGTTCGTTCCTATTTTCAAAAAACGGCATCTCACAATTATAAAACCCGTCAATTGGTGAAATCCATTCGCGACATTGATTGGATTGTGGTTGGTTCAGAGCTTGAAGCACTGATTCTTGAATTAAATCTCATCAAACAACATCGACCTTTTTACAACGTAAAACTCAAAGACGATAAGCGCTATCCTTACATCAAAGTCAATTGGGCAGATCCTTTTCCAAAAGTTACCGTTACACGTCAAATGGACAATGACGGATCGCGTTATTTTGGTCCTTATACATCCGTTTGGGCAGTCCATCAAACCCTTGATGTTTTGCGAAAAATCTTTCCTATTCTGAGTTGTAATCGCCAAATAAACGGTAAAGATTCACGCCCTTGCCTTTATTACGATATGAAAATGTGCCTTGGTCCCTGTATTGGTGCTGTCGATGAGCAAACTTATCGCCAGGTTGTGGATGATTTTTGTAAGTTTCTTGAAGGTAAAACAGATGCCGTTATGAAACGGCTCAAAGAGGATATGGCGCGCCAGTCGGACAGCCTCAATTACGAGAAAGCTGCAACCATTCGCGACCAAATCAACGCCATCGAGCGTGTTGTAGAGCGGCAAAAAATTGTTTCAGACACCCAGCAAGATTCAGACATCATTGCGATGGCACGTGGTGAGAACGAAGCCTGTGTTCAAGTTTTTTTCATCCGAAGTGGCAAATTAATCGGTCGGGAATACTTCATTCTTGAAGGCACCGATGAAGAAGAAAACACAGAAATACTGGAAGAGTTTATCAAGCAATTCTATTCCCAGGCAGCATTCATCCCCAAAAACGTCATGTTGCCCCAAGAAGTTGATGAAGCTTACATTATCAAAGAATGGCTCAACACCAAACGAGGTGGCGAAAAAATTGAAATAAAAGTACCTAAACGTGGCAAATGGCGCGATCTCGTGGAGATGGCAACCGAAAATGCGACAGAGACTCTCCAGGCACTGGAAACACGATGGAAAGCAGACAAAGACCGCCAAAAGGAAGCCCTTGCCCAAATTCAACGCGCGCTCAATATGCCTGAGCCGCCCAATCGAATTGAGTGTTATGACATTTCCAACAACCAGGGCATGGCAAGTGTCGGCAGCATGGTTGTTTTTGATCAAGGTGTTGCCAACAAAAAGCTTTACAGACGCTTTAACATCCGCGGCGTTGTCGGACCGGATGACTATGGCTCAATGGCTGAAGTTCTAAAACGACGTTTTGCAAATTATGAAGAAGCGCTGGCACTAAAAAATGAACCAGGTAAAAAAGTTGATCTGGCATTTAGCCTTTTACCGGACCTATTGATCGTGGATGGTGGTAAAGGTCAATTAACAACAGCTCTTGAAGTTGTGGAAGAGTTTAACTTGCACGGTAAATTCCAAATTGCTGCCCTGGCCGAAAAGCAGGATGAACTCTTTGTGCCCAGAGAAAGCCTTTCAATTCGCCTTGAAGATGGCTCGCAAGGCTTATTCCTCTTGCAACGCATTCGCGATGAAGCCCACCGTTTTGCAATCACCGCACATCGAAACCGGCGTGGTAAAATTGGGCTGATGTCCCGCTTGGATGAAATCCCAGGACTTGGGCCAACCCGAAGACGCGCTTTGATTGACCGTTTTGGCTCAATAGAAGGCATAAAAAAGGCTGATGCGTCAGAGATCGCTGGCATCAAAGGGATTTCACTCAATTTAGCACATCAAATTAAGACACATTTGGAGTAATATGGCTAATAACTCAAATAAAGCCTACAAAATCGTCATGGCGGTGTTGGCAATTATTATTGTCATCGCCATGATTCTTTCCATGTTTAGATTCTAAAGGAGCCACCATGACTCGTTTTGAACCTGCCGGCGATGCTTTCCTTGCCGCATCTCACGCTATTTCCAGACGTGGCTCTGCTGCGGAACGAGGCGAAGCCATGCCTGATTACATTACTGCCTACCCCGCCAGCGCAGACTTGATCTTTTTGCCTTACCTAAAAGACTACCAACCCTCTAAAAATGATTTCAAAGCTATTGTTGAAGATCGAAGAACCGACCGCCGATATGACACGAACGATTGGCTCAGTTTGCAACAACTCAGCTGGTTGCTTTGGTCAACGCAAGGCATGACAAGTTATTCCATCCATCGCGGCATTACGACACGCAATGTTCCAAGTGCAGGTTCGCGTCATCCCTTTGAAACATACCTACTTATTAATCGTGTAGCTGATCTCAAAGCAGGTCTTTATCATTATGTACCCCAGGAACACGCTATTTATTTGGTTGATGACTCACTGGAAATGATTCATGCCATTAATGCCAGCACTTTTGATCAAAAACAAGTGATAACTGCCTCGGTGAACTTTATTTGGGTGGCTGAGGTTTATCGCACCAGCTGGCGGTATCAGGAACGAGCCTATCGCTATCTTTTTATTGACGCTGGACATGTTTGTCAAAACCTCTATCTAGCCGCCGAGTCTGAAGGCAATGCTGTGTGCGCCATCGGTGCCTATAAAGATGACGAGGCCAACCAGGCTTTAGGCTTGGATGGCCACGAAAAATTTGTGATTTATATGGCTAGTGTCGGAAAACCTTTGAACGATTAAGCTTTACCGACTAAATTCCAAATAATTGACTATCCCAGACGCGCGCGTTCCTCTGCAATAATGCTCGCGTCAAGTTTTTTAATCAAGGGCTTTGGTTGATTAAAAGCGCGTCCACCTTTCATTTCGGTGGCTTGCCATAAGTCAACACCTGGTTTGCTGGCGCTTTCGTCTTGCAAATCATAGCCTAAAGTGAGATGTGATCCGATCGAGTCTTCAACGCTAGCTTGCTTGCCAGTACCAAAAAGAGTGTTTGGGTGGTTCAAAATCTTATTCAGTGCTTCTGATGTATGGGGCAGGAAAGGTGCAAACATCACGTTGAGCCATTCAATAGCCTGAATTGCGGTAAAAATAGATTTCTCTGCTTCAGATCGGTCAGTCTTAATTTCAAACCATGGCGCGTGAACATCCAAATACTTGTTAACATCACTCGCCAAGTCCATCACCATGCCAAGTGCCGCTCGGAGCTCTACTTGTTCAAACTTTTCAGCAACAGTTTCAAAGCCTTTGGCAATCTTCGAAAGCAATGCTTTATCTGATTCGCGCAATTCCTCAGGTGCCGGAATAACACCTTCCCAATTTTTGTAAGTAAAGCTCAAAACCCGGTTTGCCAGGTTGCCCCATGTTCCCAGCAATTCACTGTTATTGCGGTTGAAAAAGTCTTCCCAATCCCAATCGGTATCCCGGGTTTCGGGCATTGTGACTGTCAAATAATAACGAATGGCATCCGCGTCGTATCGGTCAAGTACATCCAGACCCCACACAGCCCAATTGGCAGATCCACTAATTTTGCGACCCTCGAGATTCATAAACTCATTAGCAGGTACGTTATATGGCAGGTTTAGCCGTTTGGGACTTTCTGCGCCCATATGCGCATCAAAACCGGTATCCATTCCTAAAAGTTCAGCCGGCCAGGTTACTGCGTGAAAAGTAATATTATCCTTTCCAATAAAGTAAAAAGCCTTAGCATCCGGATTTGTCCACCAATCTCGCCAGGCATCGGGTTGACCGTGCAAAACGGACCATTCAATCGAAGCGGAAAGATAGCCCATGACAGCTTCAAACCACACATAAAGCACTTTCTGTTCCCATCCTTCCAAAGGAACCGGAATACCCCATGACAAGTCACGGGTGATTGGGGTTGGTCTGAGCCCAACAGATTGAATATTGCCTAAGCTTTGGCGCATCACATTGGGTCGCCAGTAGTCTTCGCGATTGAGCAAAAAAGTTTTAATTTTGGGTTCTAAGGAACGCAAATCCAGATAATAGTGTTCAGTTTCCTTCAAAACTGGGCTTGAATCGTCCAAAATGGATCGCGGATTAATTAATTTTTCAAAATCTAATATTTGACCACAAAGTTCACATTGATCAGAGCGTTGATTTTCAGCACCACAAAGGTAGCAGGTTCCAACAACATAACGATCAGGCAAAAAGCGCTTTTGTTTATCGCTGTACCATTGCTTTGATATTTCCGTATGGAGGTAGCCATTTTCTAAAAGCGTAATAAATACCTTTTGGGCAACTTCAAAATGATTTTGGGTATGGGTTGAGGTGAACAAGTCATAGCTAATGCCCAAGCGTTCAAAAAGTTCAACAAAACGGGGTTGATAGCTTTCATAAACTTCTTTTGGTGTTTTCCCAAGCTGATCAGCTTTAATAGTAATTGGTGTTCCGTGAGAATCAGCCCCAGAAACCATCAAAACCTTGCGTCCGCGCATACGGTGATAACGCGCCACAATGTCTCCGGGCAGATGTGAACCAGTGATGTTGCCAACATGGATATCGGCGTTTGCATAAGGCCACGCAATAGCTATTAAAATGTTATCGTTCATGTTTACTCCAATAAATTAAGTCAGGAAATTTTATCACTTTTCAGCTCTAATGCCTCAAGCTTTAATCATATTTAACGCGACTATCTGTGTGTTCGCATTCACTTTCATTTAAATTTTGACCACATTCCATACAAATCCCCTTACAATCCGGGCTACAAGTGCTGTTCATTGGCAATTCAATGAGCAGATAATCTCTAAACAATTTGCCAAAATCGATGTAGCCATCTTCAGGGACTGTTTCTTCATCAGTTTCTTCTTGATAGCGCTCCAGAAAAGCGTAAAGCTCTTCAAATTCACAGGCGATGGGCGCGTAATAATCAATCAGGCAACGCGCGCACTGCATATCCACCTTCGCACTTAATTGCGCGCGCATAAGCAGACCTTCGCGCGTTCGCGACAAAGTAAAATCAACGACAAGATCCTTTAAATTGAGATCTGGTTGAATAAAGATTTCATCATATTCCTGATGAAAAGCTTTGGTGTAACCAATAGGTCGGTTGTAAAAATAACCTACATTCGTGCGTAGTGAATAGATTTTCTTTTCCATAACGAGTACAATCTTACATGGTTTTCATGATTATAACACGCCGATTTTCAAGTTTTCGGCACGAAAGGTTTCTGCAACACTTCCTTATGAAAAAGCTCCTCATCGCCAGCAATAATGACCACAAATTCCAAGAGTTTTCAGCGCTTTTGGCGCATTTACCGCTACACCTTGTAAAGCCAATTGAATTAGGTATCGAATTGGATGTTGCAGAAACCGGTGAAAGTTACTATTCCAATGCCCTCATCAAAGCCCGCGCTTTTCATCAAGCCAGTGGCTTACCTGTTCTGGCAGATGATTCAGGTTTAGAAGTTGTTGCCCTGGATGGCGCGCCTTCTATCCATTCTCACCGTTTTGTGCCCATCGAAAAGGCGTCTGATCGGGACCGATGTTTTTACCTTCTGGGAAGACTGGCAGAAAAACCCCAACCCTGGATTGCGGCTTTTCAATGCACTGCCATGCTTTACATCAACCACAATCAGGTCTACAGTTATCATGGGCTTTGTCCGGGACAAATCATCACGGATTATCGCGGAGAAAATGGTTTTGGTTATGATCCCATCTTCCTTTTGGCAGGACAGAATTTAACCATGGCTGAGCTTTCCAGTGAGCTCAAAAACCAACTCAGCCACCGTGCCAGAGCCATCCAAGGGTTTGATGCCTTGAGAGATTGGGCGCTTCAAGAATAAATCCTTGTTTCAAACACATCGGTTTGCAATGGTATTTAACAAAAATACATTTGGATTATTAAGGTAAAATTCCTACATGCTATTGTCTCGGAAGGCATTAAGGCTATTATTATTTTTAGCCATTGCAACAACACTCATCGGGTGTGAATTGGTGTCTAACCCACAACCGACCCTGGGACCTCCATTAGTTAGTCAGGAAACACCATGGCCGGATGGTGAACCAACGCCTCTTCCCACCTACACGCCAACTTCAGCGCCTTTAGGCAATCCAGACAATCCCATCATTATCGGCATTATCAACAAAAATGAGTCTGCTGACCAAAGCGACGCGCTGGCTCAGTTGAGCAGTCAGTTATCGGGTGCACTCCAATGGAGTGTTCAACCTAAAGTTTTTCAGGATTATTTATCCTTGGAATTGGCATTGCAAACCGGAGAGCTCCATTTTGCCTGGTTGCAAACTGCGGAATACTTGTTAGCCTCCCAAAAGGAATTGGTAAGCTCCATTTTAGGTGTCAACAATCTTGGCGTTAGTGCCTATGGCATCCAATACCTGGCACACCGGGACTCAGAGCTGACGGAGTATTTTGATGTCGGAAGCAATACAGCTACAAGCAGCCCCGAACATGCTCTGCAGCAATTTGCTGGGATGCGCCCTTGCCTGACAAGCGATAAGTCATTGGCAGGTTATTGGGTACCCCTCGCTTACCTCGCTCAAAGCAACATCGACTATCAAGAACCGGTGCAAACCCAATCCTACAACGCAAACTTGCGGACGCTTTACATCCAGGGCGTATGTGGGTTTACCTCAACTTATGCCATCAGCGCCGACCCGCGCAGCTCTTCCGCAGTCATTAGTGACTTACCGGATGTTATCGAAAAACTGCCCGTTATTTGGATTTCACCGCCAATTATTCCCAACCGTGCATTAGCAGCTTCAAATAAAGTAGATTTGGCAATCCAAGCCCGTGTTTCTGAGTTTTTACTGAGTTTTTCACGTCATGATTCCGGCAAACAAATCTTAAGTACTGCATTGCAATATGAGGTTTCCGCACTGGTTGCGCAAAACGATACCGCCTTCCAAACATTGCGCGATATTCTTAAATTCACCCAAATCAGATTGCTCGATTTAGTTCAATAGGTCTTTATGCGTTTTCTCAAACCCTTCCTTGTCATCTTTTTAATCTTTTTCTTCCTGATTGGTGGATTTCGTGTTGCCATGCTGATTAGCACTGAAAAACTCATTCACGATATTGAAAGCATTGAAAACATGCCTGTGGTCATGGTGCCTGGCGCCGGCTTACAACGTGATGGCACGCCTTCCTTGCCACTAAGAGATCGCCTCGATGCTGCCGCGCAACTTTATTGGGAAGACAAGGTACTAAAGATCCTTTTGACCGGTGACAATCGATTTGAAAATTACAACGAACCTGGCGCGATGTATAACTACCTCATCTCAAAAGGCATTCCCAAAGAAGATTTAGTGCTCGATTATGCCGGACGGCGCACTTATGACTCCTGTTATCGTGCCAAAGAAATCTTTGGACAAAACGAAATTATCGTTGTCACCCAACCTTATCATTTGCCCAGAGCAACTTTTCTCTGCCACCAACTTGGACTTAAAACTCAAGGATTGCCGGTTGACCAGTCGCAATACATCCGGCAACGTTTCTTATTCTGGAATTTTCGTGAAGTTTTTGCAACTTTAGCAGCGTATTGGGATATTTATGTTTCCAAACCGCTGCCTGTTTTAGGCGACCCTGAGCCTATTTTCGATTAAGACACCTTCACCAAGCCTAAAACAAGGATGCCTGAGGTGATTCATCATCCTTGTCCTCATGCTGATCCTTAGCCGCAAGTAGAGGGCGGTCATCCTTGCCTTCCCAGTAGCGGGTATAGTCATGTATGGTTGTAAAATCGATTAATTCATCGCCGGCTTTTAGCGGGAACATGGTTTGTCCGTTGGCTGCGCGTTTTCGGGATATCGCATTGGTAATGGTAAAGACTTTACTGGCAGACTTACGAAAATGACAAACACCTCTATCAGTCAGCTTACCAACCAGTTGCGCAACGATTTCATCATCCTTACCCAATTTCCAAGCAATTACACCCTGGCCATAACGACCCTGGGTTGGAAACTCATCAGCCACAACGCGCTTTGCTAAGCCTAACCGTGTGATAAAGGCAACTTCATCTTTGTCCTCGATAACACTTGCGCCAACCACATAATCATTGTCTTTTAACTTGATAGCATTAACACCGGCTGCCACCAAACCCATTGATCGAACGTCTTCCTCATTAAACCGAATAGACATGCCTGTGGCAGTGGTAATTAATATATCCTGCCCACCTTTGGTCAGCAAAACTGTTAAAACCTCATCATCTTCATTCGTTCGAGTAAGCACAAAACTACTGGCTGAAGCGCCTGGCAATTCTGAAATGGCAGACCTTTTTATCATGCCCTGCCTGGTTATGCTCACAATAAAACGTTCTGGCAGCGTCTCTCGCTCTATCGGCACGGTAAATATCGCCTGAACGAGGTCACTGTCATTCAAAGGTGAAATTTGAGCAGCTTTTTGGCCACCATCAACCTGAGCCTGAGTTGGAACAGAAAGCGATGAAATGGCGGCTGCTTTTCCTGTGGTCGTTACCAAAAAGACATTATGATGCGAATTTGTGCGCAGCATTTGCCAGGCGGCATCCACGCCACCCAGACGGCTTTGTTTATCGCCATCCGAGCGGGAGAGCATACCCGATTCTTTGAGTTCAATCCAAAAATCTTCCAAGGGCATTACATCGGTTTGCGTAAAGAGTTCTGATGCCTTTTCACCCTCACCTAGTCGGATAATCTGGGTTCTGCGCGCATCGGCATACTTTTCACGTATAGCGCGAAGTTCATTGATGACAACATCGCGCATTGCTTTGGGCGACTTGAGTAATGCTTTCAGCTCTTCAATTGTTTTGCTAACCAGCTTAAATTCATCTTCAATTTTCTTGCGTTCTAAAGAGGCAAGTCGCCTTAAAGGCATCTCAAGAATTGCATTAGCCTGAATTTCATCCAGCTTAAACTTGGTCATAAGGCTTTGTCTGGCGTCATCAACAGATTGAGATTTTCTAATGATGCGAATAACCTCATCAATGTTTTGAATGGCTATGCGCAAAGCAGCTAAAATATGGAGCCTCTCCTTATTTTTTCTAAGGTGATATTCGCTCCGTCTTCTTATCACTTCCAAACGATGGTCAAGATACACCCTAAGCGCCTGCTTTAAGGGCAAGCGGTGTGGACTGCCATCAACCAAAGCCAAAATGTTTACCCCAAAAGCAGCATGCATTTGCGTGCGTTTGTAAAGCGTGGCGAGTATCTTTTCAGGATCTGCGGTTTTGGTTAAATCAATGACAATACGCATACCCTGTCTGTCAGATTCATCCCGTAAGTCAGTAATCCCTTCCAGCCCACCTTCCCGGGTAATTTCAGCAATACGTTCAATTAACGTGGATTTGTTAACCAAATATGGCAGTTCCGAAACAATAATGCGCATTCTGTTTCTTGAAAGCTCTTCAAGCCGAACTCTGGCGCGCATTTGAATAATGCCATTACCACTTCCGTAAATTTGAGCCAATGTATCTGAACTGTCATCCTGAATAATCAAACCGCCTGTAGGAAAATCGGGTCCTTTGATATGGCGCATCAGGTCTTCCACGGTAATATCATCCAGCGCTTCCCAATTTTCCAGCATCATTACTAAGGCATCCACAACTTCACCAAGATTATGAGGTGGAATGTTGGTTGCCATACCAACCGCAATACCAGATGCCCCATTCACCAACATAGCTGGAACTGCTGAGGGTAATACTTTGGGTTCTTTAAGCGTGCCGTCAAAATTGTCGTTGTAGTCAACTGTGTCCATGTCCAGTTGGCTAAGCATTTCAATCGCTTCAGGGGTTAGTCTGGCTTCTGTATAGCGCATTGCTGCTGGAGGATCACCATCAATGCTGCCAAAGTTGCCTTGTCCATCAACAAAACGATAACGCATCACAAAATCTTGTGCCATGCGTGCCATAGCATCATAAACCGCCGAATCACTGTGCGGATGATATTTACCCAAAACCTCGCCAACAATACGCGCGGATTTCTTATGGGGTGAATCAGCACGCACACCCATATCGTACATTGCGTAAAGAATGCGTCTTTGCACGGGTTTCATGCCATCCCTTGCATCCGGTAAGGCACGCGAAACAATCACGCTCATGGCGTAATCGAGGTAACTTTGTTGCATTTCGTGATTAATATTGACTAATTTAACGTCACTTTTACTCATAGCCTATCCTCGGGCTTTTCATTTTACAAATAATTTTGCATCTTAAATATAGCACAAAAAAACCCGGAATGAACACATCCCGGGTTTTAGCTTTATGGTTTGGGACGATTAATTGTCCTCAAATGTTTCATCTTCTGGATCGATGGCTTCCTCGTCGAACTCGGAATCATGATCATCAGCTTCGATATCATCGACGTCAATTTCATCATCTTCATTTTCAACATCAATGTCTTCAATATCGATGCCATCTTCAGAATCCCATTCTTCGCTGTCATCCTCATCCAACAAATCTTCAAAATCAAGATCTTCTTCGTCATCAAACATCGGAAGTTGCTCATGCGTGTCATCTTCATCAATTTCAGCGCCTTCGCCTTCTTCAACATTGAAGCGTCCGGGTTTAAACCCAGTACCTGCTGGAATGAGCTTGCCAATGATGACATTCTCTTTTAGCCCGTACAAGGGGTCTTCCTTGGAGGCAATTGCCGCACCGGCAAGCACCTTGATGGTGTGCTGGAAGCTGGCAGCTGAAAGGAAGCTCTCTGTGCTCAAAGAAGCTTTTGATATACCCAAAAGGATTTCATTATAGCGGGCAGGTTTCATACCCTTTGCCAAAAGGTCCTCATTGAGTTTCAAAATTTCCAACCGGTCAACCAAATCCTGTGGTAAGAAGTCGGTGTCACCAGGTCGGGTAATTTGAACCTTATTGAGCATCTTGCGGATAATCACTTCAAAGTGTTTATCGTTAATGTTCTGTCCCTGGGTTCGATACACCTGCTGGATCTCACGCAACAAGTATTGTTCGGTCTCTTCGCGTCCTTTGATCTTCAAAATCGTATGAGGATTCAAGGAACCTTCAGTGAGTTGTTCGCCGGCTTCCACTTTTTGACCTTCGGTAATGATTAAACGAGAAGTGGTCGGGATTTCATAAACCTCGGAGGATTGGTTTTCGTAAGAAACGATAACCGTGTTACCTTCAATTCTGATTCTGCCACCATGTGTCGCATTAATCGTAGCTTCTTCAAATTCAGCAATGACTTCACCAGTAGCAATTTCTTCGCCGTCTTTTACCTTAATCGTCCAACCTTCCAGGATTTCATAAGGCTCTGGAACCATTTCACTAAAATCAACCTTCACAGATCGTTGATCAAGGTGTTTTTCACTCTGTTGAATGTGTGCGGTACCAGAAATTTCGGTAATAATCGCTTCACCTTTAGGCATACGGCGAGCTTCAAAGAGCTCTTCAACACGTGGCAAACCTGTGGTGATGTCACCACCCGCAGCCACACCACCGGTATGGAAAGTTCGCAGGGTCAATTGGGTACCAGGCTCACCAATGGATTGCGCAGCCACGATACCAACAGCCGCGCCGAGTTCCACCATGGTGCCTCGACCAAGATCCTCGCCGTAACAATTGGCACAAACACCATGCACAAGTTCACAGGTTAAGGCTGATCGCACTTTGATGGCTGCCACATTGGCGCTAATGATTCTGCGGGCAAATTCTTTGCTGATGTAGGTGTTGCGGTCTGCAATAACCTCACCCGTTTCAGGATGAACCACACGGTCTGCCAAAACACGCCCTCTAATGCGGTCTCTAAAGGGCTGTCCGGCACCCTCGTCATCAGCATAAAGCATGATTCCGTCCATGGTGCCACAATCCTCATTGTTGATGATGATATCTTGTGCAACATCAACCAAGCGTCGGGTCAGATAACCTGCTTCAGCAGTACGCAAAGCGGTGTCTGCCAAACCTTTTCGTTGACCGTGAATTGAAATAAAGTATTCCAAAGCGTCCAAACCTTCGCGGAAGCTTGATTGAATAGGCATAGGAATAATGCGACCACTGGGGTCAGCCATCAAACCACGCATACCAGCCATCTGAGCAATGGGACCAAAACCGCCCTTGGTTGCGCCAGAAATAGCCATTGTTGAAAGGTTGCCAATGGGATCCATGTGTTTTCGGACCGCGTCAGAAACTTTCTTTGAAGTGTCTTGCCAAATCTCAATAATGCGTTCGTTTTGCTCTTGTTCAGTTAACAAACCACGTTTGTATTCCTTTTGAACGCGTTCAACTTCGAGCAAAGCTTCTTTGATGAGCGCAGGCTTCTCAGGTGGGACGGTAATATCAGCAATCGCCAGAGTAGAACCACTTTGGGTTGCATAGCGGAAACCGATGTCCTTAATGGCATCAGCCACAATGGTGGTCTCATCTTGCCCGTCAATTTCGTAGATATCTTCAATAAGGTCACGAATGCCGCCCTTATCGAGCGGGATGTTGGTAAAGCGTGACTTTTCAGGCAAAATGTCATTAAACATGGCACGGCCAACGGTTGTATCGATGATTCGAACTTCTGGCTTATCCATGCGGTTATTGTTTTCGTCAAACCAGGTGCTGGTGCGAAGTTTGATTTTGGTGTGAACGCGAACCTGGTCAAGCTGATAAGCCAACAAAACCTCATCGATATCACCAAAAACACGTCCATCACCCTTTTGCGGGGTGTCATTGTTCATGGTCAAATAGTACACACCCAAGACCATGTCCTTTCCAGGACTGATAATAGGTTCGCCACTGGCTGGTTTAAGCAGGTTCTTGCTGGCAAGCATCAGCTCACGCGCCTCTGCCACAGCTTTGTCTGATAAGGGAACGTGCACAGGCATCTGGTCACCATCAAAGTCAGCGTTAAAAGCCGTGGTTACCAAAGGATGCAACTGAATGGCGCTACCTTCAATCAACACTGGTTCAAAAGCCTGGATACCCAAACGGTGAAGCGTTGGAGCACGGTTTAGGAGCACTGGTCGATCTTGAATAACTTCTTCGAGCACTTCCCAAACTTCAGGACGGTTGCGCTCGATAAAACGTTTTGCACCCTTGATGTTTGAGGTGTAACCATGGCGATCTAAACCAGCAATAACAAATGGGCGATAGAGCTCAAGCGCCATTGATTTGGGCAAGCCACATTGATAAAGTTTCAAGTGAGGTCCAACCACGATTACAGAGCGACCAGAATAGTCCACACGTTTACCCAAAAGGTTGCGGCGGAAGCGACCTTTCTTGCCTTTGAGCATATCACTCAAGGAGCGCAATTCACGTCGTCCACGGCGGGAAAGCATGCGGCCGCGTTGTGAGTTATCAATCAAGGAATCAACGGCTTCCTGGAGCATACGCTTTTCATTGCGTACGATAACTTCAGGCGCGCCCAGTTCCAACAAACGCTTGAGCCGATTGTTGCGGTTGATCACTCTTCGATAAAGGTCATTAAGGTCAGACGTTGCAAACCGCCCACCATCAAGTTGCACCATTGGGCGCAAATCAGGGGGAATAACTGGCAAAACGGTTAAAACCATCCATTCAGGCTTGTTGCTTGATCGTCTAAAGGCTTCCACGACTTTTAGCCGGCTGGTTGCCTTTTTGCGTTTTTGTTTGCTGCGGGTTGTGCGGGCTTCGTTCCACAGGCTTTCTGCCAGGGCGTTAATGTCAAGTCTTTTCAAAATATCATAAAAAGCCTCTGCACCCATATCAGCTTTAAAGACATTACCCCAACGGGATTTCAGGTCACGGTATTGTGATTCACTCAAAAAAGTAAAAGGTTGAAGCTCGTAAAGCTCATCGCGTAGTCGGGCATTTTCGGTTTTGGTTAAAGCTTCCTGGTCATCCAACTGATTCCGTAAGGCAGAAGATTCGATCTCATAGTTTGCACGGATCTCTTCAACCTGGGTTTTCAGAGCGTTCAGGGCAGCTGTTTTTTCAGCTTCGAGGGATTCCTCAAGTGAATTGGTGTGCTTTGTAACAATTTCCTGCATTTTGGAAAGATGAGCAGAGCTAACTTCAGTGCCCTGTTCCACCACAACATGTTCAAAGCCATCTGCGCTAAAAACAATTGGTTTGCGGATGGTTTTAGACATCTTATCATTCAGCTCGCGTTCCAAACGTTGGCCTTCAGCAATGGCTGGTCCAAACAACCCAACAACCTTTTCATCGTATTCGGCTTTGGTTCGCTCAATTTCAGCATCCAATTCTTTGATGCGCATGTCGCGGTTTTTCTTCAAAACAATGATTTGTTCATTCAATTGCCCGGATAATTCATGTTCAGAAACGCTAATTTCATCTTCCAAACGTTTTAGCGCTTTTTGTCGGGCGTCTTCGTCCACATAAGTGACGATATACTGTGCAAAATACAAAACCCGATCGAGGTTTCTGCGGGAAATATCCAACATCAAACCCAGATAGGATGGAATTCTGCGGGTATACCAAATATGGGCTACCGGCGCAGCAAGATCGATGTGACCCATGCGTTCGCGACGCACTGAAGAACGGGTTACTTCAACACCACATTTATCACAAACGATTCCTTTATAGCGGGGGTTTTTATATTTGCCACAATAGCACTGCCAGTCGCGGGTTGGACCAAAAATCGCCTCACAAAACAGACCGTCCTTCTCTGGTCGTAATCGGCGATAGTTGATTGTTTCTGGTTTTAATACTTCACCATATGACCAACTGCGAACAACTTCTGGTGATGCCAGATTAATGCGAAGTGCTTCCATTCCTTTTGCTTCCACTCATACCTCCTGTTGATGAGGATAAATTAAGACATAAAAAGCCTACTGGGAAAGGACTTTTCCCAGTAAATTTGGCTCGTTAATACAATTTACGCAATTTTTGATTATAGCGCCTTATCCCTATTTATGTCAAGCATTTTTGTAGGATTTTTGTTGGATTATGTCGTTTACTTTTTATGCCATTTACTCAAACCATTTTACCATGTTTTTCTAAAACAATTAATGGGCATTTTGAGTATACCCATAAGTAAGTAAAGCAACTAAATTCTTCTTTAAAAATAAAAATCCCCCTATAAAAACATAAGGCTTCCGTTTTTCCCCCTATCAAAGTAACCAGGCATTTGCTAACTTTCCATCTTCCCCCACCCACAGAAAAGGGAATGACTAACCGCAGATGCTGCTTTTCTGGATAAAGCTAATGATGACATCGTAAGAATATCAATTGCAAACCTAATTGCTTTAGTTTGTCCAGAAGCCTTACTTTGATGACATCATAGCAGTTTTTAATCAAAAATAACCCACCCATTTGGGTAGTTTATTCTAAATCTTAGTAAATCATGATGAATTTATTTTTGAATCTCAAAAGATGAAGACTTTATTCTCTCTTCATACAAAAGCATGAGTAATTCCGTGCGATTGTGAACATTAAACTTTTCATAAATGCTTTTCACGAAATATTTGACAGTATTTTCTGTAATAAATAAATTAGCTGCAATCTCTTTATTGGTTTTGCCTTTAAGGATCAAACTTACCACTTGCATTTCTCGATCGGAAAGTTGTCCGTAAGTCGCTGTCCTGTCTATCTCAACAGCTTGTTCTTCATCAGAAAGTTTTGAAAAAGAGCTTAAATAAGTGCGGTTTTTGAGCAAACCAACCAAATGCTTATTTAATGGAGGCAATAAAACAAGTGAAACACTTAATAAAATAAGGGCTAAAAGTGCTGGCTCAGGTAGATTGAGCAAACCGCTACCCACTGCGTTTGCCACAACGCCACCGACCAAAATGCCAAGTATGTTGGCAGATAACCCAACGCCAAAAACAGTTGCAGGATTGCGATGCAAGTCAATCATCTCACCCAAAATACTCCACCAAAACAGGTCAAAAATACCACAAGCACCTAACATTAGCGTGTTAATGATTAAATAACTTTTCACATCACGTCCCAAAGCCAAAAAACTCACAAAAGAGGTAGCAATCATCGCAATAGCAACGAACAACAGGTAGGTTCTATCGACCCTCTTTGGTAGATTTCTGATTAAAATGAGGGCGATAATGTAAGGAATAGCCCAATACCAACTCGTAATCCACTCCAAATGTCTAAACGCGGGTTTCACAACCTGGTACATGAGCCCAGAAACAATCGTAATCACAAAAATGAAAATACCCAAAAAGAAGATAAGCGAACTGATGTTGTATTGTTCTTTTTGCTGTTCTTTAATATCTGGAATTGGCTGGCCGTCAGGCAGATTCAAAGCAAACAAAACCGCAAGCATAAGCAGCACCATCGAGATGAGCAAACCTGTTTGAGGTGAAATATAAACGGTCACCAAGCTTATTCCAATCATGAGAATGTTTGAAATAATGAGCAAGTCTGCTACTGTTTTTATTCTCTCGTTCTTTGGCGTTCCGCTCTTTAAGAAGAACCCCCAGGCAGCAATGCTTGCTCCAGCTAACAGGGATGCCACAACAGTACCAATCATCCAGGAAATTGACGGTTTGAAGAAAAACAAAACCGAAACCGCAATGGAAAACAGATAAGTGCTAATGAGCAAACGTTTAGCTGCTCTTTTGGTTTTTATAAAAATGCCACAAGAGACCATGCCAATATAGTTAGCTGCTACGTTGCTTGCCACAAGGATGGTCGGATCAAACCGATATAAAGCTGAAAAGGAGTAAAGGATTTGTCCTTCAAATAAAAAGGCGAGCATCCAAGCCGAATAAAAAGCTTGAACAAGCACAGAAAGCTTTCTTTCGTCTGTTTGAAACTGTCCAATTTTAAATACTTTAATGCCTTTCAAAGTCGCTTCTCTTCCTGGAAGTTTAAAAGATATATGTTTATTAGGTCTGAGAAAAATAAAACTTCCAAAAATTCATTGATGGATTTTTGCAAACAAGCCAGGATTAAAAACCTGGATTGCTACTTCTATTTTATCATTATTAATCAAAAAAACAGCGTTTTCATAAAGCTAAACCTACCCAGACAGGTAGGTTTTTCGCCATTCTATTAATAAAACTTCTTTTTAACTCAGTTTGTGAATGGGTATATCCAGGTAAAACTTGCTGCCCTCACCCAGTTGGCTTTCCACGTGAATCGATCCACCATGTTTTTCGGCAATCGACTTTACAATTGCGAGCCCCAGTCCTTGGACATTGTTTTCAAAACTTTCATCTTCGTTAAGATGAAAAAACCGATTGAACAAAGAGGGTTGATCGATTGGAGCGATGCCTTTGCCCTCGTCCTGAACAATAATGTGTAAAATCGATGCGTCCTTTTCAGCAGAAACAAGCACTTTTCCACCCAGAGGACTGTACTTTATCGCGTTTTCAATCAGGTTATACATCGCTTGTTGAATAAGCGTAGGGTCGGCAGAAATATATGGCGTTGCCATCTTTGAATAATCTTGTTGAACACTAATCTTTTTTTGCTGCGCGCTGTGTGATAAAAGCTTAACCACGTCATCTGTTTTCTGCTGAAAATCAAACCGCGAATAGTTTAAAGTCTGCACAACATCCAGCTTTTCGAGATTGAGCATTTTATTAACCAGTCGGTTCATGCTTTCAGTGTGATCTTCAATAAGCTTGACATAGGTTTGTTGTTCTTTGTTCAAATTCCCCATGCGTTCCAAAAGAATAAGATGTCCTTTGATCATCTTGATGGGAGATTGCAGATCATGGCTAATGTTACTGATAAACTCAGTCCTTTGCTGATTGATTTGAGAAAGCCAGGCTTGATCAACAAAAAGAACGACATTCCCAACTGTTTTATCTTCTTCAATAAGAGGATAAATTTCCAAATCAAAGCTGGCTCCATTGCCAAACTGAATACCACTGTCATAGACCTGTTGGGAGCTGTTATCCTTCAACAGATCAAGTATTTTTGGATGGACAAAGGCATGTTTACCATTATTTAAAGCCAGCAAGCCATCCGCTTTTCCGGCTAAAACCTTGGCACTTTTGTTCAAAAAAGTTATCTCACGGTTTTCGTTGAGCACAAAAATTGCATGGGGAATCGCATTTAAACTTGCTTCATAGCTATGTTTGTCATTCATCAGCTGCAAGGTTTCTTGCTTGGTGGACATAGCAACAGATGCCCTAAATGCTAATTCCTGATAAAACTTGATGTCATCTGGTGAAAACCATTTCTTTTGTTCAAAACCAACCCACAAAATGCCATGCGTACGCCCTTTGTCATTTAGTGGCAAGGCAATGATGGATTGTGGAAATGGTGACCCTGCACTAAGTCCAAAATACTGGTCAACTTTGATATCCGTAAGAATAAGTTGTTCTTGAGATCCGATTTTATCCAAAATGGTGCCATCCAGATAGGCAAACAATCTGGTATTTTCACCTTGCCCAAAACGCGAGCGAATATGCAATGGCTGACCTTTTTCATGTTCATCGAGCAACAAGAGCCGCGCGGAACTTGCATCCCTGGTTAAGGCTGCTTTTAAGACAGAAGATAAGATAAGGTCATAACCCTCTTTTGAGTAATGAGAAGGGTCTAATGACAAAAGTCTTGATTGCGCTTCGTGCCTAAAAAGTAAATTTTTACGGAGCGTTTCCAATGCCTGGTAAAGCTGCCTTTCACCTTTTTGACTGGGCTTACTTAATATTTCAAGATCATAATTGCCGCCACTCAAACGCCGAATCTGCTCAATAATGGGGCTCATTTCATTTTTATCTGTGACCGTTTTGATGCTCTCTGGCAAACGCCAGGCATGAAGATACCACTTTTGCATAACCCAAAAGCCCAAAGCGGCAAGCACAAACGCCGGTAAGAAACTTAGCCATAAAAATAAACAATAGCGCAATACAACCCACTCAAAAGGCAGACGAAGGAAGAAAGCGCGGGTTGCATAAAGTATAAGGACTAATGGCACCAGGCTAATCCAGCTTAGCAAAACATAAACCCATGATTTTGTCCCTCGCCAAACCGGACGTTGAATTTGTGGGAAGGTCAAATATTTTGCCAACACAATGGGTATTGCGGCATATAAAATGATTACCGCCGGGTCTTGTTTCTGAAGTAAGACCTGCACAAGACCGGTCAAGAATCCAAGCAAAAAACCCGGAATAAGACCCACAAAACCTAGCACAAAAACAATCAAAGCAATATGCAAAAAACCAATAAAAAAGGCAGGCGTAGCAAAAAAAGTAGCAATATCCAAGGCATAAATCTTTGCTTTTATGCCTAACCAATTCACCGGAACCAGTATTAAAACCGCAATTGCCAACGCAATAATTTGCTTTTTATCGAGCTTATACCCAGTTTTTGCAAGGTAAATAAGCCCCCAAACCAGCAAAACCGCAAAAACAGCCATCAAAAACCAAGTGCCAAAAGGAACAGGTACAGATGGGACGACAAGGTCCGTCAGGTTTTGAATGGTATGGATTGTCATAGCATAAAGATTATAGCACGCGCAGCCTTTATTCTATTTAGATTGGTTGCCAATCAGAGATAATTTCCATGATTTTAGCTACAACTTGTTCAATATTTAGATGGTCGGTATTAACTAAAATGGCATCCTCGGCTGCTTTCAATGGCGCATGTTCCCGTGTAGAGTCAATCACGTCGCGATGCCTTAACATCTCGATTGTTTTTTCAAGATCCAGCTGATTCCCGCGTGCCAATTCTTCTAACAGTCGCCGTTGCGCCCGAACTTCAATGGAAGCATCCAGATAAATTTTCAGATCAGCATCGGGTAAAACGACTGTGCCGATATCCCGCCCTAGCACAACGATGTGCCCTCTGGAGGCAATTTTTCTTTGCAAATCAGTCATGGCTACGCGCACACCGGGGTAAACTGAGACCTCAGACACAGAACCGTTGACTTCATTCGAACGAATCTCCCAGGTGCGGTCTTTGCCGTTGATTAAAACATCAAACTGTCGCCCATCTTCAACACTCGCCTGAACAACATCAACGTCCAGACCTTCCGCAAGTAAAGTAACCGCTTTTTCATCTTCAATAGCGACGCCTGTTTCCAAGGCCTCGCAGGCAACAGCCCGATACATGATGCCCGTATCAAGCCATACATATCCTAATTTTTCAGCAACAAGTGCACCAATAGTGGATTTACCTGAAGCGGCAGGTCCGTCAATCGCGATTGTTTCGGGCTTAGATTTGCTACAAGCTTTCATCATTTATTCATTAGCTCCTGTAAAAAGTTTTGTTTGTACCCACAAAAAAGCATTCTCAACATGCCAGTTGTTAACTGTGCTAAACATATTATTGAGATAATCTCTAAATTGGAATCGATTCCAAGGGATAAATTTACTCAACTCAATCCGCATACCCCGGTATGGTTCCTCAAAACTTGGAATGGTTTGACTGCGTGAAAGGATAAACTCAGGCGCCTTTGATGGCACTGGCGATTGATAATGACGCAACTGCCAGCGCAAATCTTCATCAATATGATCTGCCAAAAAGCTGGCTTCTGAAAAGTTTATTCTTCCATAGCCTTCAAAAAAATCCAAAGCACGCCATTGTTCTTGATTGCCCAAAAGAATGGGACCATGATTTAAACTCAATTGAACGATGTCATTTGTCTTTTCCAGTGAATTGAAGGTTTGGCTAAGCATGCCGGCAAAAAGACACAACATTAAAGCCAACGCAAAAATCGTGGCGCTGTGCTTGGTTTCAAAGGCAAGCGAATTCAACCAAAACAGGATCAAAATCAATAGCATACCAGCCAAACTTGCCAAACCAACCTGCAAGTAAACCGGACTGCCAAATTCGACCTCAAATAAGCGCGTTAAGCTCATCGCAACATAAACCATCAATACAACAAAAAGTACAAATGCGCCAATTTTTAATCCCGGCTTATTCCTGAGATCAGGTTTTAATCCTGCCAAAAAGTGGGCTGCTAAGAACCATAAAGCCACAACAAGCATTACGCCAGCGCCCACATCTTGCCTGGAGAAGAAAAGCGTGAGCAATAATCCAATCAAAACAAATAAGCCACAGCTTATCTTGCTGGGTAAATCAGAGCTACGACCTTTTTTAATAAGCCAAATAATGCCAGCCAATAGTGGCAAAAAGCTCATGCTCAGTAGAACAAAGAAAACATAATAGAGAGGCAAGCCATATGGGGTACTAAACAACTTTAAAAAGGCTATAACACCAGAAGCGATTTGACCAAGCCCATCCATTTTCAACAAAAATCCCGTTGAAATCAAAACGAGACTGATCAAAAACGAAACAATAACGACCATCCAATCTTTTCTATTAGAAAAAGGCATTATCAGATCAATGCCAATTTCAAGCTTAAAAAGTCTTGTAACACCCAACCAAACCAGTAATGCAAGCAGGAAGACCCAAAAGTATTCACCACTTAAAAAGGCGAGCGCTAAAAACATGCCAGTAAGGATTGCTTTTTTCTTGTGAAAAAAGTAAACAGCCCAAGCCATTGCCGCAAATGCCAATAATGGCGTGGCAACTTGCCTGGACATGGTCACCATAAAAGGATCCAATGCTAAGCCGAAAGCAAAAATAATCGCAAGTACAGGCTTTTTTCCCTTCATAATTAGAAAAGGCAAGAAAACAAGCGAGCTACCAGCTAAAATGGGCATAATCCGGGCAACAAAATTGGAACTTCCAAAAAGATACATTAAAATGCCGGTCAACCCAGAATAAGCTGGCATGCTGACAAACCCTAATGCTTCACCACGCGCAATCGCTAATGCATCTGCTGCAAGTTTTCCATCAGAAGCAAGAAAAGCCATATCGTTGATTTGAATTAATCTCACAACAAGCGCTAATACAAAAATGGCTAGGCACCAAATAATGGTTTTGTGGTTGTTTAGAGTTTTGTTTTGATTATTTTCTGGCATTTTATTGTCTCACTTCATAAATCTTAACTGTTTCAGTTTCAAACACAGGCATAAACATACTGGCAAAATAAGGGTCAGTTACACGATAGGTATCCCGCTCATAATTGCCAAAAACGATGTAACGGATATCATATTGATCAATAATTTCGTTTATTCGCTCTTGTTTTTTGCTGCTATACAGCTCCCGCAAATCCTGTTGGCGAGTGCCCACTTCGCTGCCACCTCCGCGCCATTGGTGTTCGTGCCCAACCCAACCCAGCACAGAGGGCATGCCTGAAAAAGTAGAAATCAAATTATAAGTGGTATACGAGCCACCTTGCTCAGCAACAGCTTCAGCCATCACGCCAAGCTCAGCCTTTTCAAGCCACTCAGCTGCACGCATTGCATCGGGATAACTTTCCCAAAAGACGCGTTTACCGTCCAGGGAGTAACCTAAATGAGGTTCAAAGCCTTCGGTCTTGTTCCAAATTTCCAGCACGGGATATGCTAATCCGCCTACCACTGCCACCAAACAAAGGACAGCAAGTGTGGCGGCATATTGTTTTCTTACTAATTGCCAAATGATCCATAAGGCAAATATCACTCCAACCGAAAGCATCAACCAATCCGCTTTTAAGGCGCCAAATGATAAAGCCGCAGATCCTGCCGGCAATTTATCGTTCAAACTGACCACAAAAGCAGTTAATCCTAAAATGACAATCAAAGCAACGAACACCATATTGGGTGTCTTGCGACTTTTTTCATGCTTGAAAAGGATTGCAATCGCGTAAGTGGCAGCGATCGACCAAACAATCCATGCCTGGAAATAAAACTTAAAGATCGTATTCATGCGCCAGCTAAATTGGTCGCGCAAATAAACAAATTCCGGGGCGAGCGTTAGGAGACCGCCCAAAATAATGAGGAAAAGCACAAAGATCAAATGACTTGGTTTTGAATCGTCTTCAATTGATAAACCCGTTTCTTCTTCAAGCTCAACTGGTTTTTTCTTATCCAAGACCAAAGCTAAACTTAGCGTTAGCAAAACAAACAATGTAATCGCAGTGCCGGGAGATTTAAGACGCTGTAAGATGCTTTGCACCAATAAGTCCTGACTGGTCGCAGCGCCTTGCAATCCCAACAAAAAAGAGGCGCTTGAGTCATTGTGACTAATAAGCCAACCCAAACTCCATGAAAACACGAACAATAACGCAAAAAAGGCTAAAACAATGAGTGACGCTGTTCCCAGCTTTTTAAATGCTTTTTTCTTGATCAGGTGATAGATTAAATAAACCAGGATTGGCAGCAGAAAAGGTCCAAACATAAGCCAGAAATTTTTGCCGGGCGTAAAGAATGCCAGGCTGGGTAAAATGCCACCTGCCTGCGATGCAAAACTCAGGTAAAAAGGCAAATAAAGCAAAACGCTTATCATGCCTCCCGCAATCACAAAACCTAAAAATTCCACCAAGCGCCTAAATTTCCAGCCATCCGATTGATATTTCCTGTAAACCAAGGCGGCAGCCATCAAAGCCAAATAAAAAGGAAAGTCCCAGGTGTTCATAAATGCAATTCCACCAAGGCTCAAACAAGCATAAAAAATGGCTAATACATTAAGCCCGTCTCTCCCAACGTCAGGCTTTGGTGTGGTTTTCCATCCGCCTTTAATAGCATTGAGTGCTTGTGCGACAGCCAACAAAACAAATGGCATGCCCAACATATGCGGGTGAATATCAGAGAGTAAAAAGGTAAATTGTGGAAACTCATCAATAACTTCGATGGAATGCCCACTTAAACTGGTATCTCGCAACACGCGACTTGCCTGCCACCAAGACCACCCACCTCGATTAGGCACCCAGGAAATGGTTCTGGGCCGATTTGCTAACTCAGAAATATTAAGATCAGTCCAAAATTCAGATTGCGCTGGCTTTTCAACATCAAAAGACCAAGCCACGCCTCTGGAATGAGCCACATCCAAAGCACCAAACCAGTTAGAAACAATGAGCAACATTATTGGTGCTAAGAGTGCCAGCCATTGCACTTTTTTAGCTGGTCTTTCATCAGCTGTTTCTTTCAGTTTTTTATGTTTCGAGAAAATGATCAAATCCGACACAATGCCATATGCCCCAATGGCAATTAAACCAAACCAAAACGAGCTGACCAGGTTGTAGCCAACCGAAGCAACCACATTGCTCGCCCGAATTAACATCGCGGCAAGCACGTAGCCGAAGTAATAATAAGAAATGCCATAGCCCGAGAGCCATGGATCCATGGGTGGAAAGGTTTCTGACTTTAAAATGCCATTAATAAAAGCCATTTCCATGAACTTTTCGGTATGAATGATGTCAGGATTAGCAGCCCGAACAACCGTCCAAAAAGCAAAAAAGACCAGGAAAACACTTTCTGTCACCACAATGGACTTTTTGTTTTCCTTTATCCATTCCCAAAGCTTTCGCCATCCAATGTGATAAAGCGCAAATCCATTGAGCAAAACCAAAACCAATAAAACGGTGAGTTGCGAGGCAAGGTTGTTTTTCATCAAACCAAGCGAAACGGAAACCCAATATAAAAACCCCCAGCTGAGTAATCCAAGCGGTTTGCTAAGGTAATATCCTCTGGAGGGTAATTTGCTAAACAAAAGCCAGGTGATTGGTAAAGAAATCCACCCTAAACACAAACCCAAAAAGAGCCATTTTAGAAAATCAACCATCTTTTTTCACCTGATAAATGACTGTATCATGCTCACGATACACTTCATTCCATAGTTTTTCATTTAAGGCCTCAAACTTTGCCAATCCTTCGCCAGCGTAGCGAATGCGTTCTTGCTGTCCAACAATAATATAGCTGATATCATGTTCACGCAGGTAAGCTTCCACATAATTTTGGTCAGTACTTGTGTAGAACTGATTGACACTCTCCACACGATCCCAAACGGCATTATTTGCCCAAATAGCACGTTGTTGTCTTTGGTGATAATTCCACCCAACAACGCCCGGCAAGCCTGTATAGATAGTATACCGATTACCCCAATAATACTCAAAAGCTTGCGCTTCCAAAATGACCGGTGAGCCAGAAACATTTTCCTGGAGCCATAAGATGGCGCGGTAATCTTGACCGAGGTCCATCAGGATCCCATCCAGAAAATATTGTGACGATTCCATGTATTTCATGCCATCCAAAGTTTTTGGCGCAAGATCTGACATGCGATCAGCCACTTTATCGCGCGTGGCAAGGATGGGGAATAACATCGCAAAAAACAAAAGCACAATGAGGGGTACCTGTAATAAGGTGCGCCTTCTAACCGACCACCTGGCTTGCTTGCGTAACAAAATCGCCAAACCACTGGCTGCGCTAAGGTTTATCAATAACCAGGCTTGCATGTAAAGTTTGAAAACCACGTTCATGCGTCCAATATCGCCCACCAAATGAACCAGTTCAACCACAATCGTCAGCAAAAACCCCGTCCCAACCATAAAATACAACAGTCGCTTTCCGTCAGATTGTCTGGGCGAAAGCAATAAAAGCAGAGCCCAAAAACAAATGGGAAGTGCGATAAGGGCAATGCCAGTTTTCAAAACCAGCAATCCAGCCAGGACGACAATTGCAAAACCACCCATTGCTATAAAAAGCTTCTTTTTACTTGGGTTCAAGGCAAGTTCAGAAAGCCTGGTTTTCGCTGTCCATTGGTAGCTTTCCCAGCTAAACCATGCCAAAATGACAAAAATGGGCAATCCCCAATGCATCAAATAAGAGGAAATTGGTGTCTTATCGCCAGTCCAGAAACCAACCTTGGTGAATCCGGGCATAAAATGACTGTTAAAGGGTTTGTAGAGCAAGCCAGAAAGCACATATAAAACCAAAACAAAACCAATCGCAAAAAGCGCTCTGTTTTGCCACTCTTTAACCTTTGGCAACTTAATGCCAACACCGTATCGAATAACCACATAGATAATGACACAGGCTGCTAATGCCAGAAAAGTATACACATCCCAGGTGTTACTGGGCTTTAGCGCACCAATAAGCAATCCGCCGATGAGGAAAGTAAGCACCAAGCCAGCGATTTGGACAAACTTTGCACCTTTCAGCTGAATTTTCTTTCCAAGCAAGGAAACTGACCAGCCAATTGAGCTCATAACAATCGGCAATGCAATTAAGTGAGCATGCAAATCAGCGTAAAGGAAAGTGAAATACGGAAACTCCGTGATAGGCTCACCAGGTATAGCACGACTTGGATTCCAGTACCAGTTACCGCGGGGCACAGGCAGGTTTTGCCCTTTAAACATCTCAGCAATGCCTCTAAAGAATGCTCCGAGCCGTTGCCAACCTTTTAGCTCTTGTAACGCTACGCCTCTTGAACCCAACATCATCCAGGCGTCAGCGATAACTTTTACCTCACCTAAATTACCAAGCAAACAAACAAACAACACGCCTAAAACGCCAGCCCAAAAAGAAATGCCAAACAATTTCTCCGGTGAATCTTTACGAATAAGCTTGCTGATGTTCCAGGTGACGCTAAACGTAGCAATGGCTAACAAGGAATACCAAAGTGGCAAGATGATGTTGTAAGCTATTGCCGGCACAATGCCCAAAGCTTTAACCGGCATTCCAACAATAACTTGACCATAGTAATAGTAATTAATATAGCCACCCGCATACCACGGATCATAAGCGGGAAAAGTACTGCTCTTGATCACCGCGTTTAAATATGAGAAATCCATCGGTTTCTCGCCACCCTTCCAGGGATGCCACAAATCGGGATTTAAATAACGCACCATCAAAAAGAAAAAGAAAGCCAGCAAACCAATCGCTTCGATGACGATAAATTGCTTCCATGAATTCTTTAGCGTTTCATAAAGCTTTTTTCGGGTTAACACCGCAGTAAGAATGCCCACAATGGCAATAAAAGCCACTACCAACCATAAAAAGGATCGTGTAACCTGGACGCCATTCGAACCAAAGCTAAAAGCGATCCAGGCGAACAACAACAAGCCAATCATCCTGGAAAAGGCGTAACCTTTATCCTTTAGTCCGCCCAATGCCAGATGCACAATTGGGAAAACCAGCCAACCCAAAAGGGTTACAAACAGATAAAAAACGAAGACAGCGACCCATTGATTTTGGTTTTGCCATGCTTCACGACTAAAAAGCTTTGACCAGGTTCCCCCAGATCTTTGTACATCAAGTGTTTCTGCATCCAACATCAGACTTGTTTCGCCATCAATTGGTGCCTTGTAGGTGTGCGCTTGTTTGGGCGTTAGGAAAACAGCTTTGCTCAAATCCACAAGATCCAACTGATCGAGTAAGCTTGCATTAAAGTGTTCTGTTTTCTTAAAAATAAGCACCTTGGGATGGTCATAGACTGAAAAAGCTTCTTCGGCAAATTGATCGTTAAATTGCCAATTCCCGAGTGTTGGATAGGATGTAAAAGTTTTGATGAGCTCAAAACCAAGGCTACCAGCAAACATTTCAGGTTCAGCGATGTTATAGCAACTGACAACATCCAACGTTTCGGGACAGCCCAACAATTGACGATAATAAAAAGTGCTCAAAGGGTACCGTTCAGGCACACGCGATATCGTGCCCCATTGCCGATTAGAAGTAATAAAGATGTAATCTGCTATGGTGAGCGTCTCTTTGAATCTTTCCAGTTTTGAAGCATCATCCGGCCAATACATTTCCAAATTCAAACCACCAAGATACAAACCACCGCTGTCATGATAGGCAACATACCCAGGTTTAGATGTTGGCAAACCATCATCCCAGGATGATTCATGCGCCGGAGCGTGGGCGCCTAAACTGATTTCGCCATCGCCAGCAATTAGTTCAATGTTTAGATCAATGACCTGGGGATGCTCCAAAACCAAAGGCTTGTCGAATTTCGCTTCAAAGCTCAGCCCACGACCATCACCCATTGCCAAAAAGTCGTTCTTGATAATTGCGGTACTTGCTTGCTCTTCATCTTTACCTTCAGGCAAAAGGCTTATTTTTAGGTCTTTGATGCCTTCTTGTTGGCTGACATCTAATGCAAAAGGTATATAAATGGATTCAATGGAACCAGTTTGCGTTATGTAAATTTTAGAAAAGTAATTTCTTTCAGAGTTAATTCTTTCAGTAATTGGCCTTAATAGCTCTTTTCTGAGCGTTCCATCAGCCAGGCTCAGATTAAGCTTAGCCTGTCCGCTAAAATATAAGGTGCCCAAGCTGTGCTTTGGTTTGATCTCAAAAACATAGGTTTCATTTGATTTCAATGACGGTGGCTCAGGAAAAACAAAATCCAATTCGGCACGGGTGTTTTCAACGTTGGTGAAGTTAATTGTTGCCTTAATAGGATGTCCAAGCAGATTCTCACCATGCGTTTCCCGAATAAAAAGCTCCACTTCAAGCACTTCATTCGCATCCGTATAAACTTCAACCTTTGAGAGCTTTAGTGACACTAAAAATGAATCGTCTGCTGGTTTATAGGGAAAACTTAAGTGCTCATTTGGTTCAAGCTTCGTATTAAATCGAAAGCCCACTGCTTGCCGGAATGGACCTTCAGCAGTGTTCATCCCCAGGTTTATTGGACCCGGGATGTTTTCATAAATCCAATCCGTCGCGGCAACACGCGTAACGGGTCTGGTGTATATTCGCGTAAATGCCCAGGCAAAGGCAGCGGTCCCTAATATTGCTATCAAAGCAATTGCCACACTTACGCCACGCATCAGTTTGGGACTAAACCTTAGCTTCTTTATCGCAAAGGTTTTAGGCTTAGAGATTAATTCATAAAACAACCAGCCAGCAAATATTGCCAGTAAAGGATAAATAAGCAAGAGATAACGCATTGCCTTAACCCAGGCAAAACCTTGCCAGGCAAAATACACTGCCGTCCAGGCTAAAAGTGGCAAATGGATATACGCTTTGCGCTTTAATATCTTATAAAACATGCCTAAAGCACCTAAAATGGCGCTGAATGCAAAGGGTATTCCTATACCCCACAAAACCAGGTTTTTTACGGAAAAATAAAAAGGTCGCCTTGTCCACTGCAGTGCCGGCGGAAAATCAACTTCACCTGTTGCCTGCCCGCGCAGAGCACGCATACTGCCCCACCAACCCTGATTGATTTTGATGCCAAAAAATCCGGGTCCATCAAACGCATATGGTTGAAAAATGCGAAAAACAATAAAACTGCTCACCGCTGCGAGCAACATCAATCCAAGAGTTGGCAAAAAGGATTTTTCGCGCTCCTCTTGAGGACTTTGAAGCCAGCGCACAATCTCAACTAATGGCAACAATAGCGCCAAAGAAACAGCGTTCACTTTTGAGGCGGTGGCCATGCCCAAGGCAACACCAAAAAACAGATAGCGTAAAACGGCTCCAAAGTACCATCGCGCTGACTGTTTATCTTCAGCAACATCCACCGGAGCGTCCATCGGATCAACATCTTGAGCAATGGGTTTTCTTACCGGTCGTTTGAGAATAAGAACCGCCGCCAACACGGTTAGCATGCCAAAAGTATTGGTGAACGAATCCACCGTCATAAAATGAGCCTGTTGAATAGGTAAAACCGCAAATGCATACAAAGCAGCGCCACCTAACCCAACCCATTTGTTATATAAAACCAAGCCAATCACAAAAACAAGCAAAATAGTAAGAATGTCAAAATAGGCAGACAATTGCCTGCCTACAATTGTGTTGAGGTCATAGCCGGTTTGCCCGGTCCATTCGCCAACGTAGCGGATGATAAAGACTGGCAAGGTGCCATAAACAAAAAAGCCAAAGTCATGATTAGCTGGGTTTAAAGAAGATTTGGATGTGTCAAAATAGTCACCCAAGGAATCAACCGGGCGTATAAAACTGATCACTTGCGACAAAAAACGTTCATCAGGGTGCAAATGCCTGCCATCATCCCAGTTTACGTTCATTAAACGAAAGGCTGTTCCAGCCAAGATAACGGCAAGTAATAAAACCGTCACAGCGATATTAATTAAAGCTAACTTTTTGTTCTTGTTCATCCAATTTGCTTTCGGCATGTTTGTTATTAGGGCACCAGGTAAATGAGGTAGTCTTTACCTTCCCGTTCACTCTGAACTAAAGATTCTACCCCATTTGGATAGCGTTCCTTTAGCCGTGCCAAAGAGTCCAAAGCCTCCACATTCAATAAGAATAATTTGCTTCCCAAGGCTGAGGTTTCTTCATCCAATTGATCCAAATTGATGCGCAAAGCTTCAGGGCTCTTTCCAGCCATTATCGCCACAGCCCGCTCATCAACCCAATGCGGATAAGCAACCACCCATGCACGTGCCTTATCGCCATAATCACGCTCAAACTTGTTAATCGTCTGCGCCATTTCGCTGGCATTCCAAGCGTTTTCTTTGTAACGCACAATGTAAAAATTGTCTAATAAAATAAAATTAGACACCAAAATAACCAAAACAAATACACCAATCACACTGTTGCGCATCATTTTGGGATGCTTTACATGAAAGCGCATTTCCCATAGCCCAAGCGAAGCAAGGCAAAATGCCGGCAAAGCTAAGCCATAAGCGCGACTTAAAGAGGGGTTTTCAAGCGGAAACGCCAGCGACATCGCACTTGGCACCATAAATAAAGGAATCAGAATAAGCCATACCAGCCACTGCCATCGTTTTTCTTTGATTATCCCAACAAGTAAAGCAATAAAGCCAATAATAAACACCGTTGCACTCAAAATATCCAACGCTGGTCGATTGGAGATTCCATCCACCCAACTGCTGCGATTAGTCCAATTAATGATGCCCAATGTTTGCACAAAATTGCTAAAGAAAACGGCTAAAGGATGCCCAACAATAGCCTGTTCAAGGTTTCCAATGCGACTAAGGATAGGATCAAAGTAAACGTTTGGGCTGGTACTGATCGTCGCAAGAAAAGGCAATGCCATAATAAGCATCGCCAAAAGAAACAAACCGTACCATCCCAGTATTCGCCAAAGGCTCTTTCTTTTTCGCTGATAAAGCCAGTAAACAAAAAAGGTCAGCAAGCCCACCAGTGGCATCATCAAAAACAGTTTATGAGCAAACAATGCCATGCCACTGACTATGCCGAACAAAACAATGTCAATCCTGCGTTCTTGTTCTAAACCCCTGAACAAGAAAAACAAGGAAGCCGCTAAAAAAGGAAAAACCAAACTATTGCCAAGCATGGCAAAATTCTGCAAAAAAGGCCAATAACCAACACCAAAGAAAAAGACACTTCCAAGTGCAACCCATTTATCAAAGAGTCTTTTAGTTAACAAAAAGAAAAACAGCAAACCAACCCAAAAACTCATCAAATTAGCAAGGTTCATGGAGAGTAAGGTCATCTTCGCGGGAAAAAACATGCTCAGCAAGGCGTACCAATAATAGCCTAAGGGTTCACTCACCACATTTCTCGGAAATAACAAGGCAAAAGACCCGCCACGAATCTCTTCAACGGCTAAAACACTCTCGACTTGCTGGCTTACCAGCTCCACTGGCAATTGGTGCACAAAGTGAACTTGAAAAGCGAATACAAGCGCGATCACAATTAAACAAGCAATAAAAAAGGGTTTATCCGCTGTTAAAGACTTTAGATTAAACGTCACTCTTTTTTCCTGCGCGGGCGACTCATCAGTCTCGGGTTCACTTAGAGAATCTTGTTCGATGCTCCCATAAACCATCAAGGCAACACTCACAAACCAAACTAAAACCTGCACACCACCAAAGCCACTGTTACGCCAAAGAAAAAAGTTAAAAACACTGAGCACAGCTGCCCCAGCCAAAGAAAACCAATTGATCGAAGAAGAAGAAGAAGAAGGTTTTGAAAATCCATCAGCTTTTTGCTCACTGCCAACACCAGCTGTTTTTTTCTTAAATATCACAATAAACAAAAAGACCATGCCAAGAATAAGAAAGAGTGCACCAATCAATGGTGGATTACCCAATCTAAAATTAAAGCTCGTTTGCGCAAACATAATCAACGAAACAGATGCCCAAAACATAAACCTTTGCTTTTTTCCCTGCTGCTCTTCGTTGATTAACGCTCTGGAAACCGCATCCTCATTGACATCAAAAACTTGCGGCTCACTCAGTGATTGGTCAAAAACCACATCATCTGCCAAACCAGGCTCATCACGATAAAGCTCATCCTTGTCTGTGCTCCAGAACATGATTCTTCGCTTTATATAATCTATGACTCGAGGATCAGCGTCTTGCTTTTTTTCTTGCATAGCCCTATTTTAACAGCTTGTAAGTTTTATGCCTGAATTCGTTCAGACCAATTCACTTTATTAGTTTTTTTCAGACCGCCAAGCATATAAATAGCTCAGCCGCGAGTGTACTTTGTTTGGGTAGTGTTGGGTTTCGTAGCCCAGAGAATTTAATCGCCTTGTCATTTGCTCAAGACTCCGATCTGGTGGGCTTTCGTGTACTTCCATGATAATTCGCTGGACTTTCTTAAAGGTTTCCGGCACCTCGTTCATCAAAATGTCAAACTCAGTTCCTTCGGTATCCATTTTGAGCAAATCAACCTTTTCCACCACGATTGTTTCCAGCATGTCACGCAAAGAAACCACTGGGATAGTCGTTCGTTTGTGAACCGCATCTGAAGCAAGCTCGCCATCAAAACTTCGCCCATGTATGGGATCTTCCGGTCGAATTTCTAGGGTGATTTCGCCAGTTTCCTTCCAAATGCCAATATTATGCGTTTCAATGTTTTTCAGCTCATTAGCGCGCACATTTTGGCGCAGAATGTTGATCGAACCAGGGTTTGGTTCAAAAGCGTAAACTTTTCCCTCTGGCACTTGCAATGCCGCCTCCACCGTAAACTCGCCAATCGAAGCGCCAATGTCCACAATCGTCCAATCCGCTTGGATGGTTTCGCTATACCTTGTGTAAAAGCGGTCAATGAGCGATTCCTTCACTGACCAGGCTTCCATTTTGCTGGTTACCGCCATGCTAAGATTGTTTCGTCGTAACTTGAGCCACTTCAAACCCGTTAACGGTTTGCCAAAAAAGATCGCAAAAAGGGCGTCCCAATTCTTGACTCCAATCAAAAGCCGTATGGCAGACCACACATAGTAGCCAAGTCTTCGGCAAAACCGCATCATCTAATAGCCTTCCCGTCAGATTTGTGGGCTATAAAAAAGCTACACACGCCATCTTCGCATCGCGCGTTATCCACCAGCTTACGAATTTTACGATACCTTAAAAAGGGGTTTTTGCGTGAAGGGAATAGCACCCACTTACCAAAAAGTTTCTTCCACAGCAGATTTGGCAAACCACCCACATGTCCTCGCTCGAGCATGCGCAATGCCCTTACAGGGAAATAATTAAAGGTCTCCACACGGGCAAAACCAGCTTGTTTCAGTCGCTCAGTCCAAACCTCAGGACTATCCAAATTGATATGCCTTGAAATTTTATTAAAAAACTTTTCATAACGGCGTGCCAACGACTTCAAGCCCAGCCCATTGAAAAAGGCCTGTCCCCACAACTTCTCACGCCAGCGATGATTAGGCACCGCAAAATAAAACACGCCACCGGGTTGCAATGCGCGATGGGCCTCATCAAGCACACCTTGCACATCCGGGATATGCTCCAGCACAGAATTGCTCAACGCGGAGGCAAAATGGTCAGAAACAGCAGGCAAGCTATGCGCATCTGCCAGCGTAATCGAATGATATACGTCTAATTCAATGGCTTCCTTGCTCGGTTCAAGCCAGGGGTCAAACCCAAAATATTTTTGTCGCGTCAACATCGCCCAGGCAAAATGACCATCTCCAGACCCAATGTCCAACACCGGTTCGGGCAAACCTTCGCGCGGGTAAAAACTTTGTTCCACCGAGCGCAACATGGCTCTAAAATAAGGTAAATGAAAACACTGGTTTTCACATATTTGGTCCAAATCCTGTGAGCTCAGTTTTTCAGTCATGCAACAACCTTTCAAATGCTTCAAGATAGCGCAAGGCAACTTTCTCCTGGCTAAATTCGCCTATATAGTCATTAGGAATACTAAACTTGCCACCCTTTTTCTCCCGCAAAACGTCAACAATCGCAGCTGCCAAAGCTTCGCCATCGCGGATAGGCACAATGCGCCCCATGCCGGTTTTCAAAACGGGTTGGCGCACACCGGGCAAATCACTCGCCACTATGGGTGTGCCTTGCGACAAGGCTTCAATTTGCACAATACCAAAACTCTCAGTTGAGTTCAAACTTGAAAAGACCAACACATCACAAGCTGCAAAAAAGGCTAAAAAGTCTTCGTCTGATAAATAGCCAGTAGACATCCATCTATCGCCCAAGCCTTCCACCATGGCGTTGATGCGCTCCTGATAGGCTTCCTCGCCAATGACACCTTTCCATGAGCCGGCATGCACCACGCGAGCCTCAGGCACCTGCGCCAAAATGGCGGGCAGCGCCTCCACAAGGTATTCGTAGCCTTTCTCGCGCGCTACACGTCCTGCCAATCCCAACACAACATCATCCTCAGCCAAACCTATACGCGACCTAAAATCACGCACAGATTCATCGGAAACGGTAGACACATTCACTGGTGTAGGAATCTCGATTGTTTTATCCAAATAATGCTTTAATACTGGCGAATGTTGGGCGTAATCCATGGTATTTTGCACAATCAAATCCGCGCGTTTTAAACTGATGCGACCCAGCAAAGAAGTCCCCCACACGGCAAGCTTTTCAAACCAGGAGTCGCCAGCCACAATATCGCAATGATAAGTCACCACCAAGGGCTTCCCTAAACGTTTCGCCAGCCGGCTAAGCACAAAAGATTCAAATTGTGGCAAATGCAAGTTGACCACATCAGCCCATTGAACCCATTTTTTTGCCACCTTCGCCAGGGAAAGCATGATGACCCCTTTAGAAAGCCGCATAGATACCGGCACGCGCACCACACGCAGCCCAGCCAAATCTTCTTCAAGCGCCAGAGACTGCTCGTACTGCGAAGTGAGCACCGTGACTTCATGTCCCAGTGCCACCAGCGCCCGCGCCACACGCAAAGCATAGATGGATAAGCCTGATTTATAAGGCTCAAAATAGCTACAAGACATCAAAACCTTCATGCCTTGGCTAACCCGAGTTCCTTTCCTTGCTCTCAACGCCCATCGCACTTAACTCCGTGGCATCCAATCCAGCCGCCTTCAGTCCGGCAGCGTGCAATTCTTCGGCACTGATTTCTCCCTCTTCCAATGCCAGCGCTTCACGCCGCACAAACCTTGCCCGCGACAAAAATTGACCCAAATTCTCGCCCAGCGCGTACACACCAATTACGCCCAAAATACTGGGGATAATCATCTGATACACATGCATCACCAAAGCTATAGCCAGTCCTGCCGCCGGATCAGCACCCAGTGCGGTATAAGTTGCCACCACACCGGCTTCATACACGCCGATTCCACCCGGAGCAGAGGGTATCGCGTTCACAAAAACGCCGGCGGTCAGCACCAAAAATGGCCACCACCATTGCGCGCCAGGCATCAGCTCGAGTTGCAAGAGATACACTTCCAACATCGCGCAAAACCAGCTCACCGCCAGCAAAAATCCAGCCAATGCCAGTTTGCGGGGTTGCAAAAAGACATGAAAACCTTTAAGCAAACTATCCAGCCATGGAACAAGTTTTTCTCGGGCTAATTTTCGTTTTTCAGCTTTTCGGTTTAAAAAGGCAATCACCTTTTCCTGATGCTTAGCGCCCAATGATGCCAGCACCACAAAAGCAATCAGCAATATCAGCGCCAGCCACACAATCCACATCGGCACCAAACTGCCTTCCATCATCAGCAAACCAGCCAAAAAGAACAGAACACCAATCAGCAAATCCAGCGTGCGCTCGGTTACGATGCCGGCGAAGACCTCCAAAAAGGTCACCTGATGAGTGGCGTGCGACACCAAAAGGCCAGCCCTGCCAAACTCGCCCAGTCTAAAGGGCAAAATGTTATTCAGCAGATAGCCGGCGTTCATGCCATGAAAACTGGTAACGTTGCTAAAGTCGTCGCCCAAAATAACGCTAAATGAAAGCGCGCGCAACACCAGTCCAGCCAAAAACACCAGCCCATGAATAACCAAACCTTGCCAGTGCATCAGCTTTAGCACCTCCCAAACCTGGCTAAAATCCAGCCGGGAACGCACCCACAAAATCGCTGCCACACTAAACAGCAAGGGTATTAAAACCCGGGCAATTCGCCCAAGCCAAACCTGTTTTTTGTTCACGCTAATTATCCAAACGCAAAATCGCCATAAAAGCTTCCTGGGGCAATTCCACACTGCCCACCATCTTCATGCGCTTTTTGCCTTTCTTTTGTTTTTCCAGCAGTTTTTTCTTGCGGGTAATATCGCCGCCATAACACTTCGCCAAAACGTCCTTGCGCAAGGCTTTCACATTCGCGCGGGAAATAACCCGTCCTTCAGAATAAGCCTGCACCGGGATGGTAAACATCTGCCGTGGGATGATGTCCTTCAGCTTCGAGACCAAAGCCTGGCCCTTGTGATAAGCATCCTGCTTATGCACAATCGCGGTCAGCGCGTCCACCGGTTCTTCGTTGAGCAGGATCTCAAGCTTCACCAGGTTCCCCGCGCGATATTCCAGGAATTGATAGTCCATTGAGGCATAGCCACGTGTGCTGGACTTCAAAAAGTCAAAAAAGTCCACAATGATTTCCGAAAGAGGAATTTCATAGTTCAGTTGCACCCGGTTTGCAGCGGGATATTCCTGGCTCACAAAAATGCCCCGGCGTTTCTTCACCAATTCCATCACCACGCCGTAGTAATCGGTGGGCGTAAAGATTTCCAGGGTCATCCAGGGCTCGAATATTTCCTTCACCTGTCCCATATCGGGCAAGTCTGCCGGCGTGTCGATGATGATCGATTTACCGTCAATCAAATCCACTTTATACTCCACCGATGGCGCGGTAAAGACCACATTGAGGTCATACTCGCGTTCGATGCGTTCCTGGATAATTTCCATGTGGAACAGACCCAAAAAGCCACACCGAAAACCAAAGTTCAAGGCTTCGGAGCTTTCCGGCTCAAAGGTTAGCGAGGCATCGTTCAGTTGCAGTTTTTCAAGCGCATCCTTCAGGTTGCTGTAATCGTCGCCATCGGCGGGATACACGCCAGCAAAAACCATCGGCTTGGCGTGCTTATAGCCCGGCAAAGGCGCTTCAGCAAGTTTGGTGGCGTTGGTAATCGTATCGCCCACGCGACACTCGCTCACCGTTTTCAAGCCGGTGGCAATATAGCCCACATCGCCAGCTTCTAGCCGACCGGTGGGCACCAGATTGGGCGCAAAAACACCCACTTCAACCGGCGTTACCTTCACACCGTTTGCCATCATCAAAATGCGGTCAGTGGCGCTCACCACGCCGTCAAACACCCGGGTGTAAGCAATAACGCCCTTGTAGCTATCGTAATGCGAGTCAAATATGAGCGCGCGCAGCGGTTTTTCTTTGTCGATGGTGGGTGGCGGAACGCGCCTGGCAACCGCCTCAAGCACTCGGTCCACGCCTAAACCGGTTTTGGCGCTGATGGCGATAATTTCCTCTTCATCAACGCCCAAAAGCTGGTTCAGGTCCTTGGTCACCGCTTCAACGTCTGCTGAGGGCAGGTCGACCTTGTTGAGCACGGGGATGATCGTCAGGTTGGCGTCCAGCGCGAGGTAAAGGTTAGCAAGGGTTTGTGCTTCGATGCCCTGGGTGGCGTCAACCACGAGGATGGCGCCTTCGCAGGCATACAGCGCGCGGCTGACTTCGTAGTTAAAGTCGACGTGGCCTGGGGTGTCGATGAGGTTGAACTCATAGTCGGTGCCTTGCGGATCGGTGTAAACCATGCGCACGGCGGAGGCTTTGATGGTTACGCCCTTTTCGCGTTCGAGGTCCATCGAGTCCAGCACCTGTTCGGTCATCTCGCGATCCGAAATCGTGCCGGTCATCTGAAGCATGCGATCGGCGAGGGTCGACTTGCCATGATCCACATGTGCGATAATACAAAAATTTCGAATTTTTTCCATTATGCCATTTAGTATAATCGAAATGGGTGGGAATTAATAGTCTTAGATTATTGAAAAGTGTTTAATAACACTTTGGATCCCCCATTTTCAAACTAAGCACGTTATAATGTGGATAGTCAAACAATCCCAGGAGAATTTCCATGCGAGAAGTTTTTATTAGTAACACAGGTGAAAATACGACCCTTAAAAAAAGATTGCATGAACTTGTAAAAGGGACAAAAGTGCTAAAGTTTCTCGTAGGTTTTTTTTATTTTTCTGGCATACGTGAATTATTTGCACCACTTCAAGAAAACTTACTAAATAATGAAGATAACATCCTAAAAATTCTTGTAGGTATGAGTATTGATAAGCTCAATCATCAAATCATTGAGGTCGCCCAAGATCAGAACAACAGTACAACCAATAACATTATTGATAATTATCTATCTAACGTTAGAGAATCTTTAAAAGATGATAATTTAGACACAAAAGAATTTGCTGAACAATTTTCTTTCTTTATTGAAATGATTCGGAAAGATCAAATTCAAATCCGTAAATCGCGCACACCAAATCACGCAAAACTCTATATAGCTATTGATGATCAGAGTACTATTAGGAAAAAGACCTTTATCACCGGCAGTAGCAATCTTACTAAAGCTGGGCTCTCTACCCAAGCAGAATTTAATGTCGAATTAAGTGATTTTAGAGTTGCTGATATCGCTGAAAAATTTTTTGACGAGTTGTGGGAAGATTCAGTAAAAATTACTGAATTTGAGGATGTCAAGACCAGATTGATTCAAATACTGGAAAGAGAAACTCACACCAGGCAAATAACACCTTTTGAAGCCTATGCTCTAACATTAAAAACATATATTGATGTCTCCAGCCCAAAACGAGAGCTAGGAAACTCCACCCTAAAAGCCTTCAGTGACAATGGTTACATTGAATACAACTACCAAATTGATGCTGTAAAACAGGCTATCACAATTATCGAGCAAAACAATGGAGTCATTATTGCTGATGTTGTTGGTCTTGGCAAATCTGTAATCGCTAGCGCAGTCGCCAAAGAACTTAATACAAAAGGCATTATCATATGTCCACCTGGATTGATGGGAGATAAAAACCAAACTGCTGGTTGGCAAATGTACAAACGGCAATTTGGACTAGATGGTTGGGAAATCCGATCTTCAGGTGACCTTCAAGCGATTGCTAGTTTCATCCAAAATTATGGTGATTCTTATGACACGATCATTCTTGATGAAGCGCATCGCTTCCGAAACACGGATACTCAAAGCTATGAGTTTCTGCAGAACATTTGTCGAGGAAAACAAGTTATCTTACTAACCGCGACACCTTTTAACAACAACCCGAGTGACATACTTGCACTGCTAAGGCTTTTTATTATTCCTAAGAAATCTAATATCACCCTTGATAACAACCTTAGCGCTCGATTTAGATCCTATCAAATTCTGTTCGATCACCTCTCTTATGTAAATAGATATCATAATTCTCCAGACCCCTCTAAAAGAGACAATGCCTTAAGACGCTACAAGCGCGTTTTTAAAGATGATGATGATGAAATAAATCTCTCTAAAGTTAAACAACGTTCTGCAAGTTTAGCAAAAGAGATTCGAGAAGTGATTACACCTGTGCTTATTCGAAGAAACAGACTTGACTTGCAAGGCAACCCAGCTTATAAAAAAGAGATTTTTTCGCTTTCAAAGATTGACGATCCTAAAGAGTGGTTTTATGAACTTACACCTAACCAATCAGAACTTTATGATCGTATCGTAAGTAGATACTTCAACCCCAGAACTGAAGGGGGAATCTTCAGTGGCGCAATCTACCAGCCTTTTATCTACGAAACTTCTAAAGATAATTTAACTGAAGCAGAAAACTTTGAATATATCATGCAAGATCAATTGGCAAGTTTTATGCGCCGGCTATTGGTCAAACGTTTTGAAAGTTCATTTGGCTCTTTTCAGCAATCCATAAAAAACATGAAAGCTATTACTGAAAAAATGCTTGCCTTCGTCAAACAAACTGGCAAATACATCCTGGATAGAGACCTTATTAATAAGATTTATGAGCTGGAGGATGACGAAATTAATAAAGCTTTAAAAGATTTTGCCGATAAAGCTGTTGAATCAGAAAGAAGCACCAGAAACAAGGTTTATCAATTAAATGAATTTGATAGACCCAAAGCGTTTATGAAAGACATCGAGGGTGACATTGAACTCTTTGGCAAAATCTTAAAAGAGCTTGATGAGATGGACCTCGTGGAAGATGACCCAAAAAGTGCGTGTCTTATAGAGCGAATTTCTCAAGAGTTAAAAACAACACCAAAGCCAGGTGAACCAAAACGTAAAATTATCATCTTCACAGAGTATGCCGATACGGTCAACCATCTCGAACTCGCACTTAAAGATTATTTTGGCAAACGTATGCTGGTTGTCAAAGGGAACCTTAATGACACACTTATAAGGGAAATAAACCAAAACTTTGACGCTTCTAGCACAGAGCAACTTGATGATTATGATATCTTGCTTTCAACTGACCGAATCTCAGAAGGTTTCAACCTAAATCGTGCTGGCATGATAATTAATTACGACATTCCGTGGAATCCTGTCAGAGTTATTCAAAGAGTAGGACGCATTAACCGTATTAGTCGTAAAGTTTTTAATAATCTTTATATCGTAAATTTTTTCCCAACCGAAGTTGGTGCAACCTATATTAAATCCCGAGAGATTGCTGAAGCAAAAATGTTCGCAATCCATAGCATTTTGGGCGAAGATTCAAAAATCTTTAATGTCGACGAAGAACCAACACCATCAAATCTATACACTAGGCTAACGACGAATGTTGATGAACTTGAAGGCATGAGTTTCTATACTCTTATGATGCAACGCTGGGAAAAACTATCAAAAAGCCACCCGCAATTAGCTGAGGAACTAAACAATTTTCCGACCAAGGTCAAAGTATCTAAAGCTGGAAATGAAGATGAACTTTTCGTTTTCTTCCGTAAAGGCGGTTTCTTTATACAAAAAATGGGATTAAACGAGCTAAAACCAAAAGCAGTGAGTTATGAAGAAGTCTTATCATCAATTGAATGTGACTTTGATGAAAAACGGCTCGCTTTCTCAGATGGCTTTTGGAATGCATACAAAATCGCAAAAGAAGTACACACCGATAATCTTGAAGACAAGATTCACCATAACAGTATCGAAGATCAAGCTAAAAATAACCTAGTGACACTCATCAGGTTGCGAGATCCCAATTTAGAGTCATATCAAGGTTTCATCGAAGACCTTTTGACTGATATATTGGAATACGGTACTTTGCCGGACTATACACTCCGCACAATTGCACGACTCGAGTATAAGAACAAAAGAGACATACAAACAACACGCAGTATTATTCAAGAATTGCAACTTCAACTTGGTAAAGACTTTTTACAAATCCAAACAGACCATCTCAAATCCTTAAAGCAAGAACTAATTATTGCTATTGAAAATCAGAAAATATAACGCAAGAACTATTTAGAAGGCAGGGTTTCATGACAACAAACAAATTAGACAATCTAATAAATGAGTTTTCCACAGATAACCTATTGAGCTTTTTTGTTGATTACAAAGAATTACGAGATTTTGTGCCTTCTACTGGTTCAGATAGGGATATAAGCGATCTTGATTCAGAGAATTTTATTAATGGCGAAAAGATTGGTGAAATCGATTATTCCGTTTCTGAAAAACTAATGGTGTTTGCGTTCAAGGTCAATAAGCCGCTCACAGAACGTTCCGGCAAAAAAGCACAGTTCGAGCAGGCAAAACAAGTTTTACGAGCTTTCAACAACATGTATGATGGCATCTTTGTTTTTTATGACGATCAAGGAAACTTTCGTTTTTCCCTTATTTACGTCAATTTCTACGGCAAACGCACGCAACTTTCTAACTATCGACGGTTTACATATTACGTTTCTACTCAAGCTGACCGCACCAATAAAACCTTCCGCCAACGAATGGAACAAGGGGATTTCTCAAGCATTGAAGGAATCAAGGAAGCCTTCTCGGTTGAGCCTGTTACTAAAGATTTCTATCAGGAATTATCTTATTGGTATTTTTGGGCTTGCCAAAAATCCAAATTTCCAGAAGCCGCAGAAAAGGACTCAAACGGACGTCAGGAATCTATTATTAGAATGATAACCCGACTGATCTTTATCTGGTTTATGCGAGAGAAAGGCTTGATACCTTCAAATCTGTTTGAAAAATCTTTTGCTCAGAATGTGCTCACAAAGCTTGATTATCAAAGTTCTACATACTACCTAGCGATTCTTCAAAACCTATTCTTTGCTACTTTAAACACACCGAAGCATGAACGACATTTTAGATCCGAAATCCGTGGCCATCGAGGTTACAATCCTGACTTTAACAATCAATATGTTTACCGATATCATTCACTGTTTAAGAATCCTGAAAAATTGGAGGTTTACTTTCAGGATATCCCATTTCTCAATGGAGGGTTGTTTGACTGCTTGGATGATAAAGAACATGGCAACTACATTGACGGTTTCACTGAGACCGCCGAGAAAAATCGACCTTCAGTACCTAATGAGCTTTTCTTTAGCCAGGAGGTAAAAGCTGATTTTAATTCAGAATTTGGAACTTCGAAAAGAAACTATAAGGTCGAAGGTTTGTTCACTATCCTTTCAAAATACAATTTCACTATCGATGAAAATACTGTTGATGATAAAGAAGTCGCGTTAGACCCTGAAATGCTCGGTAGGGTTTTCGAAAACCTATTGGCAAGCTTCAACCCTGAAACATCAACAACCGCTCGAAAAGCGACCGGAAGCTACTACACCCCTCGGGAAATTGTGGATTACATGGTGGATGAATCCTTAAAATCTTATCTGCGTGAAACCTTAGCTGATATTGCGGATATCGATGATAAATTGGGTTGGCTTTTTTCAGAAGTTGAGGAAGAAACCCCCTTTTCAGTTAAACAATCCAGGCAAATTATCAAAGCGATAGAAAATGTTCGTATCGTTGATCCCGCAGTTGGTTCCGGTGCTTTCCCAATGGGGGCACTGCATCGCATGGTATCCATTCTATCCAAACTTGATCCTGGTAGCCTGCTATGGCAACAAGCGCAACTCGATGCCACCGAAAGCATTCCTGATACTCAAATCAGGGAACAGGTTCAAGCAAGCATCCGTGATTATTTTCTCGAGAAAAACTCCGATTATGGAAGGAAATTATTCCTCATCCAAAAATGTATCTACGGGGTCGATATTCAACCCATTGCGGTCGAAATTGCCAAACTGCGTTTCTTCATTTCTTTGTTAGTTGAAGAAACCATCGAGAAAGATAAACCCAATTGGGGTATTGAACCATTGCCAAATTTAGATTTCAAGATTATGCAAGGCAATAGTTTGATTTCAACATTCCAAGGCATCGATTTTAGCCCGAAAGCAGCTAAGGTAACAAGAGTGGAAGATCTTTTCTCTGGACTGGACGAGAAAGCAGTTCTCATAAAGAAATTTCAAAACAAAAAGGAAGTTTACCAATCTGAATCTGACCATAACAAAAAAAGGTTGTTACAGGACGAGATTGACCAAATTTTGATTAATCTCGTGAGAATAAACGCCCTATCCCAACACGCTGATTACGCCCGAGAACTGGAACGGATCGATCGAAAGTACGCTGAAGTTCCAGCCTCAAAAACTCGCGAAGATGCCATTAAAACCGAAAAGAACCAGGTTTCCGTCAAGATGGGTATTGACCTTGCCTCAACCGAAGACCAAATGCGGACACATTTCACCAAACAGTGGAAACGGGATTTCTTCCCTTGGGGCTTGTATTTTGCAGAGGTTTTTAATGAAAAAGGTGGTTTTGACATAGTTATTGGCAACCCGCCATATTTAGAATCACGTAATAAAGCATTCTCTGAAACAGATAAAAACTCTTATCAACTTGCAGCTGCGAATCGATGGGGTAAAGAAAGCAATAATATTACTAGAGGAGCAGATTTATTAGTTTACTTCATCGAGCTTTCTTTATATCTTATTGGAAAAGATGGGATTGTCTCACTAATTACACAAAACTCTTGGTTAGATACTGTTTACGGGAAAAAGTTCCAACATTTTTTGCTAAGAAATTCATATGTTAGGAAAATTGTAGACAGCGATTGTCGTTTTTTTTCAAAAGGCGATGGTCCTGAAGTAAACACAATCATTGTCTTTATAGGCAATAAGACTAAGACAATTAACTCTAATTTGGTTTTTACGCGATTTCAAAATAGTTTAACTGACAGAAATAGGCATAATGCATTAGACAACACAACCCATGAGGAGCATACGATTAGAAGGGTCTTCCAGTACAATGATCGAAAATTACAAGATACTAAGTGGGGTGTTCTCTTAAATTCCTCAGACACTGTCCTCGAGCTATTTGAAAGAATTTCAAAAATTTATTTGCCAATTGAGAAAATTCCAGGAACAAGTCTATCTTATGGACAAGGATTAAATTTAACAAAAAATTACATTGTTGACAAACAGATTAATGAGGTTTTAGGTCAAAACAATGCGTTAATACCTTTTTTTACCACGCATGATAATGGGATGTTCGAGATTTCCAAAACATCCAAATTTATTATTAATAAAAAGCTACTAACTCCGAATCAATTATCAACCCTAAAAAATAGAAAGATTATGACTTTTGACCCAAGTAACACAAGAAAGATTCCAGCAAAGTTGATAATGCCTCGTGGAATTGGTAGACATTTTTGTGGGTTGAATCAGGTAAATTGCTATTCTTCAAGTTACGTCGAAATTTATGATAATTTTAATAATTCATCAATAGGTATCTTGCTAAACCTTTGGCTATTTTTTAATTCATCGGTAGCTTGGTTATTTAGGGAATTGTTGGGAAGGAAAAATCTTGGCGGTGGCATGTTAAAAGCTGAATCTATTGATTTATCTGACCTGTCGGTTTATTTTGATTATCAAAAATTACCACAAATCAAAAAGATTTTTGAAAGACTTAGCATTAGGAAAGCACTACCTACCACTGAAGAAATTTTCACAAATGAACACAGAGAAATCGACGACATTGTATTTAATTCCTTGTTGTACGACGAGAATGAACAATCAATGATAAAAGATGAATTAATAAAAACAATCAAGGCACGAGAAACCAGATCATTAACTTAAATAGAGAATTTAAGTCATTTGATATAAATGATCAAATTCGGTAGTTTTGGGCTAAGATGAATGGCTTTCCTAGAGAATAATTATAAAAAGAGCATCCTACTTGTACATGTGATAGCTCAATTATATTCCAGCCTAAATTATCTTTGATTTACCTTCGGGGAAATTGGAAAGGTGAAATGCTAGAGTTGTATCAAACACCGCTCTATCAAGTGCCAATCCCCAATATTTCGCTGGAAAAACAACAACCCTTTATAAAACAGGTTGACGAATTCCTAAACTTTGTGAATAAAAAAATTATCAAAATCAATAAGAAATCCAGTCGGAACTTTCCGGGCTTGAAAGCGAAATAGATTAGCTGGTTTATCGCTTGTTCAATTTTACCGAAGCCGAAATCGGATATATTGATAAGTCGAAGCCTAGTTAAATGAGGGGAGGAAAAATTCATTATAAAAGATTTTCCAATGTTTGATAAACGCTTACAGGAGCTGGAACCCATGATCCTAGAATTGAACAACTATAATTGGGAATTTGTACCATCGAACAAAATTGTTAATCCCTCTACATTTGTGGGAGTAAGTAAAGACTAAATTTGATTATCTTCTTTTAAAAATCATTAATTTTTGTAATAATAGTGTTCACACTAGTAATCGGGTGTCCATGATTGAATCGAAAGAAAAGAACCATCTAACCGGTATCTCTCACCACGCACCTGTCCGATTCAGCCGGTGTCTCACCGTGCGGAAACCATGACAAATCTTTACCTGGCGCGTGGCGTCCCGCCATGCGCACCTATTCGATTTAGCTAGTGTCTCACCGTGCGTTAGAGATCTAGCAAAAACTCTTTTGCACGAACCAACTGATAGACCAGGTTTTAAACTTTCTTCGCCCTACGGTGAGACACCGAGGGCATCATGATTTTTAGAGATCGCTTATATCCCGCTTTCAAAAGTTGCAATCCTTCACAGCCCTTGGCGAGACGTCAAGAGGATTGAGCCAAATCAGCCAGCGTCTTGCCGAGCACCCCACCATAAGATCCAACAGATCAACCCTCGAATAAACTCATACTCACGAGCGAATGAAAATCATGATAAGATATTCCCATGTTTAAAGCCTTTATTCAAACCCTGCGACCGAGGCAGTGGCTCAAAAATCTGGTCATTTTTGCCGGCATCGTCTTTGACGGACAGTTGGGCAATTGGCCAGCCTTATTGCGCGTTCTGCTCGCCTTTATCCTCTTCTGCCTCGTCTCTGGCATCACCTACACCATCAACGACCTCATGGACGTGCAAGCCGACCGTGCCCACCCCAAAAAGCAGCACCGACCCATCGCTGCCGGCAAGCTTAGCCCCAAGGCAGCCATTATCTTTGCTGTCATCCTTTCTTTGGTCGTTTTTCCTGCTGCTTTCCTGCTTGAGCTTCGCTTTGGCATTGTTTGCCTGAGTTATTTTTTGCTGATGCTGGCTTATTCGCGCTGGCTCAAAAACCTCTTCATCGTGGACGTGATGATCATTTCCATCGGCTTCGTGCTGCGCATGTTCGGAGGCATTGCCGTCATTCAAGTGCAACACTTTTCGCCTTGGCTATACATCCTCACCAGCCTCTTGGCGCTCTTTTTGGGTTTTGGTAAACGTTATTCCGAGCTCAAAATGCTTGCCGCGCAAGCCGGTGAAACCCGTAAAACGCTGCGTGGTTACAACCTGGATTTGCTCAACCAATATCTTGTTGTCATCCTGGGTGCCATCCTGATTACCTACATGCTTTACACCTTTGCGCCTATTTCTGGTGAGCATAATTACACGATGATGTTTACCATTCCATTTGTGATTTATGGCATCTTTCGCTACATGCACATCCTGCAAAACAAAGAAAGCGGCGCGGCACCCGAAGAAGTGTTACTAAGCGACCGTCCTTTGCAGGCTGCTATTTTGCTTTGGGCGATTGCCGTTTTTATTATTCTTTACGTGGTCCTATAAGGAGCCGATATGCCTGCCACATCTGCCAGCGCCAGCGCCAAACTCATATTGCTTGGAGAACACGCCGTTGTTTACGGTCATCCTGCCATTGCCATCCCATTTTCTGATCTGCGCACCCGCGTGAACGTTGAAGCCAACATTATGGCAGCGCCAGGCAGCTTGCGCGTGATTTCAGAGGATACCGGCATGGACATGCTTCTTAGCGAGATGGGCAAAGATGAACCCATCAAACAGATGATCATTTTACTGCTCGAATTTTTAGGCATCAAAACGCCACCCAGTTGCACGCTGCGCATAAACTCAGACATCCCGCTTGGGGCTGGTTTTGGCTCGAGTGCGGCATTGGCAGTGGCGATTATGCGCGCGCTTTCGGCTTTTTTGGGGCATCCCCTGGTTGAAAAAGAGCTTGACACGCTCGCCTATCAAAGCGATCAATTCATTCATGGTCGTCTTTCTGGCATCGATACAACGGTCATCGCCTGGGAACAAGCCATTTATTATCAGCGCGGACACAGCGTATCGCACCTAAAACCCTTAAACACCTTACACTTTGTGGTTGCCGATAGTGGCACGCGCACACCCACCGCACAGAGCATTGCCTATCTCGCCAAACGACTGGAAAGAGAAGAGCTTGAGACCAAAAACACATTCCTTTCTATCGAGAAACAAGTAAAAATTGCCAAACGCGCCATGCGCATTGGTGACCGCTACATGCTGGGCGAAGCGATGAACGCCAACCAAACCTACCTTGCCGATTTGGGGCTGTCTTGCCCCTCATTAGGCACACTGGTGGCTGCCGCGCGCGACGCTGGTGCCCTGGGTGCCAAGCTGACCGGAGGCGGACAAGGCGGTGCGATGATTGCCCTGGCGGATGAATCTGCCATCCCCAGCGTTGCAAAAGCGCTTCAGGATGCCGGAGCCACACAGGTTTGGACCACCATACTGCCCGCCAATCCATTGATGCCTGCTTAGTTTGACCATAGGAGCCAGATCATGACCGATAAACCGCTTCATTCCTCACCTTTTATCTCATCAAAAGCATACCGTGAACTCGTTTTCATAAAGTTGGGTGGCTCGCTGATTACCGATAAAAACCAGGCACTGCACGCCCAAACCGATCTCATTGAGCAGCTGCTCACCGAATTAGGCTTATTTCTCATCCAGCATCCCGAAACACGTGTGATTTTAGGACACGGCTCGGGTTCGTTTGGCCACTCTGTGGCGCGTTTTTATGGCACTCGCGATGGTGTATGTGATGAGCTTGGCTGGCAGGGCTACCATGAGGTGTGGCGTGCGGCGCGTGAATTGCATGACATTGTGATGGCAATTGGCATGTCTTTTGACTTACCTTTACCGCTTATCTCTTTTCCGCCATCAGCCTCAGTGAGTGCCTCAAACCGACAAATCACCACTTGGAATCTGGAACCAATGACCGCGGCAGTGGACAACGGGCTGATCCCTGTTGTTTATGGTGACGTTGTTTATGACGATGTTTTGGGCGGAACTATTTTGAGCACAGAAGAACTGTTTATCGACCTGGCATCCGTTTTTAAGCCTGAACGCGTCATCTTGCTTGGCAAAACCGATGGCGTTTATGCTGATTATCCCGCCTGCCAAACGCTTATGCCCCACATCCACAGCGAAAGCGCTTTGCCCGAAACAATAAGCTGCTCCAGCAGCACCGATGTAACCGGCGGCATGCTGGAAAAGGTGCGCCTTATGCAAAGCCTATGCGCATTAAGCCCTCAAACCCAGGTTCGCATTTGCTCAGGCACTAAAAAGGGGCAATTGATGGAAGCACTCGCAGGAAAAGAAATGGGCACGCTCATCACCCATCAGTAATCATTATTTTTAATCAAAGGACACACCATGATATACACACGTCAACAACTAGAAGAATTCGAAGACCGAAACCTGGCGCCATACGCCATCCGCAGCAAAGACTCGCGCGGGCGAAAGTTTCCTGAAGAGGAAGCTGATTTTCGCACCCGTTATCAGCGCGACCGCGATCGCATTTTGCACACCACCGCTTTTAGGCGCTTGGAATACAAAACGCAAGTTTTTATCATCCATGAGGGCGATTATTACCGCACCCGCCTGACCCATTCCTTGGAGGTCGCTGCTATTGGTCGGTCTTTGGCGCGATCCCTCGGCGCAAACGAAGACCTCACCGAAACCATCTGCCTGGCTCATGATCTTGGGCATCCACCGTTTGGACACTCTGGCGAGACCGTGTTGGCACACTTGATGATGGACCATGGCGGCTTTAATCACAATCATCAGAGCGTGCGCATCGTTACCGAACTTGAACAGCGCTACCCTGACTTTTCCGGGCTTAACCTAAGCTGGGAGGTCCTTGAGGGCATGATTAAACACGAAACGGATTATGATACCGCAGATGCTTCAGAATATGACCCTCACCTGCGCGGGCACCTGGAAGCGCAACTCGCCAACGTTGCCGATGAACTGGCATACACCACCCATGATCTGGATGATGGTTTGCGCTCCGGCTTGATTACACCCAGTCAATTGGATGGCATCGCTATTTGGGAAATCGTTAACGAAAGCCTGGGCAGAAGAAAATCAGACACCCTGGACGAGCTTAGCCGGCATCAAATTATCCGCCGATTGATCGGTTTTGAGATGACCGACCTCATCCATAGCATTGACCGCTACTTGCGTCGCAGCAAGGCCAACAGCCCACAAGAACTGCAAGCCTTGCCCTACAATGTGGTTGGGTTCAGTGAGGATATGCACCGCCGGAACCGTGAGTTGAAAGACTTTTTGTTTGAAAAGCTCTACCGCCACTACCGCGTGGTGCGCATGCAAACCAAAGCCGAACGCATTATCAGTGAACTTTTCAAGCTCTATGTCAACACACCCAGCGCCCTGCCCGACACTGTGCAGCTCAGCATTCCGGTAAAAGGTTTGGAGCTTACCGTTTGTGATTACATTGCTGGCATGACCGACCGATTTGCCATCGACGAGTATAAACGTCTATTTGACGTGGATGTGTTACCATAGAGCCATGAACAAACCGCAATATTTAACTGAAGCCGGCAAAGCAAAAGTGCTTGAAGAACTTGCAGACTTGCGTGGTCCTCAACGCAACGAGATTGCCGCACGTCTGAAAAGTGCCATTGAAATGGGTGATTTGAGCGAAAACGCGGATTATCACGCTGCCAAAGAGGCTCAAGGCTTTCTTGAAGGCCGCATTTTAGAGCTGGAAACGCTTTTATACAACGCCGAGATTGTGGATGAAAATGCGTTTTCATCCGATGAGGTGAGCATCGGCAGCACAGTAACCGTGCAAGAAGCTGGTGAAGATGAAGAAACCTATCTCATTGTCGGCGCGCAGGAAGCCAACACACGTGAGCGCAAAATATCTTATGAATCACCGATGGGCGCAAGCCTGATTGGGAAAAAGGTTGGTGAAACCGCCTTGGTGTCTTTGCCAAATGGTGGCTCCCTGGAGATAAAAATCATCGCCATCGCGTAATTAAAACGCGTTTAAAAAATAAATGAAACAAAAAAAAGAGGCTGACCTTACATTTTCTAAGGTCAGCCTTTTTCATTTAATAAAGCTTTTTACTTGCGATAAACTGCCAATTCCATCGTTGCGCGCTGGAAGTAGCTGTCATCCGGCAGTGGCAGATCGCCATATTGGAAGTTGACCAATTTGCCTTCCATGCGCAATGTGGCGGTTTCCAAAATAAACTGCTTACCTTCTTCTGCTTTGATTGGTTCACCACGAATTTCGAGCCTTTGGCGAGTAGCACCATCCTCAAAGGCATGTTTACTCATCACAACTTTGGTAACCGTTTGAATGTCGTTCTTATCAAAAAGCCAGATGTCAAAAGCGGAGACTTTTTTAGGCTCGCCAACGCCAATCGTATCCGAACTGCTCACGCCACACTCGCCGAGGAACTCGCCATTAGGCGCATCAAAGGTGAAGGATTCATCATACATATCATCGCCAAGCATGTAGGTGGTCATAAACTGAGCCACAGGTTTGGCGGCTTGCAAGGGTTCTGGCGCTGTTTCTTGTGGTTTTTGCTTTTCACCAATTCCAAACAAACCCGCCAGATTAGGCAAAGTTGGTTTTTCTTCTGGTTCTTCAGGCTCTTCTGCTACAACAGGTCGCGGTGCGGGTTCGCGTTTGATTGGCGTTGCCGCGGGTCTGACTGCGCTAAAAGTGCCAGCAGATTTATCTTCATCGCGGCGGCTCAATTTGAATGGGAGCTCGGTATCTTTGTTTTTAAAGAAGAACCACCATACTAAACCTGCGCCAATCAGCAAAAGCAATAATAAGCCAATACCCAGCCAGAGCAAGCCCTTGCCTTTTGTTTCAGTTTCCGCGCTGCCATCATCTGGACGTAAGCCAATAACGGTTCCGTCATCTTTGACAGCAGCATTACCCTCACCTGGTTGGGTGACTGGAACAGGAGCGGTGGTATCAACAGCCAAGGCAAAGCGCTCAATTTGCTCAGCAAACAAAAAACCAGGTGTTTTGTTGAGCTCTTCAAGCGTTTTTGCAGCATTGTTACCCAGCGAATCCCACGCCATCTGGGCTTCTTTCACCCTGCCAGTCATGGTGTAAGAGTTGATAGCATTACGCAAATACACCACACGCTCATCAGCTCTTAGATGTTCAGCACTGGCATCTTTCCATTTTACAGGAAAGACAACCCATGCCAGAATTAATCCAACAATCAAACCAATAATTGCAGTAAAAATGGCTAAATTGCGGGGAACTTTTAGTTTTTCTCTAAAATCGGCAAGAAAATTTTCCATAGTGGCACCTCATTCATATCATTCTGCCTATATAGGTGCATGATTTGTACCAGAAAAACAGAAATTACAAGCCTCTTTTTATGGCAAAGAGGCTTGCTTTAGATTCGCATTATACAATCGTTTTAATTAAACCAGTTTACCGTCTATTTGTGAAAAAATGAGCTTACATTCGGTGCATTGTGCATCATCACTACTCTTTTCGGTCAACAATCCGCCACAACTGGGGCAACTTTCCACCATCGGCTTTTGCCATGATGCAAAATCGCATTCCGGATAGCGACTGCACCCAAAAAAGAGCCGGCCTTGCTTCGTGCGTTTTTGCAATACGTCTCCCTCTTGGCAGACTGGACAAGGCATTTCCAACTTAACAGGAATGTTTTCAGTGTAGCGACAGCTTGGGAAAGTGCTGCAACTGATGAAGTCACCAAATCGTCCACTGCGCATCACCAATGCTTGACCGCAAGTGGGACAAGCACGACCAATTTCTTTGGGTTCTGGCTTTTTATTAGGCATGTGCACTTTGGCATGCTCTAAGCGTTTTTCAAAAGGTCTGTAGAATTCGCGCATAACATCCACCCACTCAGCTTTGCCTTCGGCGATTTCATCCAGCTCTTCTTCCATACGCGATGTGAAGGTGATATCCACAATTTCAGGGAAAAACTCAACCAGCAAGTCGTTAACAATAAAGCCAATTTCGGTGGGTTTGAGCATCCGACCTTGTCGTTCCACGTAGCCGCGGGTTTGGATGGTTGAAATGATTGGTGCGTATGTACTTGGTCTGCCTATGTCATTTTCTTCAAGCATCAAAATGAGAGAGGCTTCAGAAAAACGCGATGGTGGTTGGGTGAACTTCTGTTCAAAGTTGAGTTTATCCAACACTTGTGTTTTGCCTTGTTCCAAAACTTCCTTAAACAGTTTAACCATTTCTGCGTTTTCACCATTTTCATGGTTGGTAACAGGATAAACCGCGCGAAAACCAGGGAAAACAGTATGGCTAGCAGTGGCGCGCAACAAGTATTGATGTTCCTGTGAAAGCCCTCCAATATCCAGACTGAGCGTTTCCACAACTTGAGGTTCCATTTGGCTGGCAACAAAGCGTTGCCAAATGAGCGTATAAAGGCGATGTTGCTCAGGCGTCAAAAAGGCTTGCATTTTTTCTGGTGTGCGGTGCACTGAGGTCGGGCGAATAGCTTCATGGGCTTCTTGAGCAGATTTGGCGCGACGTCGATACAAGGCAGGTTTTGCCGGCAAGTACTTTTCGCCATAAGATTGCTTAATAAAATCGCGAACTTCCGCAATAGCCTGGGCGGCAACGTTGACAGAGTCGGTACGCATATAAGTGATAAGACCGGTTTCTTCAGTGCCACTCAGCTTGATGCCTTCATAGAGTTGTTGCGCGATCATCATCGTTCGGCTAGCCAAAAAGCCCAATCGGCTCGAAGCGTCTTGTTGCAAGGTGCTGGTGATGTATGGCGCGCTGGGTCTGTTGCGACGTGAACTCTGCTTTTTATCGGCCAAGGTGTATTTTGCGCTTTGCATGTCAGCAACTGTTGCCAGGGTGTCCTTCTCATTGCCGAGCTCTAAATCCTCCGCATCAATCTTTAGCAACTTAGCTTCATATTGAGTGTCATGACCTTCCTGATGAAAAAGTGCCGAAACTACCCAATATTCAACAGGCACAAAGTTTTGTATTTCGCGTTCGCGTTCCACAACCAAGCGCACAGCCACAGATTGCACACGTCCGGCGCTCAAACGGCTACGCACTTTTTGCCACAAAATTGGGCTGACTTTGTAGCCAACCAATCGATCCAAAATGCGACGGGCTTGTTGCGCATCGACCAAATCCATATCAAGGGTTCGCGCGTTTTTAAAAGCTTCATCTACGGCAGTTTTAGTAATTTCGTGAAAAACAACCCGTTTCGTCTTGTTTTCTGGGATGCCAATAGACTCCATTAAGTGCCAGGCAATCGACTCACCTTCGCGGTCAGGGTCAGTTGCCAAGAAAACTTCCGGGCTCGAGTCAGCAATTTCGGTTATCTTCTTGACCAGTTTGGACTTGTCATTAGGCACGCGATATTCCGGTGCAAAATTGTTTTCTGGATCAACACTTAAACGTGAAGCCAACAAATCGCGCACATGTCCATAAGAGGCAACAACTTTATAGTTATTACCCAAAAATCTGCCAATTGTTTGGGCTTTAGCCGGCGATTCTACAATCACAAGCGGTTTGCCCAAGCCATCCATGCTGATCCGGTCAGCAAAGTTAGCGCCTTTACCACTGCGACCCCGTCCACTAGACTTGGCTGTGGATTTAGCGCGGGTTTTCCGTTTAGAAGTGTCTTTAGGGGTTGTTTTGCGCGCTTTTTTCTCTATGACCGGTTTTTCCAAACCTTCATGCGCAGGTGTAGCTCCCATTTTAAAAACCTTGGTACTGCAAACCGGGCAAACGCCACGTGTACCAGGCAGTCCATTGGCAGTAAAAACTGCCGTCGTTTCTGGGATTTCTCTTTTATCTTTACACTTTAAACAATAGATTTCCATAATCTCTCCGGGTGAATTGACCCACACTAAATACGCCCTATAATACCATATTCAAAAATATGTCAAGCCCTAAACGGTAGATTTGTAATGACCTGCTATCCGATTTGCCAAGCCTTTACAGCGCGATATTCCTGATTATTTTCCTGGGCAACCAAGCCTTTGAGTTGCATCATCATCAATGTTGCGTTCATTTTTTCAATGGGCATGTCCAACTTGGCACACAGTTCGTCTACGTGTATGGTGCCACTTCCCAAAGCCTGATAAATGCGTTGTTCTAGTGGGCTTAGTTCAGATTTTGGCTGTTGAGTGGCAAGTTTTTGCTTTTCAATGCCTAAATGACTAACAACCGTGGCTGGGTTTGTCATGGGTATAGCACCTTGACCAATCAAGTGGTTCGTCCCTTTACTCATCGGTGAAAGAACCGAACCAGGCACCGCGAATACATCCCTGCCTTGTTCGACAGCAAATTTTGCGGTAATTAAAGCGCCACTGCGCTCTCCAGCTTCAATGACAATCGTCCCACGTGAAAGTCCGGAAATAATGCGGTTTCTTGGAGGAAAATTGATGCCATCTGGCTTTGTGCCAGGCGCATAGTCACTCATAACCGCGCCAGATTTAACAATGGCATCAACGAGTTTTCGGTGTTCAGGCGGATAAATGACATCCACGCCAGACCCTAAAACGGCAATAGTCCTGCCTCCCATTTCCAAAGCGGCATGATGGGCGATGGCATCCACGCCACGCGCCAGTCCGCTAACAATGGTTACTCCATGGCCAGCCAAATACTTTGCAGTGTCTTTGCAAAGCTGCTTCCCATAACTGGTTACGTTTCGCGTGCCAACAATTGCCATGGCAAGGTTATCTGCTTCAGCAATCTCGCCCAGGTAGTAAAGTACCGGCGGTGGTTGAGCGATCTGCTTCAGGTAAGGTGGGTAGCTTTCATCCAGCCAGGTAAGCACTTTGATGCCTTTTGCATCCAATTTGCTTTGCAAGGCTGCTGGATCAAAGCTTTTTTTGGTTTCCCGAAAAGCTTGTATAAGCTTTTCAGTCATACCTGCTTCTTTTAAGGCGGAATCTGTCGCTTCCCAAGCCATGGCAAGCGTACCAAAGAAGCCAAGCAGCTTTCTAAAGCGCACTGCACCAGCACCACGCACATGGTTAAAAGCCAGCCAGGCATCCCGCTCTTGCATGTTTAACGCAAACCTTCCAGCAATCGCACATCCATGCGCTTATTCTTTACATCAATGCTTAAAATCACATCAGGAATAGCGGGAATGAGTAATTCTTTGCCGTTTGGATCTTCAATGATATAAACGTCATTGGCACCAGTTTCGATAATGGCGGAAAGCTGGCCTAATAATTCTTCACCTTCAAAAACCTGAAGTCCAATAAGCTGATGATGGTAATATTCTCCTTCTGGTAAAGCAGGAATATCTTCCACACTCACAAAAGCCAAAAGATTACTCAGCTCGCTCACATCCTCTGGGGTCTCATAACCATCAAAACGCAATAAGAGCAACTTGCCTTTCCAGCGGGTTCGCAAAACTTTCACAGCCAAATGATGATCACCGAGATACAAAACACGACCCCGGCGAATTCTTTCAGGAAAATCGGTATCCACACGCATAGCTATTTCGCCATTGACGCCATGCGCGCGTTGTAATTTACCAACTAAAACGAAGGCAGGCTCGTGGTTAGGCGAGCCTGCATCGGTAATTGAACTATTTCTATCGTTATCGAGCATTATTCAGGCTCAACCACGTCCATGACAACTTGCATACCTTCGCGTGAGGCTGCAGCCCGTAGCAAATGGCGAATCGAGTTCGCAACCCGACCTTGCTTTCCAATGACGCGTCCGATATCCTCAGAACTCACGGAAAGTTTCAAATGCACGGTGTTGTCTTCGATAGAGCTTTCAACCTTTACGGCTTCAGGGTCATTGACCAAGCCTCTGGCGATATACTCTAACAAATCACGTAATTTTTTGTCGTCCATAAAAACCTTCTAAATACTAGTCGCTATGCGTGGTCCGGGAGCTTGGAACCCGGCTTTCGTAGGTCTTGGCTGCTTCAGCTTGCAGCGTTTCCACGTCTTCACCAGCCTTAAAGCGCTTATATCTTTCGTCCAGCCCAACTTGCTTGAACAATTTTTCAACTGTTTCAGAAGGTTGTGCGCCAACACCCAGCCAATAGAAGACACGACCTTCTTTAAACTCAATTGTGCCAGGTTTGGTGCGTGGGTTGTAATGCCCAACGATTTCAATAAAACGGCCATCACGTGGGGCTTCTTTATCAGCAATAACCACACGATAATGGGCTTGGTGGGTGGAACCGACCCGTCGTAGTCGAATACGTACCATCGATATTTACTCCTTAAATCTTTTTAAATCTCTTTGGCCCGTGCTCTTGTTAAAGGTTGAGAGAATGCTGAAGGGGCATTGTCCTTCTCCTCAAGCTCAGGATTAACCAAATAACCTATCAATATTACCATGACTTCCAGGTTTTTGAAACCTTTTCATAAGGTTTTGCATATCCCTGAATTGTTTCATCAAGCGATTGACTGCCTGAACATCTTTTCCGCATCCTCTGGCAATTCTTCTTCTACGGCTTGCGTTTAAAATGCGGGGGTCACGTCGCTCAGCAGGTGTCATTGAAGCGATAATCGCCTCTACGCTTTTTAATTGTCCGTCGATCTCACGGGGATCAACTTGTTTTGCCGCCTGACCGAGTTGACCAGGCAACATGCCCATTACCTGCGACAATGGACCCATCTTTTTGATTTGCTTAAGCTGTTTGGCAAAGTCTTCCAAGGTGAATTGCCCTTTGAGCATGCGTTCAGCATCTTCCATTGCGATATCATCTGCATAAGCTGCTTCGGCTTTTTCAATCAAACCCAGCATATCGCCCATGCCTAAGATTCGACCGCTGATTCGGGCGGGATCAAAGACCTCAATCGCGTCCAATCCTTCACCAGTACCCAAAAACTTAATCGGAATACCGGTTACTTCGCGGATAGAAATAGCGGCACCACCACGAGCATCACCATCAATCTTGGTAAAAATCAAACCGGTAATGCGCATCACATCTCTAAAGCCTTCGGCGATATTCAAGGCTTCCTGACCAATCATCGAGTCAATGACCAGTAAAATCTCATTACAAGGAACAGCCTTTTGAATGCCATCAATTTCTTCCATCAAAAAATCGTCCAGCTGAGAACGTCCCGCGGTGTCAATCAGTATAAGCGTGTAACCACCACGTTTGGCTTGAGCATAGGCTTCTTTGACAATCTTCACCGGTTGCGCGCCATCCAATGTAAACACAGGCACATCAATGCGCTCGCCAAGGGTCTGCAGTTGTTTAATAGCTGCCGGCCGGTAAATATCTGCCGCCACCATCATCACCCGTTCACCTTCCGCGCGGAGACGTTTGGCAAGCTTGGCGGTGGCGGTCGTTTTACCAGAGCCTTGCAAACCGATCATCATCAGCACATGTGGCTTCTCACCTCGCAAATTCAAAGGCTCGGCTTGACCAAGCGTGGCAATCAGCTCTTCGTTAACAATTTTGACCACTTGTTGCGCAGGGTTAAGCGCCTTGGAAACTTCGGCACCAATCGCACGCTCCTTTACCCGGTTGGTAAATGAACGAACCACGCCATAATTCACATCGGCTTCAAGCAATGCCAGGCGCACTTCGCGCAAGGCAATTTCAACGTCGTTCTCGGTAAGTTTGCCCCGTCGTCTCAAATTATCAAAAACTGCAGTCAGTTTGTCTGATAAACTCTCAAACATAGTGAGTCTCCATCTTCAAGTAGTAAGCTAAATACTACCTTATTCTAAAGTACATTGTCAATTTAAGACCATAAAAGTTTGTGATTATTGGCACACAAAGGCTTGGCTACTGAGCGCCATATTGACAAAACCGGTAATATCGCTTGAACTGACAACAGGTCATTGCAAGCCATGCCTATTCCTTAGGAATAATGAAACTTATTGTTACATTCAAGGTTATTAAGATAAAGTGAGGTGTTTATATGTCTAAAGTTGCTATTATTACCGATTCAACAGCCGCGATCCATCCAGATGTTGCCGCGGCACTTAACATTACCGTAGTCCCTTTGACTGTTAACTGGGACGGTCAAACGCTAAAGGACTGCATTGATATTACCGGCGAAGATTTTTACACGCGCCTGCCCAAAGCGAAAAATCTGCCAACCACATCCCAGCCAAGCCCAAATGACTTTGCCGAAGCTTATGAAAAATTGCTGAGCAAAGGTTTTGATGTTTTTACGATCGTCATCTCGGCAAGCATTTCTGGCACTTATGATTCCGCAACCCAGGCCTTAGCCCATTTTCCGGGTAAAAATATCAAGGTGATGAACTCCCAGCAAGCCTCCATGCCTCTGACCATGGCTGCAATGCGCGTGGCAAAAGCTGCCCAAAAAGGTGCCAGTTTGCTGGAAGTGGAAAACCTTGCCCAGGATATCTGCAATCGTGTTGTAACCCTTTTTATTTTAGATACTTTGGAATATTTGCATCGTGGTGGACGCATCGGCGCTGCTTCACGTTTTTTGGGCACTGCATTGAACTTAAAGCCCATCCTTACCCTGGATGAAGGCATCATTAAGCCTGTCGGAAAGGTTCGCACCTTCAAAAAAGCTGCCCTCAACATTTTTGAACAGGCAGAAGAACAGCTCGGAAAAGGTGGCAAAATTGATTATTTAGGACTTGTAACAACCTTTGAACCCGAAGTTGAAAAACAATTTATTGATGAAGCCAGATCCCGCTTTACAATTAATGAGCTTGAAACCGGCTTAATAAGTCCTGTGATTGGCGTGCATGTTGGACCTGGCGCGGTTGGGTTTGTTTACCTTCCGGAAAAATAATTTTTTGTGCTTTTTTTAACCATCAGGGCACCTTTCTTAGAAAAGTAAGGTGCTCTGATTTTTTAAGCGTCATGCACCGCGCCTGGCCTTAGCATTGAACCCACCTCATTATGAGGTGGATTTTATGAATTCTTTTTTATGTTGAACTTAATAACGTGTGAACAATAGCGATATAGTATTCCAAAATACATAAGGGAAATTCACCTCGTCGCACTATAAAACAAACGGTAACTCTTTAAAGTTAAATTTTGAAAGTAAAAAACATGAAAAAAATGTTTAAGAGAATGCTAATACCCGCACTGGTAGCAACAGGTACTTATCTTATTGTATTACTGCTAACCATCTATATAACAAATCAATCAAGCTATCTTTCCTTTCCAATTGAAGCCTTCGTCCAAGGCTCTGATCCTCCGGATTTTTTCTTCGCTCTTTTTACATCAATTCCTTTCAGTTGGCAAATGTTCTATATTGTCAAGGATAATTTTTTATCCTATGTGTCAACGAGAACAAATGTAAAACGCTATCTTAAGAAACATGTTGCCACCGCCATGTTCTTGTGTTTCCTCATGGTATTTGCCGTAAACATGATAGGAATCGTTTTCTCAGTTAGTATTGCTTCAATTGATGAAGTCACCCGACCAGACTTATATAGTGGCTATATTCTTGGGAATATGCAGATGGAAAGACCAGTTCTTTTTGGCCTTATTTGGAGTGCTTATAAAGGACTGCTCGGTGCCTTGATCTGCCTCCTGGCACAAATCTTTGCCTACTATGTTCAAAACTTATTTCTTGCACTTTTAGCACCATTTATGATCGTTTTTCTGGAAAACTTGTTTACTTCAATTCTCCGAATCCCTCAATTCAGTTTTACGACAGCTTTTGTGCTCAATCGTTTGAGCGAAAAGGCCATGAAAATTCAAAACTTACTCATAGGGATAATCTTTTTTTGCACGATCATAACAGTATCTTTTCTTGTTTTACGAAAATATGAACAAAAAAGTTATTCTTCAGAAAGTTAGACATCTAATTAAAAACAATAGCATTTTGCTCGTTCTAAATGCTATTGTTCTGCTTATCATAGCATTCGGTAAAGCTGGATATCTAAGCGGTACAAATATTTGCGTGTTTGATTACGTACTCCTCACAATAATTGATCATTATTATGCGTTGTACTGTATTTTTCCAATCCTATTTATTATCATCATTAAATATTTCCGACAAACATCTGATATCGAAACCATCAGATACCCAAATAGGCTAAGCCAACAAAGAATAAACCTGATTTCTCTTGCGATTTCTATTATTCTATATTTTCTTGCTACTTTCATCATAATAAGCATTGTAGGGCTTTTTTATTTCAGAGCTAATTTATCGGCAAACATAATTACCAACCCAGGGTTTGATGATTTTATTATTTTACAAACCCTGCATAAGGCCATCACACCTTACCCTTTGGTCTCAATCTTAATCGTCATTATTTTTTATTGTTTTGGTTTTTTTGTTCTCTCTTGCGTTTTGAGCATTGTTCATAGGGAAAAAGGACTGCACGCTACTATCGTTACTGGTGTGCTTATCTTTATACTTGCTTTTATTGGCTTCCAGGTAGACGCTGTGAATATTTTCCCATTTTTATTCTTTGGAAACTATATTATCTTTCATCGCGGTTTATTTATTAACGGTTTGCCTTCTTTTATTCTTATCCTTTTAACAGGTCTTGGAATAATCCTTTATTGTTTTTACCCGATACATATCGATAAAAAGCAGAGATGGAAACGAAGCATTTTGAATGAATTCACCATCTCGCGCCAAACAAGTTTCATTAGTTTTATCATCTTAGTCATTCTTTTTATTTTAGAAATACTACTACTTCAATATAGTAAGCATTTTAATGCCCGGGATATCCCTTTAAGCCTCATGGCTGGACCAGGTAACGGTGAATGGTCCTTTATTGGTTGGACAAAAGTTGCTATCATTTATTTATTACCTTTATTTTTTGTTGGACAATCGCTTTCTAAGATTGAACAATATCATGAGCTTCCAATTTTTATCCGGTTTAAAAGTTTCGCAAATCTAAGGTGGCAAATTATAAAATCTTACTTTTCTTTCACATTTGCCTACGTAATGATTTTGATAGCCACTTTTCTTTTGATGTTTCTTTTGGGTAGCGAAACATCATCTTTGCATAAGTTCATCGTTGAGATAATACCAATAAATTTTTCGGCTGGTCACTTCGCAATGTTCTTATTGTTCTTTCTGGGAAACATGATGTTTAACCTCACCCTGTACTTAGTCCTTAGTCAACGCCTTAAATCAATTACTGTTTTTATACTATTTCTTGCTTATGCGTTTTTGATTGGTCTAATCCCAAATGGTTTTTATGCAGATTTCACACCGGGTTTGTTAAGGTTCTTGACTTTATACAATACAAACCTATCAATATTAGGCCTAAGGTTTATCTTAGCCTTGATCTTAACAATAACTTACTTAATCTCATTGAAGAGGAGAAGCTATGTCAATAATTGAATTCAAAGATGTTTCTAAAACTTTCAAAACAAAAGTTTTGTACAACAATGTCAATCTTATTGTCGAAAAAGGAGATTGTATTGGCTTAGTCGGTGCTAATGGCAGTGGGAAAAGCGTTTTATTTAAACTTATTGCTGGATTAGAGCAAGCCGATACAGGCTCAATCAAAGTTAAGGGCAAGCCAGTCGGTCACAATTTTGACTTTCCTTCTGGTCTTGGCTTGTTTGTCAATCAACCTGGTTATATAGAATACTATGATGGTTTAACAAACCTAAAAATGCTGGCAGAAATTCAGAACATTATAGATGAAGAAATTATCCGAACCTATATGAAAAAAGTTGGATTAGATCCTGAGGATAAAACAAAAGTAAAAAACTATTCTGAAGGCATGAAACAAAAACTGGGTATCGCTCAAGCCATCATGGAGGATCAAGATCTTATTCTTTTGGATGAACCTTTCAACGCATTGGACTTTAAGACAAATAACGAAGTACTGGAGATCCTTTTCAATCTGAAAAATGAAGGCAAAACATTGTTATTGACTTCTCACCAACATGAATATTTGGAAAGACTCTGTGACCATATTTATGCAATTATTAATCAGCAAATTGTAGCGTTTAATAAAGAAGAAAAAGAGAAATATTTTTTGTTCTAACAATTATTTAGGATACGCAAAATTTTTTGCCGCTTGCTGATATTAGATCGCTGCTTCTAATTTGCATCGCTTTTTTTTGCACTGAATTGATGATTATTTTTAAAACGAATTTTATTCTTTCTTTCTATTACCGGTTTGCCATCGCTCTGTAATCTTTTAACCCGTTTCCAAATCGTATAACTGTTTTAACATCACATCAAACGCTTTACATCCTAACAAGCATCCAAAAACACGTTTCATTTGATACAATAGAAGAAAATCGCATAGAAGGGAACCATTTATGAAAACTGCAGAAAAAATCGGCGTCCAAGTCCCCGATTTACTCCTACCCAACAATACTATTGACATGCACAAATGGGCTGTTATCGCCTGTGATCAGTTCACCTCGCAACCCGAATATTGGGAGCGCGTGCGCGAAACAGTCGGCAATGCCCCCTCAACCTTTAAACTGATCCTGCCGGAAGCCTGGCTCGAAAAACCCGAAGCTCCCGAGCTTATCAAAGCATCCCACCAAGCCATGCGCGATTACGTGGCAGAAGGCGTTTTTAAGCCTTACAAAGGTTTTATGTTGGTTGAGCGCACTGTTGGCGACGCCATCCAAACTGGTTTGATTGCCGCACTGGATCTTGAAACCTATGATTACACACCCGGCTCAAAAACGCTTATTCGTGCTTCAGAAGGCACCGTGCTGGACAGGTTACCACCACGCATGGCAGTCCGTCGTGAAGCGCTTATCGAATCCCCACACATTCTGGTCCTTTATGATGACCCGCAAATGACTGTTCTCAAGGACGTCCTTGCCATAAAGAACGAAATTCCAGTAGCCTATGATTTCGACCTCATGGAAGGCAGCGGACACATCACCGGTCATTTTATTGACAAACCCGAACTGATTGACTCCGTCGTAGAAGGCCTTGCCGCACTAATTGAACCAGCAAGCTACGCGCAAAAGTATGGCATTCCCGAGGGTACACCCCCAATGTTGTTCGCGATGGGTGACGGAAACCACAGCCTGGCAACCGCTAAAGCCATTTGGGAAGAACTCAAATCCGAAGTTGGCATGGACCATCCCGCGCGATACGCCTTGGTTGAACTGGTTAACATCCATGATGTTTCCCTGCAATTTGAAGCCATCCACCGTGTGATGTTCAATGCTGGCACACTCAAACAAGATCTCGTTGAACACTTTGGCAAAGACATTCAGCTCAGCGTTGTTCATACGATGGACGAACTCGTTGCTGAAGTCACCAAGGATGTGAGCCCTCACCAACGCTTTGGTATCATCGATACCGGCGGCTTCACCGTTGCTGAATTGACCAAACCCGTTCATAACCTGCCGGTTGGCAATGTCCAGGAATATCTCGATCCCTGGCTAAAAACCCACCCCGAAACCCAAATTGACTATGTTCACGGCGATGACATCACCCGCGAACTGAGCCAGCAACCTGGTAACCTGGGCATTTATTTACCCTCGATTACCAAAGACACCCTGTTTAAATCGATTATCCTGGATGGCGACTTCCCCCGCAAAACCTTCTCGATGAACCACGCCCACGATAAACGATTTTATCTGGAATGCCGCAAGATTCGCTAGCGATATCTTGACAATAAGAACATTTGTGCTAAGATTAATAAAGAAGACATAAACACGGAGAATGCCCATGGCAAAAAAAGCGAGCCCTAAATCACCCGCCGCGGATGGAATGGAAGAAGCCAAAAAAGCTGTTCTGGACCGCGCACTGCATGACATCGTCAAGCGCTACGGCGAAGGTAGCATTATGCGCCTTGGCGAAGCGCACCAAATGAAGGTCGAAGCCATCCCCACTGGTTCGCTTTCCTTAGACCTTGCCTTGGGTGTTGGTGGCATTCCCAAAGCACGCATCACCGAAATCTTTGGGCCTGAATCTTCGGGTAAAACCACACTCTGTCAGCACATCGTTGCCGAGTGCCAGGCTCAGGGTGGCACTGCTGCTTTCATCGACATGGAACACGCTCTGGATCCTGTTTACGCCGCCAAATGTGGTGTTAACATCGATGAGTTACTCATCTCCCAACCCGATACCGGCGAGCAAGCCCTTGAAATTGCTGAAACGCTGGTGCGCTCCGGCGCAGTGGACCTGGTTGTCATCGACTCGGTGGCTGCCCTGGTTCCCCGATCCGAAATCGAAGGCGATATGGGCGACCCCACCATGGGCGTGCAAGCGCGTTTGATGTCGCAAGCCTTACGCAAGCTGGGTGGCGCAATTAGTCAGACCAAAACCGCACTCATCTTCACCAACCAATTACGCCAGAAAATCGGCGTCATGTTTGGCAACCCCGAAACCACAACCGGCGGTATGGCACTCAAGTTTTATGCTTCAATTCGCCTGGATGTGCGCCGGGTGCAGTCCATCAAAGTGGGTGCCGAAATTGTGGGTAACCGCGTGCGTGTACGCGTGGTTAAAAACAAAGTGTCTGCGCCTTTCCGGGCGGCAGAATTTGACATTATGTACAACGAAGGCATCTCCAAGTCCGGCGATATTCTCGATTTGGCTACCAGCATGGAAGTCATCGACAAGCGTGGCTCTTTCTATTCCTACAAAGAACAACGCTTGGGTCAGGGACGCGAAGCGTCTAAGACCTTCCTCATGCAGAACCCTGAAATCATGAAAGAAATCGAGATGACCGTGCGCAACCTGGCAGAAGAAGATCTCAGCACAGGCGCCTTCGACCCTGAAGAAGAAAACGTCGACAGCGAAGAATAAAACACTTAGCACAACTATATTAAAGCAAAACGCAGGTTCCAGAAACCTGCGTTTTTTAAATCAAAAACACCCAAAGCAATAACTTTGGGTGTTTTATATTTCCTAACTAAAAACTACGTACCGGATTCCCAGCTGTTCAGATACTTGATCTGTTCTTCGGTCAGAACATCAATCTCAACACCCATAGCAGAAAGCTTCAAGGCAGCGATTTCGCGGTCGATTTCTTCGGGCACATCGTAAACACGGGGTTCCAGCTGGCCAGCGTGCTTAATCATGTATTCCGCGCCCATTGCCTGGTTAGCAAAGCTCATATCCATCACCGAAGCGGGATGTCCCTCAGCGGCTGCCAGGTTAATCAGGCGGCCTTCGCCCAAAACGTTAATTTCGCGTCCATCAGACAAAACAAAAGCCTCAACAAATGGGCGAACCAAGCGTTTGTCCACAGCCATCTCAGCCAGGGCATCCAGGTTGAGTTCGTTGTTGAAGTGACCCGAGTTACACACCAAACAACCGTCTTTCATCACCTCAAAGTGGTGTCTGTCCACCACATTCAGGTCACCGGTCAGGGTCACAATCACGTCAGCGATTGGAGCCGCTTCAATCATGGGCATCACTCTAAAGCCATCCATCACCGCTTCAAGCGCCACAACGGGGTCAACTTCGGTCACGATCACGTTCGCGCCCAAGCCTTTGGCGCGCATTGCCACACCGCGTCCACACCAGCCATAGCCAGCCACGACGAAGGTCTTACCAGCGATGAGCACGTTGGTCGCGCGCACGATACCGTCGAGCGTGCTTTGACCGGTGCCATAGCGGTTGTCAAAGAAATGTTTGGTCATGGCATCATTCACAGCCATCACAGGGAATGCCAACATGCCATCTTTTGCCATAGCGCGCAAGCGAATAACACCGGTCGTGGTTTCTTCTGTGCCACCAATAATGGCAGGGATCAGGTCACGGCGTTCTTTATGAATGGTACTTACCAGGTCAGCGCCATCGTCCATGGTGATGTTGGGTTTGTGGTCCAAAGCAGCGTGAATGTGCTTGTAATAGGTGGCGTCATCCTCACCTTTGATAGCAAAAACGGGAATTTCGTATTGCGCTACCAAGGCAGCAGCCACGTCATCCTGGGTTGAAAGAGGATTTGAAGCAGTCAAAACGATATCCGCGCCACCTGCTTGCATGGTGCGCATCAGGTTTGCGGTTTCAGTGGTTACGTGCATACAGCAAGACATGCGCACACCTTCAAAAGGTCGCTCTTTACGATAGCGTTCTTCAAGCAAGGTTAAAACAGGCATTTCGCGCTGTGCCCAGTCCATTCGTCTGCGGCCACCTTCGGCAAGGTTCAGATCTCTGACATTATAGTTATCCATTTAGTTCTCCAATACTAATCTAATTTGTCTAATTCCCCGTGGTCATCAAAATGTTCACGGAATTGTGTTTTAAAAGTGTGCCAATCAAAATGATGGCATTGTGGGCCAGGATGTTGGATCGAAATCGCTGCCGTTACGGCGCCCATTTGCCCACAAACCGGCAAGCTCAAACCACCCAGGTAGCCCCGCAAAAAGCCGGCTCTAAAAGCATCACCCACACCGGTTGGGTCAATCACATTGATGCCCTCAACGATGGGAATGCTGTATTCTTCACTCTTGGCATAAATTTTTGCGCCATCACCACCGAGTGTGACCACACAAAATTCAGGTTTTGAGGTGATCTCTTCCGCGCTAAAACCGGTTTTGTTCTGTAAGAGTTCAAACTCATACTCGTTTACAAAAATGCCATGCGCGCTGTTCACGCCGGCAATGATGTCTTCTGCATCCATGCTGATAATCTGTTGCCCTGGGTCAAAAAGCATACGCAAACCCAGTTCCTGGCATTCATGGATGTAGCGTTTCATCGCGCCCGGGTCAGTGGGTGAAATCATCACCAGGTCGTTTTCATCATAATCCGCTTCTGCCAAACCCAGCTCAGCCGAATTTGCCATTGCTCCGGTATAAAAAGAAGCAATTTGAGCGTTTGAAGGATCTGTCGTTGCAAAGAAAGATGCGGTAAATTTCTCGGGAATCACCCGCACACCAGAGGTATCAACACCCACGGCTTGCAATCGTTGAGCATATTCGCCAAAATCTTGCCCTACCGTTGAAAACAAGTAAGGCTTGGCACCCAAAAGTGCCATGCTATATGCGATATTAGCACCAACGCCACCATCTTGGCGGATCATCTCATGCACCAAAAATGAGAGGCTAATCTTCTCGATGTGCTCGGGTAAAATGGTGTCTTTAAACAGACCCGGAAATTTCATCAAATAGTCATAGGCAATGGAGCCAGTAAGAATAACTTTCATCATATACCTTCTCGAATGATTTTATCCAATTTTTCGTAAAACGGGGGATACAAAACGCCATGTTCCGTAACTAAACCCGTCAATAACCGGTTTGGGGTAACATCAAAAGCATAATTGAGCGCGGTTGCCGCATCGGGCACAACAATATCGCCATTGAGGGCGATGTCCAAAACTTCACGGTCGTCGCGTTGCTCAATCTCAATTTCTTTGCCATTGCGGATTTTTGCATCAACTGTGCTCATTGGAAAAACAGAATAAACCGGTACATTGTTATCCACAGCTGCCAAAGCAAGCATATAACTACCAATTTTGTTGGCAACATCCCCATTCATGGCAACCCTATCAGCACCAAAAAAGACCTTGTTCACTAATCCCATTTGCATGAGATGTCCGGATGATGAATCAGTGATGATGTCATAGGGAATGCCATATTGTTTGAGCTCCCAGGCGGTAAGTCGTGAGCCTTGTAAGCGGGGTCGCGTTTCATCTACATAAACGTGGATTTTTTTGCCTTGCTCGTGTGCCATGCGAATAACACCAAGCGCGGTGCCGTAATCAACCGTTGCCAAGGCGCCGGTGTTGCAATGGTGCACAATATGATCGCCGTCTTCAATGAGCTCGGCGCCATGTCGGGATAGTTGCATATTGAGCGCTACGTCTTCTTCCGCCAGGTGATGTGCAAATTTCAGGAGCTCAGCTTTCAGGTCGTCAACATGCCCTTCAAAGCCTTTAATTAAGTCCAAAGTGCGATCAAGCATGTTCCAAAGGTTGACTGCCGTTGGGCGTGCGCCGCCAATTTTTTGAGCAATCTCACCTAACTCGGCTTTTATGTCAGAAAGCTGGGGCTCTGAGGATCGCAATGCTGCCAGTGCCATGCCATAGGCACCAGTAACGCCAATGGCAGGTGCGCCTCGCACGGTCATGTGCTGGATAGCTCTGATTACATCATTGTAACTAAACAGAGAAATGGTGATGTAATCAACTGGCAAGGCGTTTTGGTCAATAATCTCAACGCATTGCTTTTTTTCGTTCCAAACGATCGTTCTCATAGGTCCTTCATAAAAATGACGCCCAAAAGGCGTCTTTTTGTTAACTAAAGTTTATCACACTCCGAAGCCTTTGCAAATCTGCTAACGAGCCAGGTCGCCACTAATCCGCTATGGTTTGGCTTAGTACAAACCCAAGAGCCAGCCTTCATGCAAAGAGCCAATGTAAGCTTCATGATAATGGCGGATGAGCATATTCCGGAACATAGCCAGTTCGCTGTCGTTCAATGGCACCAAGTCGGCATGGTTCAAAATGACGGTCTTTTTAGCGTTCTCAGGAATGCCTTTCAAACCGCCCATAGGATTTACCAACATGCGCGCGATGCTTTCCAGCGAAACGGGTTGGCTTTTGTCATGGCCACTTAATTCAGAGTAGAGCGCTGGTCTAAACACATTGCCCTCATCAAGCACATTACCAACCGCGCCAAGTCCGGCAATGACAATAACCTGATCAACGAATTCCGGGATAATAGGTTCATCTTCACCCGGTGCTTTTAAGGGTAAAGTTTTCGCGCCGTCAGCTTCAATTAGCAATGCCCTGCTTAAAACGGCACTTAAATTGCGTAAGCGGGAAATCTGCATATCATCCAAACCCTGCCACCGGGTTCGGTTGGCAATTAAACCATCCGTCACAATGGTCACTTTTTCATCACCAAAATCACTTGCTTCAGGCAGTTTCCCTTTTAAATTGACGTGTACATCTGCCAAATTAGCCTGGTCAATACCCATTTTTGTGGTTGTTGTGATAATAGAAGGGAAATTAAACTCCCTGGCAAGGTTGAACATGGCGGTGGTTTTTCCGCCGGCGCCAACAAAAGCCACAACCGATTTATTACCTATGCGCAATGCTTCATTAATTTTCATGTCTATCCTACAAATTCTTTTTCTATGCTTTTCATTGCTTCAAGTACTGAGCAACCTATTATTATAGCCTTATCTGAGATTTTATAACAGCTTTTCGAGTCCATTCTGGGATCAATATCAGCTATTTTTATACCCTTTTTCACTCGGATACCCTCGCGGATCAATCCCCGCACAACACCAGCAATCTTAGCCTTTACCTCAAGCCCACCTACTTCAGCCAACAGCTGTCCCGCTTCAACAACATCGCAAATAGCGCAATAATGTTTTACGATGCCTTCCGCAGGTGCGTAAAGCACCCGTTCAAGGCTATAGCCGTTTACCGCAGCAGGTTTGCCGGTATCTGCCTCGGGTTTGCCTTCCCACAAAATTTGACCCAGATTTGGCCCACGGTTGGTTTCAATGGCAACCTTACAATTCTCACCAGCTTCGAATCCAGGTCCTAAGCCAATGATTGCCAGGTCCTTGGGATTATCGTCTAATAAATCCCGCTTTAACAAACACGCGTCCACCACAGCCTTAAATCTTAGGCTCTCCAGAACAGTCAATTCCGGATCGACCAGAACAGCAACCCGTCCAGATTCCAAAATAGGTTCAACATCCGCGTAACTATGAGCGAGCTGTGCGTCAATGCCCTCAACTTGCATTTTGCCTTCGTAGACCGCTTCCGCAAAAGCCACCTTCCGACGTACAACCAAAGGCGCTGGCAACTCACACACCAAAACCTGCCAGCCAGCACGGTGCAAACAAGCCACCACACCACTTGCCAGGTCTCCACCACCGCGAACCAAAACGCGTTTCACTTTCATTCCAGGAATTATACCTTTAGCTTAATGGCTTTTATAGGTTTTAGTTCTTTAGTGTCAAGGCTTTCTTTTTTTCATAACCTGACATTATCACTTATGAATTTAACATGACATATTCATTTGTGAATAACAAAACCATTCAAAACCCTTGACCCAAACGCTCTAATCGAGTATTATGTATGGGTTAATATTTAGAAAGCAGGAGTGCAAGATGACCCCATTACCGAAGCAACGATCAACATCCGGACGCCGCGACCGCCGTCGTTCGCATGACGCCCTTAAGACACGCAATGCCGTAAACTGTCCCAACTGTGGTGAAATCCGCTTACCGCATCGTGTTTGTAAAAACTGTGGCCATTATCAAGGTCGCGAAGTTTTAGAAGTCGAAAAAGAATAATTCTGTTCTACACGAAAAGCAGACCAGAGCAAGCTACTGGTCTTTTTTTGTTTAATTATCTCAGTTAGATTTTACAATAAACGTTTCGTTGCCTAATGCCAGGCAAAGCAATTGCAGATTCCTATTGAATAAAACCCTCAAAATAGGGCAAAATTTCACGCGGTAAACGCCCATACATCAATATGCCCTCTTCAAGATGTTCCACATTTATCACATTGCCGCGCTCATGAAAAATGGAAACCAACTGACCCTCAGAGTATGGCAACAATACTTTGACCATAAGTTGTCCCGAAAACAGCTCATCTGCAATGGCTTCCTGCAAACTTTCCACACCTTCGCCGGTCCGGGCAGAAATAACGAAAGCGTTTGCCCCTGCCATGCGTTCAAGGTCTTGCCTTGCTTCAGCGTCAAGAAGATCAATCTTGTTATAAACCGTTAAAATCGGTATGTCGCCAGCCTCTATCTCTTGCAATGTTTCTAAAACGGACAGACTTTGTTCGTGATAATGTTCATGCGAAGCATCCACAATATGCAACAAAAGATCTGCCTCTTTAATTTCCTCCAGGGTTGCCCTAAAAGCTGCCACCAGCTGAGTGGGCAGTTTTTGAATAAAGCCAACCGTATCAGAAAGCAATATTTCCGTCCCACCAGGAAGTTGAAGCTGACGGATGGTGGGATCAAGCGTTGCAAAAAGCTGGTCTGCCACGTAAATTTCCGCGCTGGTGATAGCGTTCAATAAAGTTGATTTTCCAGCGTTGGTGTAGCCCACCAAAGTTGCAACAGGAATGTTTGTCTTTTTGCGTTGGCTGCGATGCCTTGCACGCCTTTCACGGACTTTTTCGAGTTCCTCTTCGAGTTTGCTTATCTTCTTTTGAATCTCACGGCGATCAACCTCAAGTTGCATTTCACCAGGTCCACGCAAACCAACCCCACCAACGCTGCCGGTACGACCACCGCCACCGCCAGCTTGCCTTGCCAAGTGGGTCCAGGCGCGCGTCAAGCGGGGTAAACGATAGTTCAGTTGCGCCAGCTCTACTTGCAACTTACCCTCCGCGGTGTCGGCGTGTTGAGCAAAAATGTCTAAGATTAAGGCTGTACGGTCGATAACCTTTGTTTTGTTGCCAAAAACCTCTTCAAGCTCCCTTTGATGACGTGGCGAAAGTTCATCATCAAAGATGACCAGGTCTGCGCCAAGTTCATCTACCAACATTTTGAGTTCTTCAACTTTGCCTGAGCCAATATAGGTCTTAGGATGAGGATGGGTCAGATTTTGGCTGATCTCGCCCACCACTTCAATGCCGGCGGTTTCAGCTAAAAAGGCAAGTTCTTCTAAAGAGCCTTCTAAATCGAGGTTTGCGTTAGGGCTTTTCGAAAACCAAACGCCAACCATGATTGCTTTTTCAAGTTGTTCTTCTGTTGCAAATAGTTCTGTCAAATTAAGTCCTTTTTTCATATTATAGCTTATTCTGGTCTTTTTCTTTGGTATAATTCTTGCACAAACGCGACACTTTTCTAGAGGAAAGACCATGTTACAGTTACCCTACCAACAAACCGCTACGACAACCTCCGCACATCTGGCACAGACGATGACCTTGCTAAGTCTCAGCGCTGCTGAACTACAAGAGAAAATTGAGTCCGAACTGGCTTCCAATCCCGCGCTTGAATTGGTCGAAGAGCGTCGCTGTCCAATGTGTAAGCGTTTGTTGGCTTCTCATGGTTCTTGCCCGGTTTGCAGCCAACCATCAGGCTATGATTCCGATGAACCAATCGTTTTCATTTCCCCACGGGAAGACTTTTACACCGGCTCTAACCTTGGCACAGAGCAGGTCCCCGAGGACCATTATGCTTCTGAATCGGTAGACCTGGCAACCTACGTGCTGCGCCAGGTTGCCGCAGATTTACCCGTGGAAGACCGCTTAATTACCGCTTATATCCTCAACCATCTCGATGATGATGGCTTTCTGACCACAACCGCAATGGAAGTTGCCCGTTATCACCATCGTTTGCCCTCAGAGGTTAATGAAATAATCGAGCGTTTAAAGCGTTGCGATCCAATTGGCGTCTGCTCAGCCAACCCACAGGAAGCCATGCTGGCACAAATTGAGGCTTTAGCTGAAACAATCAAAGTGCCTGAATTCACCCGTGAGGTTATCCAAGGCTATTTGCCCAAGCTGAGCCACCAAAACTTTTCTGAAATCGCCAAACAGTTGGGCACAAGCAGTCATCAAATCCGGGCAATTTCTAGTTTCGTCACCGAAAACCTGAACCCTTTTCCGGCGCGGGCACACTGGGGAGACGTGCGCAATCCAAGTCCTATCGCGCCAGATGTATTCCATCAACCGGATGTGCTCATCTATTACCTCAACGAAGACCACAAAAACCCGCTTGTTGTCGAAATCATTTTGCCCATTCGGGGAACTTTGCGGGTCAACCCGATGTTCAAAGCCTCGATGAAAGAGATGGATGAAGACAAAGCCGACGAATGGCGTGGAGACATCGAAAAAGCCTCCTTGCTCATCAAGTGTATTCAGCAACGCTCCAATGCTTTGCGGCTCTTGCTCGAAAAGCTGATGGTTTACCAAAAGGACTATATCATTTCAGGCGACAAAGCGATGAAGTCCTTAACCCGCGCTAAACTTGCAAAAGAACTGGATGTACACGAGTCAACCATTTCAAGAGCGGTTTCAGCCAAAACAGTGCAACTGCCCAACAAACGCATCGTGCCCATGGCGATTTTCTTTGACCGAAGCCTCGCTTACCGTGCGGAGATTAAGGATATTATCGAGGCTGAGGATGTTCCCCTGAGTGATTCTGAGATTCAGGACATCCTGGCAGAACAAGGCATCAAAATTGCTCGTCGAACGGTAGCAAAATACCGCTCTATGGAAGGCATTTTACCTGCCCATTTACGACAAAAACACAATCAACCGAGGGCATAATCTGTGCAAGCCAGGTTGCCCTTACTAAACACCAACCAACAGAGCTCAAATGAGCTTGAATTTCTTCAACACTCTCAAATTTTAGAGCTTATTCCTGCCGCTGCCCTGGTTTATAAACGCGATTCTGATGAATTGCTCTTTGCGAACAAAAAGTTCCTGGAATTAAGCCGTATTGCTCAAAACGAGCTGGCTTACATGCAACTCAAAGACCTGATTCCATATGAAACGGACACCAATGTCACCCTTGACGAGCCAAGGGAAACGGCTATACGCATCGCCAGCGGAGATATACTGCAAACCGCCATGCGTGTTTTTTCTCTTAACCTGACCAATTCTTTGGTTGTGCTTGCGTTTTATCCACCGGATATTGAAACTAAACATGATGAGGAAATCGCCCAGGATGACCTGCTCAAGATGATGGACCATTACTCCTCATTGAGCCGTCTGAATGAGCAAAGCTCTACCAAAAAGCTGTTTTTAACTTGCACAGAAATCGCCAAAAAAGCACTCAATGCCCCAATTGTGGGCTTATATTTATCCCAAGGTCAAGCCAACGCAGCTTTTGTGAAAGAGAACCTTCCCTCTGTCTTCAATTGTGAGCAATTACCCAAAAAAGTGAGTGTCGAAACCAGCTCAATTCCAGCCTATGACTTTTTATGGCAAACAACTGATAAACCCGAACACGCTTTACATGAATTTACGCTCGCAAAAGATTACAACTACGCAGTCTTTTTACCCATCCGGGACGAGCAAAAATGCCATGCCATCCTTTTTGCCACTGGTCTAACTCCGATACCCAGCATCGCTACCATGCGCTTTTTATCATTGCTGGCATCGCATAGCGCAACTGCGCTTGGCAAACTCCACGCGCTTGAAAACGCCAGCAAACGCCTGCAAACCATGCGTCATGTTGTGCAAATTGATCGCGGGGTAACTGAAAACATGAGCGAAGGGCTCATCATTCTCACACCCGATCTGCGCATCGCTGAAATGAATTCAGCGGCAGAAAACATCCTGGGTTATGCCAGCAAGGAAGTCTTTTTGCAAGAAATTGAACTGGTGCTGATTGGCAATGAAAGCCTCGGCAAACTTTACAAATCTGCCCAACAAGGTATTAGCACCATTGCCGGCACAAACCTCATGCTCAATGACCGCAGAGGCAATGCCTTCCCTGCCCAGCTTACCTGCGTTCCCGTCATTCTGGATGAAGAAGTCAAGAGCATTATCATTCTCCTCAGAGATTTAAGCCAAACGGAACAACTCCTGCAGCACAGCAAACAACTCGAACAACGTGCCTTTTTGGGCGAAGTTTCTGCTGTTTTCGCGCATGAAGTTAAAAACCCAATCAACAGCATTTCGACTGGCTTACAGTTTATGGGCATGAACATGTCACCCGAGGATCCCAATTACAAACTGGTGATGCGTTTGCAACAAGATTGCCAACGTTTAACCCACCTGACCGATTCAACCTTAACTTTCGCCAAGCCGGTTGAATATCAACCTTTGCCCTTAGACCTCACCGCCTTACTGGAAAACATTTTAGAACGTTGGGCGCCACGCATGACCCGCCTGAACATCGAATACCTTTTTGAATCAAACCCTAAAAAAGCGATTGTAAACGCCGATGGTCGTGCAATTGAACAAGTTTTTGTAAACCTCATCAGTAACAGCATTCAAGCCATGGATCCCGATGGAGGCACGCTAAGTATCAAAATCCAAGCCGCGCCAGACAGTTTGCCACCGCAATATGAAGTGAGCGTTACTGACTCAGGTCCAGGCATCCCAGAAGACATCATCAAACACATTTTTGAGCCTTTCCAGACGACAAAATCAACTGGAACCGGGCTGGGTTTAGCCATCACCAAGCGCATTGTAACCGCGCATAAAGGCAATATTTTTGTTGAAAGCTACCCGGGTGGTACAATGTTCCGCGTTTTACTACCTATGGCAAGCACAAAGGAGAAAAATGACAATTAGCATACTGGTCGTTGACGATGAAGAAACTGCACGCATGGTTATCAGTGAATTTTTACGCTCGAAAGGCTATGAAGTGTTGGAGGCAGGCACCTTGGGAGAAGCCCGAAACATCGTAAAAGATGGAAACGCAGATCTTATCATCCTTGATGTCCAGCTGCCCGATGGCTACGGACCACACCTCTTGGATGAAGTTGGACGTTTGCCCATGCGACCACAAGTTATTATCATCACCGCGCATGGTGAGGTCAGCATGGCAGTGGATGCCATGAAAGCCGGCGCGCAGGATTTTATCGAAAAACCACTTGACCTGATCAAACTGGAAGCTGCCGTAAAAAGAGCGACTGAAGTCATCAGCATGCGCCGTGAGCTCAATCATTGGCGTGCTTCGCAAGGCAAAAATGAAGAGTTTATCATCGGTTCATCTCCCCAAATGAACCATGCCATCGAGCTTGCCCGACGTGCGTCTGAAATGGGTGTTTCTGCACTGATAACCGGACCAACAGGCACCGGTAAAGAGGTGCTGGCGCGCTTTATTCACCAAAGCGGACCACGCGCGAACAAGCCTTTTATCGACATTAACTGCCCTGCCATCCAACCCACCATGTTTGAATCTGAGCTTTTCGGGCATGAAGCGGGTGCCTTCACCGGCGCCACACAGCGCAGAAACGGTTTGATGGAGATTGCTGACGGAGGCATTTTGTTCCTGGACGAAATCTCTTCCATGCCAGTAGACCTACAAGCCAAATTCTTGCGCGCGCTTGAAGAAAGATCTTTCAGACGCGTTGGAGGCACGAAACTGATTAAAGTTGACGTGCAAATTATCGCCGCTTCAAACCGCAACCTGCGTGAGATGATTGACAAGCATGAATTCCGCGAAGATCTCTACTACCGCCTCAAAGTTGTCGACCTTGATTTACCCACCCTTGCAGAGCGCAAAGACGATATCCCAGACCTGGTTGGCTACTTTGTGCGACGCTTCAACATGCGTCAGGGCTCAAACATCATCGACGTAAGCCCGCGGGCAATGCAAGCCATGATGAACTATGACTGGCCCGGCAACATTCGGGAACTAAGCAACACCATAGAAAGGGCAATTTTATTCTGCGATGACCCGGTTATTGACCTCAATCATTTACCTTTAGAAATCATCAATTACGGAAAGTAAAAGCCTCAAAAATGCTTGGTTTGGCATGTTAGTTGCAACATGGTATATGAAGGACCAATAGAGGAGTTACTATGTTTGAAAACAATGTCCAAATAATCATGTCAATTGGCGGTTTAGTCTTTGCACTTGGCATCGTCTGTCTGGTAATCAGCATCATTATTCTCGCCCGGCAAGCGATGAACAAAAACATTCGCACCATTGCTGAATCTACCGCCAAGCTAGCTCAAAAAGGACTTACCGATGGCGTTTCTGGTTTGGTTGGGAACGCTTCTATGCTTCTGAGTTCACTCAATGACCTCACCCAATCCAACACCGGCATTGGCATCTTTTTTGTCTTTTTAAGCATCGCTTTGCTGGCTGTTGCATACTTTTTACTGAAACCGATTTTGTTCGGTGCTGCTTAAGCAAAAGGAGGGCAAAATGGGTATTCAATGGTTTTTAAACCATCTCAACACATATTTTAATGCAGAAGACAAACGCGATCTCATCCTGTCTTACAGGCGGGACCCATTGGTCTGGAAAGCCATTCTTACAATCGAACATCCCGAGGATTGGATTGCCTTAGCGGGCAACAATCTTTTTAATTGGCAAGTTGCAAAATTTGCCCTTTTCACCCTCAGACAAACTTTATTTGACGAAGACTACCGTGATCTGGATACAGACATACCCGAAGACCTGCATCACAAAAGCGAGCGCTTGTTAGAAGCCATCCGCACAACTGGACTGGAACCAAACAATCTTGCTGATGCCGGCTTGCTGGCTTTGGCTTTACGTAATTTACGACTTGAGGATGATGGTTGGCACAATCTGCCCGAATTCCTGAGCTTGGGCAATCGCCGCCTTGACACCTGGAAAACAGCCTTTGTGGTCTTACCTGCCCTCGTTCCTGATTTAGACCAAGCCTTCACAACCCTCATTGACCAATCAACGCCACAAAACGTCGACGCAATTATTGCAATAATCCTGCACGTAACAAACACCCAAAACTTGCCGGAAAACGAGCGCTATCAGCTTTACACCTGGCTGGCGTTGGATGCCGGCATGGATTTCCAATTGGGTTTGTTGAAGCAATTGAACGACTATGAGTCACCGGCTTTCATCCGCCTCTTAGCAAGCTCATTCCTGGATTCCGAAGCTGAACATGATGAAGCAGATAACAGTTTTACTCACATTTGTTCGCTGCGAAAACGCGCTTTACTAAAGCAAATTGCCGGATTAAACGATGAGTCTGTTGACACCGTTCAGGAAGTTCAGCAGCGTTTTCAAACATTACGGGCTTCCTTCTTGAATAACCTTGCCAAAGACCTTGAAAAAATTCAACCAGAAGAAGCAAGAAAAACCTGGGAAGAAGTGCTCAGCCTGGATCCGGATAACGAAACCTACATCAGCCAATATGCTGAGTTTCTCATAGTTGAAGGAGATGTTCACCAGGCACTTTACCTGCTCAACACCCTATCCGATCGATTCGCGACCATGCTCTATGCCCTGCGTTACCCAGAATTTGCAGCCATCCTGCCTGGTGGTACGTTTGAGATGGACCCTGATCAAATGCCTCAGCTTTTGGCTAATCAAAAATCGCGGTTTTTAGAGCTGTCCGATAAGTATCAAGCCGCAGAGCTTGCCTTTGAGCAGAAAAATTATGACTTGGCTTCTGAAATGATAAACAAGGCACTTATCGAAAACCCAAATCATTTGGACTCGATAAAATTAGCCGGGCAAATCAATCAACGTTTAGCCAATTTGCAATCTGCAATCCAAAATTATGCTTTGCTTTCTACGCTTGAAACCGAAAACGCAGAGTACAAAAACGAACTAACCCAGCTTTACATCCAAGCGCACGAACCACAAAAAGCGCTTGAAACTTTTGGCGAACTCATCCAATCCAATGCTTACCCGTCAAGAGATGACATGCTCTACTATGCCAACCTTGGCATCAATGCCGGGCAACCAGAATTGGCAATCCCAATCGCTCAAAACTTTCTCGCCCAGGATTCGCTGGACGGTGAGGCAATGGTCATCCTTGCCGAAGCTTATATCAAAAGCGATCGCAACGAAGAAGCTCGTGACTTGCTAAGCCAGGCTTCCGCGCTTGCTCCAGAAAAACCAGCCAGTTGGTTGGCTCTAGCCCGCATTTGGACTATTCTGGGCGAAAACGACTCTGCCCTTAGCGCTTTACAAAAAGCCCAGGTCGCTTTACCACAAGACGCCCAAATCCTAACCGCACTTGGCAAGCTTTATCTTGAGCAGGGTCAGGCATCAGAAGCGGTCTCAACCCTCAAACAAGCCATACAGCTAGAGGCAGACAACCTTGAAGCCAGCATCGCCCTAACCTCAGCTCTGCTCATGCGAGGCAACAGCGAAGAAGCATGGGATACCATCCAGGCTTTTGAAAATGATTACAGCACTAATCCTCAACTTGCTCTGGTGCTGGCTGAAACCCTCGCCGCAAGAAATGAAACCCAACGGGCGAACACCATTTACAAATTCGCCTGGCAAAGTTTACGTTCCAACGAAGCTCTGCTGGCATACATGCAAAACCTGCTTAACCAAATTGAACCCGACCTTGAAGAATCCAAAGCCGTTTTGGATGACCTCAACACGCTACTGCCCACACTGCAAGACCGCAACGCAACTTACGACGCCAGCTTTGAGATGAAACTAGTTGAAAGTGACGTAAAAGCGCAATTGGGACAGCTGCAAGAGGCTTACGAAGACTACCAGTATCTGCTTGACCTGCCAGAAGCCAAGGCGCCTCGTTTTTATCAGCACCTGCAACGGCAGCTTGGTTTGGTGGCACTGGACCTCGGCTTTGAGGATATTAGCATGGCATCTCTACAAGAGGCTATTTCCTTCAACCCCAATGATCTCGCCTCGCGACATGCGCTCTCGCAAGCTTATCTCAAATCCGATTTACAGGAAAAAGCAATAGAAAGCGCACAAACCGCCTTACAGCTTGCCCCAACAGACACGAACAATGTGCTTTGGTTCAGCAAATTTATGCAGGCTAATCAAAGACCCCATGACGCAATTCAAGCGCTAAAAGATGCTATTTACCTTCGCCCAGAAGAACAAATCTTACACCTCTCACTGGCAAGGGTTTATCTGGCACAAAACGCACTGGACGAATCTAAAATCACTTTATCCAAAATGCTCGAAACCGCCGATATTCCTACTGCGGATTATTTGAACATTGCCAAACTCTATGCCCGTATGGATGAAAACCAACTGGCAACTGACATTTTGCAACGCGCGATTGATGAAAATGAAAATCCAAGCTTTGTTGAAAGCTGTCAGATCACTTACAAGCTTTTGGACCTTCAGCAAAGTGTAAAAGCTTTGAGTTTCTTAAACAAAATAAGGCAAAAACATGGCGCCCAAACCGCTTTTTCTCTCATCAAAGCAGATGTATTAACCGCGGATAATCAATACCTTTCAGCATTTGAAGCTTTGGAACCGCTCTTGCGCAAGCTTGAAGGTGGTGAGCTGGAAAGCATTCAGAGCGCTTTCAATCCCGAAGAAGATCATGATTATTTGCCTTTCAATGAGGCTAGTGTGTACTTGCGCGCGGCTTACCTCCAACGCGCTTTGGCTAACTTTGATCAGGCTGCCAAGTTCGCCCACCTGGCATTACAGCGTGATGCAAATAATGAAAAAGCCCGTCTCTTTAGTTTAGATGTGGCAATGGCGTGCTTAGATAGGACTTACCTTGATCAGGTTTTAGAAGACTTGAACAACAAACAGCACCTTGATGAAACCGATATCAGCTTAGCCAAATGGCTCACTTTAGACGCCATGCTCGAAAATGACCTGACCAAGACAAGCCTCATTTTTGAACATTTCCTAAACCAAAATCAGCAAGACACCATCCCGATGGTCGCAAAAGCACTCATCAATGAACAAGATGGTCAGGCGCACCAGGCAATGGCTTTCTTGCAAGTGCTAAAAGATCAGTATGCCAATGCCTCTGAAACAACTCAAAAGCAGCCAAGCTTAAGCCAGCAATTTGCCACAATCTGGCAAGACTTAGCCCTGGCATTGCTAGCCTGGAAACTTCAGGACTGGACTTTTGCCAATCAGCTCTTCTGCCAAAGCATCCGGATTTTCAAGTCTAATCCACGCCTGAACCTTACTTTTGCTAACTACCTCGCAGATAAAGCCCGTGTGCAAAAGAACGCTGATTTGCTCAAAATTAAGCGCCATAGACCTAAGGCAGTTACCGAAAGCAGATCTGACGCTTCGATTTTTGACGAACAGATGACCCTGGCTAAAAGCAAACTTGAACCTGTCTACATGCAAAGTGTGGAAAGTCTTGGAAGAGCCTATTTTGATAAGCAAATGCCTGAGAGTTTCGACCTTGAGGCGATGCTGAAAAACAGCCACTTTGCCAGACAGGCGATTGCCGTACTCGATACGCCAGCCTCGCAAGCGAAAATTCTGGCGGCATTTCCACATGACCATGATTTAGAATTCCAATATGCCTTAAAAATCCTTGAAAAACAACCCGAGAAGGCAAAAGAAACCCTCAACAAATTACCCGTCAAACCAAATATGCAAGCCTTCTACTATGCTGCCCTTGCCATGGCAGAGCAAACCCATTTTGAAGCGGCTGAGGATGCCATAAACCGCGCGCTTGCCGTTTGGCCAGATGAACCTGAATGGTTAGCTTTCAAAGCTGGCTTGCAAAAGGAACAGGGCAACTTAACCGGCGCTTCTGAAAGTATTAGCCAAGCCCTCAACCTTGAGCCAAATCAAGCCAGTCTCTGGCAAGCTCAAGGAAACATTTGCCTGGCGCAAAAAGACCTCCATGCTGCGAAAAGCCACTATGAGAAATCCAATAGCCTGAAATACAACACCATTCCGGTCATCGAATCCCTGGCATACATCAATCGCCAGCTTGGCGAATATCCAGACGCAATTGGCTACTTCAAAGAGCTCCATATTCTTGAACCTGAGCAACTTAGCTATCTTGAATCCCTGGCTGAACTTTACTTCTTGACCCAGGAACACGAACTCGCTCTAGAAACAGCAGATAAAGTGATTGATAATTCTCTCAATTGCGAAAGAGCGCTAAAAGTAAAGATTGAAACGCTTATAGCTCAAAAGAAATTTGATGAAGCCAAAAAATTGGCTAATGATGCCATGCTCATCGCCAAAGACCCCATCAGCTTTGAAATCTACCGAATCCGCATTGAAGGCCGTGAGAACCCTGCTACCGGTTTAAGAATGGCAACCAACCTGGCACTTGAACACCCAGACTATCCCTCTGTGCTCAACTTACTGGCGCAGTACCAAATGGTACTAGAACAAAACCAAAACGCTGAAAAAACCTTGAGGCACAGTTTGGAACTTGACGATAAAAACCCAGAAACCTTGCTTGCTCTGGGCACACTAAACCGGCTGAGCAATAGCCATGAGATCGCCCAAACCTACCTCAAAAAAGCCATTGAGCTTAATCCTGGCATCATCGAAGCTTATCTTGAACTTGGGCAAAGTTTGCAAGACCAACGCATGAATGATCAGGCTTTACAGATTTACAACAAGGCTATTGAACAAGTTAGCAAAGACCCCCGACCTTATGTCTACGCGGCAAATGCTTATAAAGCCAGTCGGGATTTCCGCAGTGCAGAACTCATGCTTCAGCAGGCTGCCCAACTCGCACCTTCTGACCAAAGCATCCGCCGGCAACTTTCAGCTGTTGTTGCTCAAAATTTACTCGATAATCTTCAAGAGGCACCGAAACGAAAATGAGACCCTATCCAACACAAAACACCGAAGACCTTATGATCGTGAGACGCAGCAAGTTTTTGACGCTTGTGCAAACGGCTATGAGCAACCGCGAATTCCAATTTGTGCGGCAAGCTTGCCTGATCTGGATGGCGAGCTACCCTGGCGATTTATTGGTCAACTTCATTTATGCGACTGCACTGGTCGAACTTGGTGACAAAGAAATGGCACTCGCCACGCTCGAGCGTCTCATCCGTTTCGACCCGGAATTTACAGAAGCGCTTAGCCTTTATACCCGTCTCACAGACCATACCAGCCTCGAAACCGAAACTGCATTAAGTTATCTTAACCGTAGCATCACCGTGGATAAGGCATTTTCACCATGGCTCCCCGCGCTCAACCAAGCCCGGTCTGATTTCGAGTCCGGTGATTACGGTGCAGCCGAAAAAGCCGTGCTCGAGAGCCTGGCACATAACCCAAGCTCGCCTTTGCCAGCGATAATGCACTTAAACATCATCTTGCAAACGAACAACGCAACCCTACTCAAAACACTATGCGAACTTTACACCAGCCGCTGGAAAGATTGTCTGCAAATCAAAATATTTTCAGCGCTCGCTGATATGAGCAATGACAAGGACTCAGCCGGTGTTGAAAAATTGCACTGGGCAGCCGCGCATGATGTGAGTGGACAGGTGGTTTACCGCTTGTTGGGTCCAAATCACGTGTATCAGCCGCTCTGGCCAGAAGACCTCAAGGTTTACCTGGATTTACCTGTGCCAGCAAGCGTGGCATCAGAATTGGGCTGGAATATCCTTTCAACCGCTTCTACGCCGTCATCTGGCGCAGTTGAGGGAAAAGATTTTTCCGACGCACCAACCCAAGCCATCGCACACGGTGATATGAGTGCTGAAGAAGCCTTAAAAACCCTGCTATCAGAACAAGCCACGGTGCCCTTGCATCCTTCGGACCTCCTCAACGTTCTTCAAGCGGACGATAATGTCGCTGTCGATTATTCTGAAATCCCAACGGCTTCTTTCTTCAAAGAAGACATTGCCACACCTCCACTGGACGCGAATTTTGCCCAACAGAGTTTTGAAGAAAGCATTTTCAATCAGGAAACACGCCGAACGGTAGCTGCGCTTGACGAAATTCAATCTGACTTTGATCAGGTTACCCGCAAGATCAACCGTCCTGAATTGTCCAATGCGGATACCCGGTTCCCAAGTTACGTTCTATTCACCAGCCGCAAAAACCTGAGTAAAAAATACGGTGACAACACCGCCCAGGTCATTATTGATTCAGTTAAGAGCCTTTCCGCTAAGATCCTTGAATTACCAGGTTGGAATAGCACCGTATTTATCCCTGATGATGCCGAAAGCAGCACTGAACTTGGCACCAAGCAAATTGAAACCTGTGATGCCAGCACGCTCAAAAACGCGCTTATCGACCTGGACGCTAAGCTTTCCAGCCGCGGCGAAATGATTGGCGCCTTGCTCATCGTTGGCGGGAATGACATCGTGCCCTTCCACCTTTTACCAAATCCAACCGATGACAGCGATCCCAATGTGCCTTCAGATAACCCGTATGCAACCTTGGATGAAAACTATTTTGTGCAACAGTGGCCGGTTGGACGTTTGCCTGATGAGAAAGGAAAAGATGCTGGCTATCTGCTTGAGCAACTGCGTTTTCTCAACAACGAATACGGCATGAAGAGAAAAACCAAGAAAAGTTTTGCAACAAATCTTTTAACAAATTTGTTCAAAGTGCTTTTTGCCTGGTTACGCATTTTTGCCACCAAACCCCAAAGTGCAGATCACTTGGGTGTGAGTGCTGAGGTTTGGAAAAAAGCCTCTGAGGGTGTCTATGGCGTTATTGATGACACCAAACGACTGCTCACCTCACCACCTACCACGAACAAAAACATTCTCGAAAGCCGTAAAGCAAACGCAAAATTTGGTTATTTCAACTTACACGGACTCAAGGAAAGCAGCGAATGGTATGGTCAGCGTGACTTGAGCCGCGAAGGTTCTGATGTGGAATACCCAGTAGCTTTGAACACCAAAAACTTCACCGAAGCCAGTGGCGCGCCTTCTCTTGTACTAAGCGAGGCTTGTTACGGTGCTTGGGTCTTAGAGAAAAAGGTAAACGAGTCGGTGGCATTAAACTTCTTGTCCCGTGGCACCCGCGCCTTTATCGGTTCCACGGTTATTGCTTATGGCGCTCCCGGTAAAACACTGGTTGCTGCTGACCTTTTGGCGTATCACTTTTGGACCCATGTAAAAAGCGGCATCGCCGTTGGTTATGCCCTAATGCGTGCGAAGTTGGCCCTGGCAAGCAAAATGACCGCGGATCAAGGCTTCCTTGATGGCGAAGACCAAAAAACCATCCTTTCTTTCGTCATCTATGGCGACCCACTAGCAAGTGCCCAAGACATCAAAGAAATCACCAAACCCATCGTCCGTGTTGCCACCTCACCGGTCATCAAAACCATCAGCGACTCCCGACCAGACATGATCATCAAGCAAGATGAAATGCCCAATGAGATTTTGGCAAAGGTCCGCAAAGTCATCAAATCCTATATGCCCGGCATGGAAGAAGGCAAGATGGCTATCAGTCCGCTACTCAGCGCAATGCAAGCCGGCTCAGATCCCGCCAGTGATCACAAAAGCACAATGGACGCCATTCAGCAAAGCCAACGTTATGTCGTAACAGTAAAGAAAAGTTACGAATATCGCTCTAAAAACTTTGATCAATTCGCCAGAATGACTTTCGATCAAAAAGGAAAAATGATAAAACTAAGCACATCAAAATAATGGCTTCGTCCCTGTATTGCTGCTTAAGGAATAAAGATGTTGAAAACCAAATTGATTGAACTCTTTATGTTTATTCCCTTTCTTGCGCGACTCTTATCGGATACCAATTCCGCTGAGAGTCGTCGCGTTGAAAACATCCTTAAAGAAAACAATATTCCTTACCGCATTGATACAAAACGCATTCGTGGCAGCATTGGTTCGGCACTGGACGCACGTTCCTACGCCCAAGCTAACCTGGCAATGTATAAAGGCGCGGATACACCGTCCGTTGTTTACGCTATTTATGTAAGACGCAAGGATCTTGAACAGGCAAAAGCCTTAATCACTAAAAAAATCAATTAAATTATCTGGGTCTGCGCCAAATCCCAAGCGCGCATTAAAGTCAAAAGACCAACCGGTTTCCCGCGTGTATTCAGGATTTTGTTCGCCTTCTTCATAAATCAGAAGCCTCGCCTTGGAGCGCAAACGCCCGAATCGATTGTGCCCAGGCGTTGTGGTAATCACGTTTCTAAAAGTGCCACTGTTCAGGTAGTATTTTTCAATCCCCTGGTCAACACTCAGCAACCGCACAATGGCGTTATGGGTATGCCCGCTAACCAAACAGCGCATGTTCAAATTACCTTCCTTTAGGAAGCTTTCTTTATTAATGATATTGATATCAGCATCTATGCCGGTCCTTTTCATCGCTGGGTTGATAAGCGCATTAAACAGCCAAATGGGCAAACCTCGTCGCCAGACACGCGCTTTGAAGATACTCATCAAGGCTTTAGCACTTCCTTTTTTAAGGTTTCCCAGTGCCATAATGTCATCTGCCAAACGACTATTGCGCGCGATATCGTCTAAAAGATCCCTGAACACTGGTTCAATCATCTTCCAAATTTCTTTTCGTTTTAATCCTGGCGTTGAGAAGAGGAAATTCATCATGGCACCGTTAGGACGCACGTTATCAAAGTCAATTAAACGCTGATACATGCGTTTAAGACTGGGATCTTTGAGAATAGCTTCGTCGCCATAACGTTTTCGGAACAGTAAAGGCAATTTGCTCGCAATTTCCACAGTAACGATGTCACCAAGAACGGGCATGTCATAATAGCTTTTATCAATAATCAGTGGGATTTCCTGCCATAATGCCAAATTCGCGCCAAAATTGGAGCTATCGTATTCATGCCCATGGCGCACCAAAAGTCGTGCTTCTCCATCCCGATAATGGATATATTGGTTAGGAAAGTGGGCACCATTGGCTTCGATACCAAAGAATTGACGCACCTTTTGGCGTATTTTGGAGGTCGCATTCGCTAAGCGATCATGATTGCCTGGAAAATAATGAATGTTCACAGGCAAGCCAAACAAATCCGATAAACCCCGGAAAACGGCTGCCGTATCTTCCACTTTAGGATCGTTTTCGATTGCCTCAAGGATATCCAGGATGCGTTGTTCTGTTGGGGAACCATCGCCTACTTCATCATTGTGCACATAAGGTCTCAGCTCATCCTCATGCCACATGACCGAACGGGTGATTTCAAAAATATCACCAGCCAGCACCAAATCAATATGCTCTACATGCCCATCTTTAATAAGCTCGGAAATCTCCCGAAAAAAAGTGCGGTACACACGACCGGGGAGGTTGAGGTTGCTACGGCTAATGCCCATCGTGTAAGGACTTGTATCTGCAAAATGAAGGTCAGAAAGAATAATAAGCATAAAAACAACTCCACCGTGTTTGGTTAATGAAATTGTAGCCTATTATTGGTCCATTGACATAAGAAACAAGCCAGATTCGAGACTTCCCAGTAATAATTTAGTGTCATCACTTGGGCTAAAAGCCAAAAACTGGTAAGTCCAATCCTTATCTGTGGCAAGTTCTTGCCATGTTTCACCGCTATCCAAGCTAGTAATAAGTTTACCTTTGGTACCGGTCAAGATTATTTGAGATGAGTTTGGCTTTTGGTAGATAGCCAAAATACCACCTTGTACAGCCTGCACTAAAACCCAACGCTCCTTTTCAGGATTCCAGCTATAAATCCCGTCTTCAGCTGCCGCATAAAGGCGAGAATTGGTTTGCAAGAAACCATTCACCCGAGCGTTCTCCAAGCCAGCAGATTTTTCTACCCAAACACCTTCTTGATAATGCCAAACAGAACATTTCACCGCCGATTCACAAGCAGAAACCCACAAAGCCTTTTCCGACGGCACGCTTTCAATGGCAAATACCAGCTTATCATTCAATCCCAGGTAAGACCATCCATCAGCTTGCTTTTCCCAAACACCGTGAGAGCTTCCGATAAACATTTGCTCCTCGTCAAAAGTCATCGCGGTTACTTTTACAGGCTCCGGAATGGTTAAATCAGCGTTTAGTGCCTCAAAGTTTTCTTTTAGTCGCTCAGCGCTTTCAACAAAAGGCTCGCCCAGTCTCTCAGCTTCCCAAACCTGAAATGCTTCATTTTCAGAAATCTTGATCTGAGGTAGCTCAACCTTTATCCACTCACCAGACCTTAAGGTCCACATAGCATTTTCCGTCGTTGCCCAAAGTGCCTTTCCGTCACTGTACATCGCCTTGACCGTTAACTCATCCAAACCAGTATTAATGGCTTGCCAATCTTCACTTTCTGGCAAATAGCGATAAACACCCAAGCCATGAATTGCAACATACATCGCCGTGGGATCAGAGGCTAAAACCTGCATTCCGGTGACCGAATAGAGGCGCAAATCACCCATAATTTTCGCCCAATCACCACCACCATTGCTGGTTTTGAAGATGCCTTGATACTGTGTGGCAAGATACCACGTTTCCGGATTGAAATAGGAAACGGCAATATCGTTGACCTGACTTCCCATCAAGCCACGGTTTGACCAGTTAGTACCCGCATTTTCACTGATGTAAATTCCATGTGCAAAGGTGCTCACAAAAAACCGATTAGGAAAGTTTAAAGCTGGCGCCTCTTTTATTTTGCTAATCCTCACAGCGTCGGGTAAACCATTGCGCGATTGCACCCAGGACGTTCCGCGGTTCGTGCTCTTAAAAACGCCACTACCTTTCCAGACGGCACCTAAGACCAAGTCTTGATTAGACTTATGTATCGCCATCCCTCTCGCGGAAAGATCGCTGACACCATTATTAATGGGACTAAAAGTTAGCCCATTATCCACACTCCTGAAAAAACCATGTTCATGCGCGCTAAAGTAAACGGTATTGATACCACCTGGATGAACTTCGATATTGTAAAAATAATCCGGTTTATCAAACCAGTCACCGCGATAAACAACCTGCCAGGTCTTTCCCGCATCAGTTGACCGTGATATATAACCAACCATACTTCCACCAACACGAGAAGCGGTGTAAACATTGGAGGGATTTGTGGGATCAATCTCAATGTCATACACAATGTGGTTATTCAATACGCTCCCACTCCATGGGATCCAATTTTTTCCTTGGTCCCGCGATAAAAATACGCCATTGCCATAAGTGCCAGCGTACAAAATATTAGAATGGCGTGGATGAATCGCCAGTGATTGGATTTGTTTGCTTGTTAAGCCATTGCTCCTTGGATACCAGGTCTGACCCTGATTAAAGCTGATAAAGATTCCTGCTTCATAATGACCGCCAATCACAACATTCGCATTGTTAGGGTCAGTTATAACGGAGGTAAAAGTGCCCCCAATCGGTCCAATAGGATCTGCAGGCTTTACGCCATTGCAAATAATAGGATATGCATACCTGTATGAAGCTTGTTGGTTTGACTCTTCTGTTTTCTGTTCGTTAGTAGCAGAATTCACATTGGCAATGGCTATACCTGGCTCGCCATTAAATGGAACAAAAGCCAAACAAATCGCCAATACGATTAAAAGCGTTAAACGTTGTTTGTTTTTCAAGGCATACCTCATGCATTAATGTGCACATAGTATGCCAGCTAGCTTTTAATCCAAAACCTCTTTAAAGGCTTTGATGCATTCCTCAACACCCTCATCAGAGATATCCAGATGGGTTACCAAACGGAATTCACGCGGGGCTACATCCATGATCAGAATGCCTCTTTCAGCCAGTTTTTCAATAAAGCTTTGGGTGTCAATTTCCACATTTTCATCCAAGGCGCAGAAGATAAGGTTGGTATGTGGCGTGCCCCGGGTTAAACTCACCCCTTCAATCTCAGCCAAGTCATCAGCCAACTGTTTTGCGCGAACATGATCAACGCGCAAGCGTTCCACATTGTGTTCCAAGGCATAAATACCAGCTGCCGCCAAAATGCCAGCCTGACGCATTCCGCCACCCAGGATTTTTCGAAGTCGTCTGGCTTTGTGAATAAGCTCTTTGGATCCTGCCAGCATGGAGCCAACCGGCGCACTCAAACCTTTGCTCAGGCAAAAAGTAACACTATCTGCGTGCTTTACCAGCTCAGCAACCGGTAAATCCAATGCCACTGCCGCATTAAACAATCGTGCGCCGTCAATGTGCAATGCCAATCCATGAGCTTTACAAAAATCCGCCACCTGAGTCACATAATCCTGGCTCAACACCGTGCCGCCACAGAAGTTTTGGGTATTCTCAAGAATCACCAGTTTTGAAATAGGCTCGTGCACATCAAAATGATTTCGCACAGCCGCTTTGAGGTTTTCAAGCTTTATGGTGCCATTTGGCTCATTAGGAACCGTGAACATAGACACACCACCCAAAACCGAAACACCACCTGCCTCGTGCAAGAAAGTGTGCCCTTGAGTGCCCATAATCGCCTCATCGCCACGCTGACATTGGGCTAGAACAGCCACAAGGTTGCCCATCGTGCCCGATGTAACAAAAAGAGCTGCTTCTTTGCCCAAAAGCTTGGCTGTCATTTCTTCAAGCTGGTTTACGGTTGGGTCTTCGTGGTAAACATCATCCCCCACAACAGCCTTTGCCATGGCTTCGCGCATGGCGTCACTGGGTCGTGTAACGGTATCAGATCTAAAATCAAATTGTTTCATTGGTCTAGTTTCTCCACAGTTTTTAGAATTTCTTTGAGGTCATCGGGTAAAGGCGCAACAAACTCGGTGGCTTCTTTATCACCGGGTAAAACAATCCCCAGTTTATTGGCATGCAAGAAAAATCGTTCAATGGGAATGCTAAGTTTCCGTCTCCCATATACTTTATCGCCCGTAATTGGAACGTCAATAAAGGCTAAATGAACCCGGATTTGGTGTGTTCTTCCGGTGTGAGGATGCACCTCAAGCAAAGTATGCCGCGCATAAGACTGAACCGTCTTGTATTCAGAAATAGCAGCCCGACTTTTGCCATATTTAACGGTCATGCGTTGTCTGTGAACCTCATCACGCCCAATATTGGCTTCAATTCGACCGCTGGGTGTTGGCGGATGCCCGTCAACCAAAGCCAGGTAACGCTTACTTGCTTTTCGGGTTTTAAATTGCCTCACCAACCACTTATAGGCTTCATTCGTCCGTGCCACAATAAGAACGCCCGAGGTTTCTTTATCCAATCGGTGCACAATGCCTGGTCGTCCAGCCTCGCCAACATCGCGAAGTTCCGGCCACTGATAAAGCAAGGCATTCACCAAGGTCCCATGCTTGTTTCCAGCACCGGGGTGAACCACCATACCCGCAGCCTTATTGATCACAATAACATGCTCATCAACATAAAGCACATTGAGCGGAATGTTTTCTGCAAGCAGAGTTTCTTCCCGTTCTACTTCGAGCAAAACCTCAACTTTGTCACCAGGCTCAAGTCGGGTTGAAGCCTTTAAACACGGCTCACCGTTTAATTGCACCCGCCCATCCCGAATAGCAGCCTGGGCTTTGCCACGGGAGACTCCTTCAATCGCTTCAGTAACGGCTTTGTCCAACCGTTCAGGGTTCTCCACCTCAAAGTTGTGTTTTATAAAATCAACACTCATTCAGTATCCTCAAGCTTGTAAACAACATCTTCAATGGCTTTATCCGGCAAACTATCTTCGATTTTCTCGTCGTTTTGAGCTTCATTTTTAGTAGGCAAAAGTTTACGCTCTTCTAGCAAATAGTTTAGCGCCATCAAAATGACCCCAATCGTCACCGCCGAATCAGCAACATTAAAAACAGGGAACCGCCCAAAAGACAAAAAGTCAACCACATAACCGAACTTTATTCGATCAATGATGTTTCCAACAGCCCCTGCAAAAATAAGCGAAAGGGAGAGTTTTGCCATCCAATCCTTGGGCTTAATCACTTGATAGTAAAAAAGGACTGCCACAGCGATAAGCAAACTAATCACCAACAAAGGCACATTCGCGTTTTGGAACAAACCAAAAGCCGCACCAGTATTCCGCCAGTGGATTATCTTGAAAAATTCTCCCAAAAAACCGATTGGCGAAAAGCTTTCTCCAACTGCCATTTTGTGCGTAATCCAAAGTTTAGACCACCGGTCTAACGCGACAATCAGGGTTACGACACCAATCAAAAAGGCGTTGTGTTTGATTTTTTCTTTCATTCTTTCTCAACTTTCAACACGGCTATCTTCAGTTCTTCACCATCAAAACGATCCTGAGCCGTGGCAAGACCCTGAGGTTCAGAACTTGATTCTAACGCAAGCGACAGCGTTTCGCTGGCAATGTATGCACGATTGGCTTCAATGGCTTCTGCAAGCCTGGGGCTGGCGTGATAATAAAGATGAATGCGGTCGGCAATATCCAATCCTGCATCTTTGCGCAATGCCTGAACCCTTCTAACGACTTCTCGTGCCAAACCTTCGTTTACCAGTTCTGGGCTCAATGTGGTTACCAATGCCGCCAAATAAGCGCCATCCGCTGCCACCTCATAACCGGCGCGCGATTCGGTAATCACCTCAACCTCATCGGCCTCGACTTCATAACTTTCGCCATCAATAACAATTGAAACAGACTGTCCTGCCAGCAATTTTTCAGCGTTCTCCCGCGCTGGCAAATTCAATATCGCCTGGCGAACTTTGGGTGAAAGGCCTTTATATTTTTGCCCAAGCTGTTTGGGCAAGGGGTTCAAGCGATAATCCACCGCATCACCGCTTGCGCTTAGCAAACTCACCGACTTCACATTCAGTTCATCTTGCAAAATATCAGCAAAATGATGAACAATGTCGGTTTCATCCGCGCTACCCACCGCAAAGGCTGCCTCTGAAAGAGGTTGGCGCACTTTCACGCTCGATTTTGCCCGTGCGGCATGTCCTAATGAAGCCAGTTTCATCACCACGTTCATATCGCGGTTGAGTTTGGCGTCAATCAGGCTCTCATCTACGCTTGGCCAATCTGCCAAATGAACCGACTCAGCTGCCTCTGGCTCAACCGAAAGCACCAAATTCTGATAAAGCTCCTCAGCCATAAAGGGCATGGTTGGCGCCAAAAGTTTGGAAAGCGTTACTAATGCCTTATAAAGGGTTTCGTAAGCCGCGGTCTTATCCGCATCTGCACCACTCTTCCAGAAACGACGCCGTGACCGACGCAAATACCAGTTGGACAACTGATCCACAAAAGCCTCAATCGGTCGGGTTGCGCCAATCACATCATAAGATTCAAAGGCTTCGGTGACATCCTTGACGAGTGTTTCCAATGATGAAAGTAACCATCTGTCCAGGTCAGAATATAGCGCCGGCTCACCCTCACCCGGCTTCCACTGATCCAAATTGGCATAGGTCACAAAGAAGCTGTAAGTATTCCACAAAGTCAGGGTGAAGGTGCGCAAGACCTCACCGACCAAATCGATACTAAAGTTACGTGAATTTCCAGGAGGAGTCGCGGTATACATGTACCAGCGTGTGGCATCCGCGCCATGTTTATCGATGACGTCCCAGGGATTAACCACATTGCCAATATGCTTGGACATTTTCTTGCCCTCCCCATCCAGGATGTGACCATAACAAATCACATTCTCATAGCTGGTCGAATCAAACACCATTGTGCTGATTGCCAAAAGCGAGTAAAACCAACCCCGGGTTTGGTCAATTGCTTCACAGATAAAATCAGCCGGGAATTGCTTCTTGAATTCCGCTTCATTTTCAAAGGGATAATGCCACTGAGCAACCGGCATGGCACCCGAGTCAAACCACACATCAATCACCTCAGGCACACGGCTCATCTTGCCATTTTTACAAGCCGGACAATCAAAATGGATGTCATCCACATAAGGTCGATGCATATCAAGCTTGCTTTGGTCTTCACCAGTCAATTCGCTCAATTCATCCAGTGAGCCTACACAATGTTGATGCCCACAATCCTCACAAACCCACATTGGCAGAGGCGTCGCCCAATAGCGGTTGCGCCCAATCGCCCAGTCGATGTTATTCTCAAGCCAATTGCCAAAGCGACCGGTTTTGATATGCTCTGGCAACCAATTGATGTTCTGGTTTATTTCAACCAAACGATCTCGTACCGCTGTTGTGCGGATGAACCAAGTCGGGCGTGCCATGTAGAGTAATGGCGTTTTACAGCGCCAGCAGAAGGGATAGTTATGAGTCATGCGTTCACTCTTAACCATCAACTCTCGGTCAAACAAGTCTTTGATAATAGCGGGATCAGCATTTTTCACAAATTGCCCTGCCCATGGACTAATGTCATCCACAAAACTGCCATCATCTTTTACCGTAATCAAAACCGGCAAATCATATTTTTTGGAGACTTCCATATCGTCCAAACCAAATGCCGGCGCGATATGCACCAAGCCAGTGCCGTCCGAAGTGGTCACATAGTCTGCATTGACCACATAATGGGCAGGCTTTTCCAAGGGCATAAACTTAAACAATGGGTCATAGCGCTTACCTTCAAGTTCAGTTCCTTTGACCGTCTTGAGAATGTTGAGCGGTTCTTCGCCAAAGACCATTGGAATGAGTTCTTTGGCAAGATAATATTTCTCATTAGGTTTGGCTTCAGTGCTTACCAAAACATAATCAACCTCAGGATGCGCGGCAACCGCCACGTTGGAGGGCAATGTCCATGGCGTGGTCGTCCAAACCAAAAGCCAGGTATCTTCCTCATCCAACAGCTTCATGCGCACGGTGATGGAGGGGTCCTCAGTATCCGCATAACCCTGCGAGACTTCATGGTCCGAAAGAGGCGTGCCACAGCGTGGGCAATAAGGCACAACCTTATAGCCTTGGTAGAGCAACTCTTTCTCCCAAATGGATTTCAGCAACCACCACACAGATTCGATGTATTCATTCTTATAGGTAATGTAAGCACGGTCAAAATCAACCCAGTATGCGATGCGCTCGGTTATTTTCTCCCATTCCTGGATGTAGGTAAAAGCTGATTCCTTGCAATGTTCGTTGAACTTGTCAATGCCATAAGCCTCAATTTGCCCTTTATTGGTGAAACCCAGCTTCTTTTCAACTTCAATCTCCACTGGCAAACCATGCGTATCCCAGCCACCGCGGCGATCAACCCAATAACCGCGCATCGTTTTATAACGCGGGAACATATCCTTATAAACCCTGCCAATCACATGATGAATACCCGGTAAGCCGTTAGCAGTAGGTGGACCTTCGAACATCACAAAAGGTTTGCGGTCCTTGCGGTCGTCAGAAGATTTTTTAAAAATCTGCTTCTCTTTCCAGAATTTCAATTGAGCTTCTTCCAATTCAACACTGTTCAATTTTGAAGATACTGCTTTAAACATACAACCTCCATGAGCGATCTATTGTCGCTTTCCGTTCATAATGGGAAATTCTGAACGTTATTATTAATATTTTTCTGGACAGGATAATAAAAAAGCCCATCCACATTGGGACGAGCCATCAAAAGCCCGCGGTACCACCCGCATTCCCAGCGATGCTGGGCACTCACAGTTCACCATCATGAACCTAGTGTTGCTAACGATCACCACACCGGCTCCCTTACTATCCAAATGGATGCGTTCAGTTCGCGGCTCGGGAAGGATTTTGGGCTATTCGTGTTGCCCTGGCTCACACTCTCTCAGGGTCGCTGCCAACCGGCAATAGCTTACTCGTTTCCGTCACTGCCTTTCGAGCCAGAATTATGCCACAGTCGCTTAATGAGGTCAATGCTTTGCTTAAGCAATTGTGTAAACAATTGAACACGATAAAGATTGCTTAAAACAAAAACCCCGTTCTTGCCGGGGTTTTGTCTGGGTGCCTGATGGGGGTCGAACCCACAACATCTTCAGCCACATATCCCGATCGCGCCGGTCTCCTGACCGAGCGCAACACTTCTTATCGATCACGCCGGTTTCCTGACATTCCGCGGCATAGAGAGTGTTGATGGCTTAACTTAAGACAAAAACCCCGTTCTTGTCGGGGTTTTGTCTGGGTGCCTGATGGGGGTCGAACCCACAACATCTTCAGCCACATATCCCGATCGCGCCGGTCTCCTGACCGAGCGCAACACTTCTTATCGATCACGCCGGTTTCCTGACATTCCGCGGCATAGAGAGTGTTGATGGCTTAACTTAAGACAAAAACCCCGTTCTTGTCGGGGTTTTGTCTGGGTGCCTGATGGGGGTCGAACCCACAACATCTTCAGCCACAGTGAAGCACTCTGCCATTGAGCTACAGGCACCGCGTTTGGAACGCTATTCTAACACATGAAACATAAATCATGCAAGTTTTTAAAATGGCACCTCTGTAAACAGGTCAGCACATAGTATACACTTTATGAATCAATGATTTAAGGGTGCTCTTTCACCACCTGCCTGACAACTTAGTCCTCAAACCGAATGGAACGAATGAGCGCTTCAACCTCATCAACAATGCCTTCATCTGCACCAGGAAACCTTGCAAAAGTAACTGCAAGCTTGGGCAATTCGGGTCTGGCATCATCACCAATCGAGTAAAAAATGCTATCAAATGCCAAGCCTGAGGCTTCGTAGGTGGCATGGTGTTTTAATACCGTTAATCCAGACAAGGTTTCGAACCTAGAGGAATCCCCTACCAAAAAGTTTTCCAGGTCCATTTTGGCAGATTCCATACCAAGCCGTGCATAATCATCTGTCGTACCCTCAAATTGTTCGCGAACAAAAACCAGGCTAACGCCCTGAGTAAGCAGTTCCTTTCCTGGCATCAAAATCCTGGCTTCCAAACCACCAAAAGTTTCCAAGGTCCACCCGTCAATCAAGATATATGAAAATTTTGACGATTCCTCATAGACCCGCTCGCCCACCTCATCCGTTTCTGTGACGGATTCTTCGATTAAAGCTTCACTTGGGATATCTGTGGACACCTGTTCGGGCTTTTCTGTTGGTTCCAAACCACGCTTTAAAAAACTACAAGCTGAAACAAGCAACAATACGATCAGCACACTTGCAAATATTCTTTTCATTTTTCTCCTAAAGACCTAAAGCATCTAAGCGCTTAGCATGCTGATTAATTGCTGCCTTTCAACTTCTACTTGTTCACCACTCTTTAGGTCTTTAACAACAACCAAGCCTTTTTCAATCTCACTTGGACCTAATACCAAAACACGTCGCATACCAATGCGGTCAGCATATCTAAGCTGCTTGCCAAGCCGGTCAATCTCACTCATTAAAACTTTAAATCCTGCCTGACGCAACTCTGCTGCCAAAGCTAATGAGGCTGCTTGGGTGGTTTCATCAAAAATGGTCATAAACAAAGCCTGTGGGTCCATATCACGGGACGGCAACAAGCCATATTTTTCTAAAATGAGCATAATCACAACATCGCCCATCGCAAAACCCACACCTGGCGTAGGTTTGCCGCCTACATCAGCCACTAAATCGGCGTAATGACCACCACCCAAAATGGCTCTAAACTCGCCCTTGGTGTCATGCGCTTCAAAAACGACTCCGGTGTAATAATCCAAACCCCGGATAATGCGTGGGTCATAGCTCACATACGCGCTTTCGCCAAGATCCTCTAAAATGTCAAAAAGGTGAACCAATCGCGGTGAGTTTTTCCATAGCAGCTTGTTTTCAAGCAAATCCTGCAAGCCACGCAATTGTTTTTCTGTTAAACCAGCTTCCAAAACCATTTTTTCCCAAACATCAGTTGGCAGTTTGTCCAAGCGGTCAATTAATCGCAAGGTCGCTGTTTTTTGTACCTCATCTAAACCGAGGTTCATCAGTTCAGCATCCATCAACTCCCGGTCATTAACCCGAAGCTGAACTTGCTCCGAAGTCAATCCCACTTCCCTAAAAAAGCGCGCCGCAACGGCTAAAAGCTCTGCATCCGCCAGCACCGAATCCGAACCGATTTGATCAATATTCCATTGGAAAAACTCTCGTGTGCGACCTTTTTGAGGACGCTCATAGCGCCAAAACGGGCCAAAAGACCACCACCTAAGCGGAAAAGTGAGCTGGTTCTGCTGGCTTGCGACCATGCGTGAAATCGTTGGGGTTAGTTCTGGACGCAAGGTAATTGGGTCACCGCCTCTGTCATCAAAAACAAAAGCCTGTTCCTTTACCAGCTCCTCACCCGACTTCGCCGCATAGAGCTCAATTTGCTCCAGACACGGGCCATCGTATTGTCGATAACCAAAAGCCTCTGAAGCTACGCGCAACTTGCTTATTAACCACTGCCTTTGCGCCATTTCCTCTGGATAAAAATCACGGGTGCCTTTAACTTTTTGAATAATTTTGCTCATAACGTCCTCAGTCTTAATGTTAAGCAAATTATAACATCTCAAACAGGATTGTTTTCGACTTAAGTGTTAGAATCTGCTAACGAATGTGCGATTTCTGTTTCAATCGCAATTCAGGCTGAAAAGCTATGAAGTCGCAGCAAAAACATAAAGGAGTTTATAGATGAAATCCAAACTATTCATTTTCATGCTCGTTGCTATGCTCGCATTAGCAGCTTGTGGTCCTGCAAAAACAGATGCACCTGGCACAAATGATTCAATTAATGCTTTCCCGGTTGTCATTGACAACGCTGAGGATTCTTATCCAGCAAAGGAACCTGAAACAGATCCCGAGGATACCTACCCAGTTAGCGATATCCCCGAAATCAAGGTACTGGCTCCCAGTTCAACCACTTCTATTCCCATCCTACTTGCCGCAAAATATTTACCCGGCATGACTGTGGAAATCTTTGACAATCACCCACAGGCACACGCTCAATTTATTTCTGAACCGGATACGGTTTTAGTCACTGGGCTATCCGTGGGTATTAACATGTTTAATAACGAAGTGCCAATTGAAATCATCAACACCAATGTTACCGGTCTCGCCTATCTGGTATCCTGCAATTTGGAAATTAACAGCTTTGCTGACCTTAAAGGCCACGAAATTTACTTGCCTTTTGAAGGTTCACCCATGGAAGAAACCACACAGTTTTTTGTTGAAAAGGCTGGGCTCAAATACGGTGAAGATGTAAAACCCATTTACGCACCATTTGATACTTCAACCGCGCTTATCCAACAAGGACAGGACGCTATCGTTGCTATGCCTCAACCCGCTGCAACCGCAATGGCAGCCCAGGAATGTGGACATTTGGGCGCTAGTTTCTATGAAACCTGGAACGAAGTCACCGGCGATACGGATGGCTATCCACAGGTTGCTGCCTTTGCCAAGGCAACTTTCACGAAAGAAAACCCTGCATGGGTAAAGGCTTTCAATGTTGCCGTAGGAAAAGCTATTGCTGATCTTCAAGCTGATCCTGATGCAGCCGTTGCTGAAGTTGCCGAGCATTTTAAGCAACCCGCACCAGTACTCACAAAAGCACTCCTCGCCACAAAATTTACGGTAAAATCGGGTCAGGAAATGAAAGACTCCGTTTTTCATTACTACGAAACGATTGGTAAACCATTAGATGAAAAATTTGAGGGCTTTTTCTACACCCTTCCTTAATGAAGTCATAGGATTTGGACTGCTCATGCTTTTATGGGCAGTCCTTTCTTTGTTTTTTCCTGTTTACGTCATTCCTTCACCGCTTGAGGTTTTTAAAGCTGCACCTGAATTCTTAAAACCCGTCTTCCTAAGCGCAACTGGCATCACCCTCTTGCGGATTTTTATCGGTTTTGCATTCTCCATGCTTCTTGGCACGGGTTTGGCGACACTTTTTGCCGGCACACGCTTTTCTGACCAACTTAGCGCAATGGTGCAGGCTTTTCAAGTCATTCCAGCCGTCACAGTTGGCGTCATTCTGGTGATTGTTTTTGGCATTGGCAGCACACCGCCCATCATACTGGTTACGCTGATGACAATGCCCTTGGTGTTTATGAATACACTGCAAGCCTTAAAATTCCCTGACCCCAAACAAGTTGAATATCTCGATTCCATTAAGGCAGATCGCAAGCTTCGTTTTGCCACAATCATGAAACCGCAAATCATCACCATTACCCGAACAAACCTCATTTTAGGCTTTAGCATGGCTTCAAAAATCGCTATTACCGGCGAGTTTATAGGCTCGCAGGACGGCTTGGGTTACCTCCTCAACAAGGCCCGATTGGTTTTTTCGATGCAAGAAGTCTTTTTCTACATCTTTTTCTTTATCGTGCTCACCTTGAGTTTTCAGGGCGTGGTTGAATTGCTTTACGCGACCTCATTAAGGAAATACACCTATGCCGACTAAAGCGCAAATGCCAACCGTGCTCCAGGTGTACGGCATTAGCAAGTCTTTTGATGGTGAAGCCGTCATCACCGACCTTAGTTTTTCGATGCATGAAGGAGAAAGACTTTTGCTCTTTGCACCGAGTGGTGCCGGAAAAACCACCTTGTTACGCATACTCACCGGATTGCTGGATGCCGATTCAGGTTCTTACAGTTATCCGTCAGGACATGAGCCCTTAATTCTCTTCCAGGAGCCCCGCCTCTTCCCATATCTGACGGTGGATGAAAACATCCGTCTGCCTCTCAAGAGTCCCCGTTTTGCAAACAGAGCCAACGGCTTGGCGTATTTATCAAGTTGGTATGACCTCAGTGGTTTACACGGTTATGAAAACGAATATCCACACACGCTAAGTGGCGGGATGAAAAGAAAAGTATCCCTTTTACGCGCGCTCATCACCCTACCGGAGTTTTTAATTCTTGATGAGCCTTTCCAATCGCTTGACAAACAATCCCGTGAAGTCTTTGTACAATCTATCTTTGCAAACATCCCCAATTTAAGTGTATTATTCACTTCGCATGACATCCTCGATGTCGAAATAATTGCAACAACAATTTTATTAATTAAGTCCCCCAAATTACAAAATCCGATTATAATAGAAGCGGCTGAATTTGTGAGCTCATTCACAAATTAGCTTTTGCACGTAACTAACCGATTCTATTCGGAAAAAATTTGAGGAGCAATATGACCGAACAAAAAAATCCTTGTTGCACAGGGTCCAATCCAGGTTATGCCGAGTTGGACACTTACATCGATGCGCTCAAGATCGACCCAAGAGATCCTGAGCGAAAAGAAATGCTGATCATGACCTTGCATAAGGCACAGAGCATTTTTGGCTACTTACCCAGTGAAGTACAAAAATACGTTGCCAACAAATTCTCCATCCCACATGCAGACGTTTCAGGCGTGATTAGTTTCTACAACTACTTCCACACCACCCCTAAAGGCAAGACCAACATCAGCATCTGCATGGGCACAGCCTGCTACGTGAATGGTTCAGACAAGATCCTGCAAGACTTCGAAAAAGCGCTGGGCATCAAATCTGGTGGCGTAACTGAAGATGGTCGCTTTTCCATCGAATCATTGCGCTGCGTTGGCGCTTGTGGTTTAGCCCCTGTGGTGCTGATCAATGATCATGTGTATGGCAAAGTGAAACAAGGCCAGGCAGAAAAGATCATCGAACAATATCTCATCGAATTTGGTGAAGAAGTTGAGGTGCAATAATGACTACGCGAATTCAAAGCCCTGAAGAACTCCTGAAGAAATACGAAGAATACAAAGACCTCGTTGAAGTCCGTGCTGACCTCGATTACTCCGGTGATCAAATGTTCATCCTGGTCTGCGGTGGTACTGGTTGTGTATCTTCTAAAAGCTTGAACATCGTTGAAAATTTCAACAAGCTAATCAAAGAACACGGCATGGAAGGCAAAGTTCACGCCAGCATCACTGGTTGCTTTGGTTTCTGTGAAAAAGGCCCCATCGTTAAGGTCTTCCCAGAAAACGTCTTCTACGTTCAGGTTACACCAGATGATGCCAAAGAAATCTTCGAACAGCACATCATTGGCGGTGAAGTTGTTGATCGCTTGCTCTATGTTGAACCTATCACCCAAAAGAGCATGCACGACTCCCTTGAAATGCCCTTCTACAAACAGCAAATGCGCATCGCTTTGCGCCACTGTGGTTTGATTGATCCCGAAATCATCGAAGAATACATCGGTGTTGGTGGTTATCAATCCCTGGCAAAAGTCATCACCCAAATGACCCCCGAAGAAGCCATCGACATCATGAAACAATCCGGTCTCGGTGGACGCGGTGGTGCTGGTTTCTCAACCGGCCGCAAATGGGAATTTGGCAGAATGTACAAAAGCGATCGCAAATACGTCATCTGTAATGCTGACGAAGGCGATCCCGGTGCTTTCATGGACCGCTCCATTATGGAAGGCGACGCTCACACCGTTATCGAAGGTATGGCAATCGCAGCTTACTGTATCGGCGCAGATCAAGGCTACGTCTACATTCGCGCTGAATACCCCTTGGCTGTCAAACGCCTCCAAATCGCCATCGACGAAGCCCGTGAACTGGGTCTGCTTGGCAAAAACATCCTCGGTACCGACTTCAGCTTTGATGTTGATGTCCGCTTGGGTGCTGGCGCCTTTGTTTGCGGTGAAGAAACCGCACTCATCCAGTCCATTCAAGGCAACCGTGGCGAGCCAACCACAAAACCTCCTTTCCCTGCGGAAAAAGGTCTCTGGCAACAACCCACGATCGTGAACAACGTTGAAACCCTTGCCAACGTGCCGGTTATCTTTGAAAAAGGCGCCGAATGGTTCGCCCAAATCGGTACCGAAAAATCAAAGGGCACCAAGGTGTTTGCTTTGGCTGGTAAAGTCAACAACGTTGGTTTGGTTGAAGTCCCCATGGGCACCACCCTGCGCGAATTGATTTTCGAAATTGGTGGTGGCGTACGTGGCGGCGGCAAATTTAAAGCAGCCCAATCCGGTGGTCCTTCCGGTGGTTGTATCCCCGAGCAATTCCTGGACACCCCCATTGATTATCAATCCCTCGGTCAAATTGGTTCCATGATGGGTTCCGGCGGTATGATTGTGATGAGCGATAGCGACTGTATGGTCAACATCGCCCGCTTCTACCTCGAATTCATCGTTGAAGAATCCTGCGGTCGCTGTGTGCCATGCCGTGTGGGTACCAAACGCATGTTTGAAATTCTCACCGACATCACCAAGGGTAAAGGCACCCCAGAAATGCTCGCCGAGCTTCAATCACTTGCTGAAACCATTCAAGACAGCGCGCTTTGTGGTCTTGGCCAAACCGCGCCAAACCCAGTTCTTAGCACGCTCAAGTACTTCATGGATGAATACGAAGAGCATGTTTACAACAAGCGCTGTCCTTCTGGTGTTTGTACTGATCTCCTCACTTATGAGATCATCCCAGAAAAATGTATTGGCTGTACGGCATGTGCTCGTGCTTGCCCCGTGAGCTGTATCGCTGGCGCGCCCAAGCAAGTTCACGTTATCGATCAAGAGAAGTGCATCAAGTGTGGCAATTGTCTTGCTAAGTGTCGCTTTGGTGCGGTTATTCGTAAATAAGGAAAAGATATATGATCACTTTAACTATTGACGGTCAAGAAGTATCCGTACCAGAGGGAACCACAGTCCTTCAAGCTGCAGAAAAACTGCATATGAAAATCCCAACCCTGTGTTACTTGAGCTTGGAACAAATCCACTACAAGAACCAGGTTGCCTCCTGCCGCGTTTGTGTGGTCGAAGTTGAAGGCCGCCGCAATCTGGCGCCCGCTTGTGCCACACCCGTCGCTCCTGGCATGAAAGTTATTACAAACTCAAAGCGCGTGCTTTCCGCCCGCCGCAAGAACCTCGAGCTCATCATCTCGAACCACCCCTTCACCTGTCTGACCTGTTTGAAATCCACTGAGTGTGAACTCCAGACCATGGCTTGGGAATATGACGTGCAAGTCAAATACCCCAATGGTGAGCGCATGCGCCATAAGAAAGACCACTCCAGCGCTGCTCTCTTCCGCGATCCCGACAAGTGCATCATGTGTCGCCGCTGCGAAACCATGTGTAATGAAGTTCAGACCGTTGGCGCATTGACTGCCTTTGGTCGTGGCTTTGCAACCATCGTTGCACCCGCTGAGAAAAACGAAATCGTTGACTCACCTTGTGTCTATTGTGGACAATGTGTCAGCGTTTGCCCCACCGGCGCACTCATCGGCCATAGCTATGTCAACCAAACCTGGTCCGCTCTCTTTGACAAAACCAAGAAAGTGGTTGTTCAGGTTGCGCCCGCTGTACGTGTTGCCTTAGGTGAAGAATTCGGCTATCCTGCTGGTGAAATCGTCACTGGCAAAATGGCTGCTGGTCTTCGCAGACTGGGCTTTGACGCCGTGTTTGATACCACCTTTGGTGCTGACCTCACCATCATCGAAGAAGGCACCGAAATTATCGAACGCGTTACCAAAAACGAGAATCTCCCCATCCTGACCTCTTGCTGCCCTGGTTGGATCAACTTCATTCGCTATTACTACCCCTCCTTGGAATGGATGCCCTCCACCACCAAGAGCCCGCAACAAATGACCGGCGCTATCATCAAGAGCTACTACGCCGAAAAGATGGGCTGGGATCCCAAAGACATCGTGGTTGTTAGTGTGATGCCTTGTATCGCCAAGAAATACGAAGCTTCACTGCCCAACCAAGAAGTGAACGGTATTCGCGACGTTGATTACTCCATCACCACACGCGAACTCGCCAAGATGCTCAAAGAAGGTTCCATTGACCTGCGCTACATCCCCGAAGAAGACTTCGACTCACCTTTGGGCGAATCAACTGGTGCCGGTATCATCTTTGGTTCCGCTGGTGGCGTTTTGGAAGCTGCATTGCGCACCGTTTACGAAAAAGTCACTGGTGAAACCCTCGAAAACGTTGACTTTGTTGCCCTCCGCGGTATCGATGGCGCTCACGAAGCCACTATCGATCTCGGTGAAAAGCAAATCCGTGTGGCAGCTGTTTCTGGTCTCGGTAATGCTCGCCAGATCCTGGACAAAGTTGTCTCAGGCGAGGAAAAATACGACGTTATCGAAATCATGGCTTGCCCCGGTGGTTGTATCAATGGTGGCGGTCAGCCCTATGCCAAGGAACGCGATAAGGTCCTCAAAGCACGTATGGAAGCCATTTACCAAATTGACAAAACCGATACGCTGCGCAAGTCTCACGAGAACCCCGAAATTATCGCCCTCTACGACACCTTCCTGGGCGAACCCGGTGGTCACAAAGCACATGACCTCTTGCACGTCAAAAACTTTGACGAAAGTGTCATGGGCGAATGGGAGCATGATTAATCGCTACCCCTTAGCCAAATAACGAGTTAGCAAAACCCTCTCCCAAGAAAGAACGGGAGAGGGTTTTTTGTATGGTTGCTTTCTAAGCTCGAAATAATCTTATTCCGAAAAAAACAAACACATTACGATTTTCGCCAATATCTTGGCTAATCTCCCTCATTGCGGTATCATTGTCAAGGTTTTTATGAGACGATTGCGGAATACCTCATTCATATTGAACTTGCTTAAACGAAGCTGGTTTTTAATCTTAATCGGCTTGTTTTTGTTTAACGCCTGCAATCCCCAACCTCAAAGCACTTTTGCTAAACCGCCCGCAGAAGAAACCCTGCCAAGTGCAACGCTGGTTAAACCCAGTGCCACAGCTACCCAAACAAAACAGCCTGTTACGCCGGTTTCATCTCCTACACCGGTTCCACCTACCGCGACCAAAACCAATCCTCTACCCAGTCCCACACCTAGCCCAACATTTGATCCCAAAAGCCACTCAATCGATTTTGATGTCAATGCCTTGGAGGACACCTTAATCCCTGGCGTCAATTGGTATTACTTCTTCAAAGATCTTGATACCGATCAAATCATCGTCGAACACGATATCGAAGGCACTTTCCATCCATCTTCCTTAATTAAAATTCCACTTGCTTCAATCATTCTCAAACTCCAGGAAGAGTTGGGACGTGACATCAACGCTATCTACGAGGAAGAATATTACGGCAAAACACTTGACATACACATGTATAACATGATTGTCCACAGCGATGAAGGTTCAGCCTCTATCCTTGAAAAATACGCCACAGATGGCTTTCTCTTACGCACTAAAGACATTATGGAGCGTTGGGGCTTGGAAAAAACCCGCTTTGCACCTCGGCGATCCAGCTGCAAAGAGCTGGCTTGGGTTCTTGAAAACCTTTTTGAGGGCACTTTGCTTAGTGAAGATTCAACAGACTATCTTTTGGGTTTAATGTCGGTTGAAACAGAGCTGGATTACAAGTATTTTGGGGTGATTTTAGACGAACTCCCTGGCGCCATCATCACCAACAAATACGGTTACATGTACGTACCCACAGTTGTTAGCGACTATGGCATCATCCAATATGGCGGTAAAACATACCTAGGCATCATTGTTGGCGAGCCAGATGGCAGCTTGCCCTTACACACCGAATATCGTCACATCGGCGCAAGCATCAATGCCTTCGCTTATGTCTTCGCCCAGCATCTTAAGACTCTTGACAAACACTAAAGGGTAAGCCCAAGATAATAACTGCTACAATTTATAAGTTGGGTTTTTTGTGGGAAAGTTTAGGTAAAAGAATATGATTTGCCCTTATTGTGAATTTGATAATGAAGATAACAGCCTTTATTGTGGGCGTTGTGGTAAACACTTGTATTCGGCTCCTTCCGAGGATTACCCAAGTATTGAAGGGCGCATCTCTTTGGAAAGCCAGGATGAACCATTCCCTGGGATTTTTCGTGAGCAGGATCCCAACTATCCTCCAGCAGCCTTTTATGACACGCCCCAATATCACCAAACTTTTCAACAAAGAGTATCACAGAATTCGAGGCAGAAACTAACAACAATCTTATTGATTTTCACAATTCTTTTACTGGTTATTGTTTCGACCTTGCTATTCTCTTATCTAAAAAACAAACGTGAATTAGCTTCAGTTGATACGCCTCTGAATGTACCACCAAAAATCACAGAAAACGCTGATGAAACCTCAGTTGAAGAAAACGCCATGCCATCAATTGATCCTGAACCAACTGAAACACCTGACTCTCAAACAGATGTCACTATAGTGCAAGAAGAAATCAAGCCTAGTACTAGATCAGGATTGGTTCATATCCGAACAATTCTAGAGAATAATTCCGACCTTAAGTTTGCAGGTTTGGGAGATACAAATTATGCTTTATTCAAAGACGATAAGGTCTGGGTTTACGGTGCTGATGGTGTTGAACAAGATTACCATGATTTAAAAACACATGAATATTGTGATTTGTTATATTACATTACAGTTAAGTTCAATCCATACAGTCCTCCTTATGACCAGCAATATGTCATTCCATGCGGATTAAGTTATATGCTTGTAGGACGGGGTCAAACAGATTACATTGAACATATTGGGACCTCAAGATTAGAAAGGATTTGGTTCAATCGAACCGGAATTTATCACCAGCATGTTATGGGTTTATATAAAAACGGTGAACTATTAGCTTCAGCAGGCGCCATACCACGACTCAGCTTGTCGTCAACAGGGGATTTTATCGTATCATCCGAAGGAGATTACATCGGCACAATGTTTAGTGAAGGTTATCCTGGTATTCTTAAAGTGTGGAAACCAAAAGGAGAAGAACCCCTTTATGCTTTAAATGACATCAATTACAGACCCGTTTTTTCCTTCGATGGTTGTGAGATCGCATCAATCGATTCAAGAGGCCTTGTAAACTTTTGGAATTGTTCCACAGGGAATCACATCAAGAGTATTTCGTTTGAAAGCCCTGTAACCAACATTCAATATGGCTACGGGAACATTTTTGCTGCTACTTTAAGTAATAATAAAATCGTCGTTATAAACCCCCAAACCGAACAAATTCTAACTGAAATCGACACCCAAGATTTTGTAAAAGTTCACATATCACCCAAAATAAACACGCTTGTAGGTGTAGATCAAGCGGGCAACTATGAACTTTATAGCATCGATTTTTCCTCAAATTAAGGCTATTAATACGAATGTGCTTAGACCAACCGAAGATTTCAAACCAATCCCAAATGAGTAGTTTCAAAATAGAGTTTGAATATCTTTGATGACATTGTATACTTATTAAACTTAACTTGTAATAACTAAAGGATGATTTATGAAAATTAATTTCGAAGAAACAACAGACGACCTGGCAAAACGCATCAACATCCACGAACAATTTGGCAGTCGGGATATTGATTCCTGGATGCTGGAAGTGCTAAATCTGCAACCTGGTGTAAAAATTTTGGATATCGGTTGTGGTGCCGGAAAACAATGCTTTTCTTACTTCCATCACCTGAATGGCAATGCCGATATTACCGGCACAGACGTTTCCCGTGATTTACTGGCTGAAGCCATCGCCAAAAATGAGCAAACCGGAAACGCGGTCAAATTTCAACTGCTGGACTTCAATTTGCCCTTCCTGATGGCAGACAACCAGTATGATTTGCTCTCTGCCTGTTTCGCCATCTATTATGCCCAGGACATCCCCTGGACCTTAGCCGAGATGCATCGCGTGCTTAAACCCGGTGGACGTCTTTTCACCACCGGACCCATGCCAAGCAACAAACAACTCTTTTATGACATCATCAAAGAAGCCACAGGCAAAGAAATCCCACCCATGCCCGGTAGCTCGCGCTATGCCTCACAGATTTATGGCACCATGCAGCAACTCTTCTCCAAAACGGAGCAACATATTTTTGAAAACCCGCTCACTTTTGCGAGTGTTGAACCTTTCATGGTCTACACCCGAGCCTCAATGTCTGAAGATCGCAAACTTTGGAACAGTCTCTTCCAAACCCACGAAGAGTTCGAAGCCGTAATGCAAGCCATCGAAAAAGTTGCCCAAAGACGCCTGAGCCAGGATGGCCACCTGGTCATGACCAAAGTGGTTGGCGGTTTCATCGCCACAAAGTAAAAACAGAGGTAAAACACATGAACAACATGACCTTTTTCGGTAAATCACTGCTCTTTATGGGCGCGCATCCTGATGATATTGAACTAGGCTGTGGCGCTTTTCTGGCTGGGATGAATGGTAAAGCCGAGATTTTTTGCTACACCTTCTCGGATAATCAGAAAAATCCGGATTTACCCAACCTGGTGCAAGAACATGCCAACAGCATGCACGTTTTAGGACTCCGCGATGATCAATTTGAACTCGGCACCTTTGAAACACGCCGCTTCCCGGATGCCAGGCAGGAAATTCTGGAGAAAATGATTGCCCTGCGCAAGCAACATCAACCAGAAATAGTTTTCGTGCACACCGCACAAGACCTTCACCAAGACCATCAAATCATCACTCAAGAAGCTATGCGTGCCTTTAGAGGAACCACAGTTTTAGGTTTCGACGTACTCCGTTCCTCTTATGGCTTTTTCCCACACTTCTTAGCTGAAGTGAGTGAAGCTGATGTAAATAAAAAAATAGCCGCCCTTGCCGAGTACAAAACTTACAAAGACCGCTATTACTTTTCGCCTGATATCATGCGAGCCACTGCCATTCGTCACGGCGCTTTAGCCGAAAGACCTTACGCAGAAGGCTTTGACATCATTCGGGTTGTTGCTGAATTTTCAAAACCAGCTTAGTTTATTGCTACAAACCTTTCTTTCGCGCGCGACTTTGGGGTGAAACCCAGGGTCGCACGTTTTCTGAATCAAAGGGAAACCACAAAATGTGGTCAGGAACCATCCAACCATCCGTTAGGTAGATCTTATCCTTAAATTGTACAGCGACGAGTTTATTCTCAATCTGCACCACTGTACCCCGAACCCATCCACGGATTCTTTGACCATCTTTATCTTCATGGTCACAATTGACTTCGACGCGATCACCAATTTCATAAACTTGTTCATCATCTGGTGGTCGCATAAAATTACCAGTACTTAACACTTTCCCATCCTTTCTTTCAGGGTCCTAAGCATGATTTCGATCAAACTTCTCAGAAATCTGAGCCAGTAATGACTCTGTCAACGCTTCGTCACCTGATTTCCTTAATACATCTTCAAAAAAGCCTTCGAGAATGATTTTTTCAGCTTCTCTCAGCGGAATACCCCGGCTTTGAGAATAAAAAAGCTCATCATCATTCAACCTGCCAACCGTGGCACCATGTGAACAGCTGACATCATTGGCATTAATTTCCAAACCTGGAATCGTTTTCACCTCGGCATTTTCGTCCAAGATGAGGTTTCTGTTGCTCTGATAAGAATCTGTCTGTTGGGCTACATAATCCACAAAAATCATGCCTTCCCAAACCGCTTTGCCATCACCAATAGCCGCGCCTTTGTATAGCAAGTCGCTGTGTGCCTGAGGCGCGAGATGGTTTTGTTGGGTATCCAGGTTGATTAACTGACCACTGCCACTAAAATAAGCGCCATTCATCAATGTTTCAGAACCCGGACCCAGAAGATCAACCGTGATAAAGCTCTTACTCACTTTTGACCCCAAGCCAACATAAGTCCAATTAAGATGCGCGTTACGCTCAAGCTGAGCAAATTCCCGACTCACATAAGACACATGCTCACCAAAGTTTTGTACTTCCATCAAGTCCAGCCTTGCGCCATCATCAAGCTTGATTTCGAGCTGAAAATTGAAGAAGGCTTGCATTTCTTCTTGCGTTTCCGCATGAAATTCAAGCGAAATTTTGGCGTAAGCATTCTTCTCAACCCAGACAACCATTCTTGAAATCGCGGCACTATTTTGGGCGTTAAAAGCGATTTTGCAATGAATGATGTCATCAACCTTACTGTTAGCCGGCACATGGATAAAGCATCCGTCCTGGGCTAAAGCAGCATTTAGGGCGCTAAAGGTGTCTGTATCCTTTTTGATCAGTTTATTTTCAACTTGCTCAAGCAAAGCTTTGTTATTGGCGTGCGCTTCTGCCAAACTCGCGCTGTAAACACCATGATTAGCCTCTGTAAGCTGAACATCAGCCGCTTCGAGCTTTAAATCCTCAAGGTTGAGGTGTTCAAAGTTGAGCCATTTCCAATCTTCATCCTTGCGTGAAGGAAAAGCGATAGTACGGCTCATTTCCCAGTCCTTTAATCGCAAGGGGTCAACAGGCTGCCAATGCGATGGCCAATGCAAGTGCTTCATGATGGTTTGTTTTGTGTTATCAACGTTTGTCATAACCTAACCCACCGATCCAATCATCTGAAGTTGAATGAGGCGATTCATTTCAATCGCGTATTCCATCGGCAATTCCTTGACCAAAGGCTCAATAAAGCCAGAAACGATCATCGTGGTCGCCTCTTCATCGCTCAAACCACGACTGTTGAGGTAAAACAATTGCTCTTCACCAATTCGGCTCACCGAAGCTTCATGCCCAATGTTAACGTCATCCGAGCGGACATCAATCGTTGGGAATGTGTCCGAGCCTGACTCTGGGTCAAGCAAAAGCGCGTCACACACCACCGTTGAATTGATTTTGTCCACGCCATTGGCTACACGCACCATGCCTCGATAAGACGAACGTCCATTGCCTCGCGAAATCGACTTGGACGTAATCTTACTGCTGGTGTTTGGCGCAAAGTGAATCATCTTTGAGCCAGCGTCCTGAATTTGACCAGGACCGGCAAAAGCAACCGAAAGCATTTCGCCATGAGCGCCTTCGCCTCGCAAATAACAGCTTGGGTACTTCATGGTCACTTTTGAGCCCAGGTTAGCATCCACCCATTCCATGGTGCCATTTTCAAACACCATCGCGCGCTGGGTAACAAGGTTGTAAACGTTCGTTGACCAGTTTTGAATGGTCGAATACCGCACTCTGGCATCCTTTTTGACGATAATTTCAATCACGCCACTGTGGAAAGAATCTTCAGTATACGTAGGTGCTGTACAACCTTCAACATAATGCACCTGTGAACCCTCATCGGCAATAATAAGCGTGCGTTCAAACTGACCCAGGTTAGGGTTGTTCAAGCGAAAATAGGCTTGCAAAGGTAAATCGACCTTTACACCTTTAGGCACATAAACAAAAGAACCACCGGACCAAACTGCTGTGTTCAAAGCACTAAATTTATTATCCTGAATGGGCACAACAGTTCCAAAGTGCTCTCTAAAAAGCTCAGGATATTCCTTAAGTCCATTTTCAATACTCAGGAAGATGACCCCTTGCTTCTCGAGGTTTTCCTGAATGCTGTGATAGACCATCTCTGAGTCATACTGCGCACCAACCCCGGCGAGAAACTTTTGTTCAGCCTCAGGAATGCCCAATTTGTCAAAGGTATTTTTAATCGTCTCAGGAACGTCTTCCCATGATTTTTGGTTAATTTCAGGTGGCCTGACGTAGTAGTAAATATTGTCTAAGTCTAGATCACTCACATCCGGGCCCCAGGTAGGCATGGGGCGTTTTACAAAATGCTCATAAGCTTTCAGGCGAAGATTCAGCATCCATTCAGGTTCTTCTTTAAAGGCTGAAATTTGCTGAACAATCTCTCTGGTCAATCCTTTTTCCGCGCGAAAACTCGCCAGGTCAGGATCACTAAAGCCGTATTGATAATCGGCTCCAAATTCTTCTAAGAAGCCTTGATCTTTTTGTTCACTCATCGCGACCCAATCTAGGCTTGCCCTTGATTACGGGTATCTGGATACTTTTCACGGATCCAGTCATAGCCTTGGTTTTCCAGTTTTAGGGCTAATTCAGCGCCACCCGACTCGACAATGCTGCCACCGTACATGATGTGTACAAATTGTGGGTTCATGTACTCCAGCATTCTTTGATAGTGTGTAATTAAAATGACACCAAGCTCATTTGATTTCAAGGCTTGCACACCATCAGCAACAATTCTCAAAGCGTCAATATCCAAACCAGAGTCGGTTTCGTCGAGAATTGCCACCCGGGGCTCAAGCATGGCCATTTGCAATACTTCAGCGCGTTTCTTCTCACCGCCAGAAAAGCCGTCATTTAGATAGCGTGCGGCAAAGGAATAGTCCATCTTAAGCATGTCCATCTTCGAACGTAATAAGCGCCTGAAATTGACAAGCGAGATGCCTTTGTCTTCAGGGTCAATCGCTTTTGCTTTGCTGTTCAATGCCGCTCGCAGGAAATTTGCCAAAGTAACACCTGGAATAGCAACAGGATATTGGAAAGCTAAAAACAAGCCTCTTTGCGAGCGCTCATCTACTGACATGTCCAAAACGCTCTTGCCATCAAGCAAAATGTCACCTTTTAATATGTTATATCGAGGGTGCCCCATCAGAGCATAGGCTAAAGTGGATTTTCCGGTACCGTTTGGTCCCATTAAAGCATGAACTTCGCCGCCATTGACAGTAAGATTGAAACCCTTTAATATTTCTTTCTCACCGACATTGACATGCAAATCTTTTATCTCTAATTTTGTCATTAAACCTCGTTGTAAACTGGTATTTTAGCACCGCGATTATAGCATTTTGAGGGTCGGAAGTCAATTTTTTACATTATTTTTAATATAATTATCATAATCACCTCTCGTTGAAATTCAATTCCTGGGTGGTATAATTTCCTCATAAAATTGAAAAGACTAAAGAGATACAAGCACCAACCATCAATAAAGTCTTCAGAGAAGAGAGGAAAATATGACAGACGATAAATTCAATCTTAAGGATGCCATCAAAAATATCAAGGATAAACGTGAAAAAACACGTGAAAAAACCGATATAGACCGCCTGGATATTGGTGAAAAGGAAAGTGGAACCGTTTTTTCAAAACCAGGAAAAATTGATGCTGTTGAAGAAAAAATCAAATCCGTTATTGGCGGACGTTCCGAAGCAAAAAAGGCTGGGATAACAAAAAAGATGGAAGAGGTCAAAGCCAGAGTTGAAGAAATGGAAAAACGAGACCTGCTCAAATCGCAAGCCAACAAGGGCACCCTATCCGAACACATTGTTGTTGCCGGCGAAACCTTATCTGCCATCGCGCTAAAGTACTATGGCAAAGCCACTCCTCCGTATTACCAACACATTTACAAACATAATCGTGAAGTCATTGGCGAGAACATAAACCTCATCATTCCTGGGCAAAAACTGGTCATTCCTGAATTGCCGGAAGAATTGAAATAAAGGGAAACACTCATGACTGAAGAACTCGATCTTTCACAAGTATTTAAAGCGGTCTCTAAAACGCTTAAGGCCAATCAAGACTCCTTAAACGAAGCAGATACCTACAACCACGACCATGGCACCAACATGGTCAGCACTTTTAAGCTGATTGAAAAAGCAATCGCTGCTAAAAAGGATGCCTCTGCTTCAGAGCAATTGGCATACGCTGGACAACTGGTGCGCGAAAAATCAAGCAGTGCTTCTGCTTTGCTTTATGCGGATGGTCTTGAAAACGCAGCCACTGAATTTGAAGGCAAAACTTTTGATCGCTCCGGTGTTGGCACCTTGCTAAACGCTTTGATGGGTCTCCCACAAGGGCAAGCTCCACAGCAAGCCCCGGCACCCTCAACACCTCAGGGTGGCGACTTTTTGTCTACATTAATCGGTGGACTTGCCAGCGGTCAGCAAGCACCCCAACAGCAACAACAACCCACCTTTAGCCAAACCCCTGACTTGATTGACGCACTTGGTGGACTCACTTTTACGCAGGAGCAACCTGCCCAACAACAGCCACAACAACCCAGCCAGGGATCCGCAACTGATTTAGTGGCATCATTACTAGGCGGTTTGGGTCAAACTCAGGCACAAGCACTTCCCAAAGAAGAACCTAAACCCAGCGGATTGGAAGGCTTGTTGGGTTCCCTTTTAGGCGGTGGACAACAACAAACCCCACCACCTGCCCAAACTAGCTCTGGCGGATTAGGTGACCTCTTAGGATCGCTCTTAGGCGGTCAGCAAAGTCAACCTGTGCAACAACAACCGCAACAAGGTGGCATGAGTGGCACTAATTTGTTGTCAGCAGCTTTGGCATTCTTTATGGCAAAACAACAAGGTAAAACACCTTTTGAGTCCATCTTACAGGCTGTTGGATCTGCCACCCGTTTTAGCGACCGCGAAGACCGCACACAGTCCGGCGCTCTCGTTGCCGACACCCTAATCGGCTTACTCGGTCAATAAGTTCAACACTTTAAATAAAACAAAAACCGCGCCGAACAGCACATATGGCGCGGTTTTATGTTTAATATTCAATTAAGAAAAGCTAAGTAACTGTTTTCGATGCAAATTCTAGTAGAAAACAGCGCGATCCATGCCTTTAGCTTGCAGAACCCAATCTGCAACCATGGACTGGCTTGGAGGTCGGCGCACAAGTTTTTTCTCGGCGTTGACTTCAATGATCTTTGCGTAAAGATTCTCAGGATTGCGTGTTGCAAGTTCAACCACGGTATCCACACCGGCTTCTTCAAGCAAGTCTGAATATTCTTCACCGACACCCTTGATGCGATAAAGGTCAGCATGATTGACCCATTCCAGAATCAAAGTCTTTGTGATGCCGCTTTGTTCGGCGATTTCTTCGCGCCCTTTAGGCGTAGCACCAGCCTTGAGCAAAGCTTCAACGGTTCTGATACCAATTGCCTGCAATTTTTCTGCATAAACTGGTCCGATACCTTCGATGTCAATAATCTTAGCCATAATTTTCTCCTTTTTTCAAGTTGTAAAGCAATTAATTTCGATTATAGCATAGGCTTATACAATTATTGTGAATCCATTCTTATCTGTATAAAGCGAGCAATTATTCTTTTTTAAGGGTAAAAAATTGTCAACAATTCGCAGAGAAAATTTCCTCTGTTATAATCATTTTAATTAATTTATTCTGGAGAATTAAGTTGAACACAAAAACCCGAATCCTCAACACGCTCTTAATCAAACAAGAAGCTTCGGTAAACGATCTGGCAGAAGAGCTAGGCGTTAACGGCATCTCAATTCGCCATCACCTAAAAAGCTTCGAAAAAGATGGCTTGGTCGTCAGTCGCGAAGATCGCCAAGGGCAGGTTGGTCGCCCGAAATTCATTTATAGTCTTAGCAGTCTCGGTTTGGAACAGTTTCCAAGCTCCTATATTGAATTTTCTTCCATCATGGTTGAACAATTAAAGAAAGTCTTTGGTTCTGAAAAATTGCGTGAATTCTTTCAAGAAGTTGGCACTGACTTTGCGGACAGAAACCGACTCGATCGTCGACAACGAAACTCACCCAAACGTCTGCCTTATATCGTTGAAAACATGAATGAACAAGGGTATATCATCGAAGAAAAACTCATTGATGGCGAAACAATGCTCGTCAATTATCACTGCCCTTACTACTATATTTCCGCGGAATATCCTGAAATTTGCTACCTTGATCAAACGATGATCGAAGAGCTCTGCGATTGTACCGTGGAAATTTCACACACCATCTCCCAAGGTGATCCCACTTGCACCTTTATTATTAAGAAGAAAAAATGAAACCATCACACATAGCCGACTGGGCAATAGATCAAACCCACCCAGAACTTTTGAACGATTTAGTAGAAGGACTTTCCGCTGTGCTGGACCCCGACCTGGGCTATTCCATTTTGGAATTGGGCCTGGTTCGGGATATCAGCTTTGATGGCGAAAAGGCTAATGTGCGCATGATCCTCACCACGCCTTTTTGCCCTTATGGTCCCGCCATGCTTGAAGAAACACGGGCTAAAGTTGCAGAAATTCTGGATAAACCAACCACCATTCAATATGGCAGTGAAGCCTGGGATCCTGAGATGATGGACCCGGAATTAAGGGATGATGAATTCGGTTTGATGGGCTTTTAGTTATCTTTAATCAGTCCACACAAACTTTTACTGAATAAGCCTGATCATTTTCATCAACAGCGCTTTATTCCCTTTGACTTTCACTTTGCCTGTAATTAAGGCGGTCATCGGGTTTTGTTTTCCCTGAATCAATCTCAGAGCCACATCCGAATTTGCCTCAACCTCGACCTCAGGAAATGGTGCATAACCTTCCCGAATTTTTACAGCGCCATCGTTCACCGACAAATACCATTCTCCGCCATCAAAACCGGTGATGATAAGCTGTAAATCTGCCACAATGCCTTTAGCCTTTGGATGCTCAAAATCCTGTGGTAAACGGTTTATGTAGTCTACAATTGTTAGAGTTGTCATAGAACCTCAAATTGTTTAACATTTTACCATTGCAAAAAACGGTTAATCTTTAAAATGTAATGTATAATATGGGGCGTTGAGGGAAGGCTATCCTTCCAAATTTTTCAGCTGATTAAGAAGGAGACTCATGGACAAATACGAATGCATCGCTTGTGGTTATATCTACGACCCCGAACTGGGTGATCCCACCCAAGACATTCCTGCGGGAACATCTTTTGATGATCTGCCCGAAGATTGGGTTTGCCCCGATTGTGGCGTTGGCAAAGATCAGTTCGAAAAGATCTAAACCTGGTAAAACGACAAAAGGCCTGGCAAGTGAAGTCCAGGCTTTTTGTTTTAAGAGCTTCTAAACAAGCTTTTCTAAAACCATTTCTCAGCAATCATCCCTATAAACCACACAAACTCGCCTTGCACAAAGCATTTCCCTTATCATTGCCACCTTTTTTTTGCCTTTAAGGCAAAACTTACCGTATAATAGAACCACTATATTCGTTCAAGATTGGAGGAAATTTTTATGGCTAGTGTAACCTACGAAGGTGTATGGAAGAAGTTCGGCGACGTGGTCGCTGTGCAAGATCTTAATCTTGCAATCGAAGACAAGGAATTCCTTGTTTTGGTCGGTCCTTCTGGCTGTGGCAAAACAACTGCCCTACGATGCCTTGCAGGACTCGAAGAAATTACTGAAGGTACCGTCATGATCGGCGACATGGTCGTCAACGATATCGCCCCTAAAGACCGCGATATTGCCATGGTTTTCCAAAGCTACGCGCTTTACCCTCACATGACCGTGTTTGACAACATGGCATTTGGGCTCAAACTTCGCAAAACCCCTAAGAGCATCATCAATGAACGCGTTCAAGAAGCAGCCAAGACGCTCGGTATTGAAAACCTCTTGCACCGCAAACCGAAAGAACTATCCGGTGGTCAACGCCAACGTGTTGCGGTTGGACGCGCCATCGTACGCGAGCCAAAAGTTTTCCTCTTTGACGAGCCTTTGTCAAACCTGGATGCCAAACTCCGCGTGCAAACCCGCGCTGAGCTAAGCAAACTCCACAAGCGACTTGAAACCACATTCATCTATGTGACCCATGACCAAACCGAAGCCATGACCATGGCTACGCGCATCGCTGTTATAAACAAAGGCGTTTTGCAACAGCTCGATACGCCCCAGGTCCTTTATGACCACCCCGCCAACCTATTTGTGGCTGGATTTATCGGTTCACCTTCGATGAACTTCTTTGACGGTGTTATTGAGCAACGCGAAGATGGTCTCTATGTCAATATGGGCTCCTTTGCAGTCAAAACACCTCAAAAAGACTACGAAAATCTCAAACATCTGGTGGACAAGCCGATCGTCTTTGGCATTCGCCCAGAAGACATTCACAATCCTGAATTCGCGCCACCTGGCATCATTGCCGAGACTGTGAAAGCCGAGGTTGACGTCACCGAACTGATGGGTAATGAAATCTTCCTTTATCTGGTCAATGGCGAACATAACTTCATCGCCCGGGTTGACCCACGCTCCCGCATGGAAATTGGCGAGCATGTTGAGGTAGCTTTCAACATGGATAATTATCACATCTTTGATCCCAGTGAGGACGAAGAAAACCCCATCGCTGTTTTCTAAAACTTTAACCTATAAGCACAAAAAAGCTGACCTTCAGAAGGTCAGCTTTTTTTTTGTTCATCGCACCGGATTTATAGACCGGTTTCTTTCATTTCTGCTTTTTTCTTTTGTTTCTTATTAATAAACAGATTTATGATCAAAATCAATCCAGCCATAAGCAAGGTCAAAACGCTCACGATAATAAAAGCATCCCGCCAGAAAGGCAACGGGAAGAGACGAATGAGCGTATCATCCTGGTAAAACAACCAGGTTCCATCTTTGAAGAAAAGTTTATGAAACCAATCAAAAAGGTGATTGAATGAAATTGCCAAAAATGCCAATATGGCAACAATAAGCCCAATTGTAAGCCAGCTTCCACTCACCAAGGCGCGCTTAAGTGATTTTGACCCACCCATCACAAAAAACCAAACCAAAGCGCCAAAAATAAAGCCAAAAAGTGCATACCAAACAGTCAAACTGGTCTTTACCACTTTTTTAACATCCAGCATGTGGTCCAGTTCGCGCGCGTTGAACACCTCAGTACCGTCATCAAAGCGCAAATCCGACAAGTATGAGATATCTTCTTCATTGCTAAGATAACCGATTGCATACTTCGACCAATGCAAGCGCTCAACTTTGCTCATGCCATAGGGGTCCTTTGGAAACCAGCTGCGATTGTATTCAAAGCTGGCAAAACCAGGTGTTAGCAGCACACGTATCGAGCCCATCAATAACATAAAGGGCAAAATAAGCATCAGAAGTATTTGTAAAATGCGATTGACTTTCATTGATCTCTTTCTTACTAAGTTTAACCTGATTCAATTGTATCAAAAATGTATTTTTCTCTCGCTAAAAGATAGACGCGCGCCTATCAAGCATTTCTTTCAAAAATCACAGGTTTTTAGGCTATTTAATCAGCCAAAGATTCCAGATTCGTGGTAAATTTAAGCTACTAACAAAAGCAATGGAGGCTTTGTATGATTATTGGTGTACCAAAAGAAATAATGCCCGGTGAACGACGTGTAGCCGCGACTCCAGAAACCGTGAAAGCGATGCGTGACATGGGTTTAACCGTCCTGGTTGAAAAGGACGCTGGTGAAGGCGCTTTCTTCCATGACCCAGAATATATCGCTGCTGGCGCGGAAATTGTGGCATGTCCCCGCGAAATTTTCGAACGCGCGGATATGATCCTCAAGGTTAAAGAACCCCTCTTTAACCACGACCTCGACACTCACGAAGTCGATTTGATGCACAAAGGTCAATATCTGATTACCTTTATTCACCCTGCTGCACCCGTCAACCATAAAATGGTTAAAGATCTGGCTGCAAAAGGTGTTATCAGCATCACTCTTGACGGTATTCCCCGTATCTCTCGCGCCCAGGCTATGGACGCCTTGACTTCCATGAGCACTTGCGCGGGCTACAAAGGCTCCCTCTTGGCTGCCAACCACTTGCCCGTCTTCATGCCCATGATGGCAACCGCAGTCGGTATGATCAAACCCATCAACGCCCTCGTTATCGGCGCAGGTGTGGGTGGTTTGCAAGCCATCGCCACCATCAAACGCCTTGGCGCAGTCGTCCACGCTGCCGACATTCGCCCTGACGCCGCAGAACAAGCTGGCTCACTCGGCGCGAAAGTCATTGACCTGGGCATCGACCCCAAAGACGCCATTGGCGAAGGTGGCTACGCTTTAGCCCTTTCACCCGAAAACCTGGCAAAAGAACGCGCTGTTTTGGCTGAAGTTGTCAAGAACATGGACATCATTTTCCTCTCCGCGCTCGTTCCTGGCAAATTGGCTCCAGTGCTGATTACCGAAGAAATGGTCAAGAGCATGAAACCCGGTTCTGTCATCGTTGATATTTCCATCGACCAGGGCGGTAACTGTGAAATTACACCTCCTGGTGCCACTGAGCAAAAACATAACGTGACCATCATCGGCATCAAGAACATCCCCGGCATGTTGCCCACCAGCTCCACCTGGATGTTCTCGAAAAACGTTTTGCACTTGGTCAAGCACCTCATCAAGGGCGATAAAGTTGAAATGGACTTTGATGATCCCATCATCAAATCCGCTTTGACCACTTATGATGGCAAAGTTGTCCACGTCGGCGCATTAGAAGCCTTTGAACTCGATTAAGCAAACTTTTTTAACCCATGTGGGGGCAGTCAACGCCCCCACATTTTTTAGATTTAAGGAGGATTTGTGTCCCTAATTCAAGCCATTCTTGTGGTTGTTTTTATAGTTGCGGCTTTTGTCGGCTATAAAATCATCAACCGTGTCCCTAGCATGCTGCACACCCCACTGATGTCCGGTATGAACGCTTTCTCTGGCGTCACCGTTTTGGGTTGTCTCAGCGTTACAGCCGTTGCGATCGCCTTTGGAAGCAAAGCACTAGGCTTAATTGCCATCGTCCTGGCAATGGTCAACGTTGTCGGCGGTTTTGGTGTTACCCACCGCATGCTCTCCATGTTCCATAGTAGCGAGGATAAATAAGCATGTTTAGCACTCTTTTTTCTTCTTTAGCAGAACAAGCGACTTTCGATACCAGAGCGCTGGTATATTACATTATCGCCGGCGTCTTGAGCATTGAGGTTCTCATCGGCATTTCTTTGATGAGCAAAGTCAAAAAAGCAGTTACTGGCAACCTCATTGGATCAATATCCATGCTTTTTGCGATCGTGTTGACCCTATGGTACTTCGATCTCTTTACTTTAGTTGAACTTTGGATCGCTATGCTCGTAGGTGCTGGTATCGGTCTTTTCGTCGCCCGAAAAGTCAAGATGATCCAAATGCCTCAACTGGTTGGCTTATTGAATGGCTTTGGTGGTATCGCCTCCATGATTGCCGGCCTTTTGACCGTCATCAATGGCAATGAAACCGACACATTCTCCATGATCACCGCTGGTTTAGCCATCGTTATCGGTGGGCTCACCTTTGCTGGTAGTGTGGTTGCTGCAGGCAAACTTCACAAAATCTTCCCGCAAAAACCGATTGTGCTCAAAGGCCACCAATTCTGGACCATGCTAACCCTGATCCTTTCCTTGGTGACCGTGCCATTGTTTGCGGTGGCTTTCTTCAAAGGCGCACCCATGCAGGGCATTTTACTCATCCTGGCAAGTCTCTTTAGCATCGCTTTTGGTGTGATTTTCTCCATTCGCGTGGGCGGTGCCGATATGCCCATCACCATCTCCCTGCTCAACTCGCTCTCCGGTGTTGCCGGTGCGATTGCGGGTATGGCGATTAACGATGTTTTGCTCGTTTCTGTGGGTGGTATTGTAGGCGCATCTGGTTTGCTCTTAACTCAAATCATGTGCAAATCGATGAACCGCAAGCTGCTCGACATTTTGTTGGGCAAAACTTCCGCACCCAGCGCGCCTCGCAAAGCAACACCAGCTGCAACACCTGCCGCATCAGTTGCGCCAAAGGCCGAAGCAGCACCTGCCAAACAAAGCCCAGCTGATTGGTTGCGCGAAGCCAAACGTGTGATTATCGTGCCCGGCTACGGTATGGCACTTTCACAGGCTCAACCCCTGGTCAAGCAAATGGCTGAGACCTTGACCGAAATGGGCGCTGAAGTGGACTACGCCATTCATCCCGTCGCTGGTCGTATGCCCGGACATATGAATGTTCTGCTCGCCGAAGTGGACGTTCCCTACGAAAAATTGCGCGAGATGGATGATATCAACCCCGAATTTGCCAACACCGATGTTGTGCTCGTGGTGGGTGCCAATGATGTGGTCAACCCGGCCGCCAACACCGCCGAAGATACGCCGATCTACGGTATGCCCATCCTCAATGTGGCAGAAGCGAAACATATCATCTTCTGTAACTTTGATGACAAACCCGGTTACGCCGGCGTGGACAATCCACTTTACAGCGCGCCCGAAGATAAAGCCGTCCTCCTCGCTGGAGACGCGAAAGAAACCCTCAACAAGCTTTTCGCCGGCTTACGTGAACCTGTCAAAGCTGATAGCGCGGTGGCAACGAAGGCATCCGGTCCTACCGTCTGGCTACGCGAAGCCAAACGCGTGATTATCGTGCCCGGCTACGGCATGGCACTTTCGCAGGCTCAACCATTGGTCAAACAAATGGCTGAGACCTTGACCGAAATGGGCGCTGAAGTGGATTACGCTATCCACCCTGTCGCTGGTCGCATGCCCGGACACATGAATGTCTTGCTCGCTGAAGTGGACGTGCCTTATGAAAAACTGCGCGAGATGGATGATATCAATTCTGAGTTTGCTAATACAGATGTTGTGCTCGTGGTTGGTGCCAATGACGTGGTCAACCCAGCTGCCAATACCGCCGAAGATACGCCGATCTATGGCATGCCCATCCTTAACGTTGAACAAGCCAAGCACATCATCTTCTGTAACTTTGATGACAAGCCCGGTTACGCCGGCGTGGATAACCCACTCTACCATGCCGCGGAAGACAAAGCCGTTTTGATTGCCGGCGACGCCAAAGCCACCTTGAACAGCCTTTTAGCTGGCATCAAGGAAGCACCTCAGGCTGCCGCTCCTGCCACAGAACAAGCTGGCCCGTCAGTCTGGCTGCGTGAAGCACAACGTGTGATTATCGTACCCGGTTACGGCATGGCACTTTCTCAGGCGCAACCTCTGGTCAAACAAATGGCAGATACGCTTGGAACAATGGGCAAAGAGGTAGACTACGCCATTCACCCTGTTGCTGGTCGTATGCCCGGACATATGAACGTTTTGCTCGCCGAAGTGGACGTTCCCTACGAAAAACTGCGCGAAATGGAAGATATCAACCCCGAATTTGCCAACACAGACCTTGTTCTCGTGGTTGGTGCCAATGACGTGGTTAACCCAGCTGCCAACACCGCCGAAGATACGCCGATCTACGGCATGCCCATCCTCAATGTTGAAGAAGCTAAACACATCATCTTCTGCAACTTTGACGATAAACCCGGTTACGCTGGCGTGGATAACCCGCTTTACCACGCGGCAGCAGATAAAGCAGTGCTTCTTGCTGGTGATGCCAAAGCAACCTTAACCATGCTCTTGGATAGCCTGCGCGATTAGTCGCTTTCTATTAATAGCCAAAAGCCACCAGCGTGACAACTGGTGGCTTTTTCTTTTACATGCTTAAAAGACTTAAAAGAAAAAGCTCACAAAAACTTGCGAGCTTTAGGCTGGCGGTAAAGGATTCGAACCTCTACATACGGATTCAGAGTCCGCTGTCCTACCATTAGACGAACCGCCAGTATCAAGTCGCCATATTATACCAAAGATTATCCACAATCAAGAGACAAATTTCGAAAAAAGCCAAGCATCGACGATATTTGTTCGATCTCTACCAATTAATGTCATCCAAATGATAAAATGCGACAGGTTTTTTTGCTGCTCTGGTAATAAACGCAGTAAAACGCAATCTTGTACAGCTTTATTAACTTAGTTTTTATACACACTAATTACAATAATTAAAAACAACAATGAGGTCAAAAAATGCCAGAAAAAAGCTCCTTTGAAGAAGTAAAAACCAAACATCTTGAAACCTTAAAAACCTACGTGCCCATCGTCGCGCGCGTGCATGGTCCCACCCACCCAGAATTCTACAAAGTGCGCGATATTTATGATCAAATGGTGCTTAAGATATCAGCAGAGCAATCCGATCTGACCAGCGATTTTGCCTCATTGCGCGAAATCACCAGCAATTACACCATTCCTGGTGATGTTTGCGAAAGCTACGCGGCAGTTTATAACATGCTGGCTGACCTCGATAAAGCATACAGCGCATAATTCTACCGGCTATCCTTGTGCAACGCTTTATATTTAGAAACAAAAATACCATTACCTTAATCAGTGGCATCTTGATTGCCACTGGTTTCATCGTTAAGTGGGTTTTTAAAAATGAACCCATCTTTGAATGGTCACTGATTATTGCCGCTGTTATAGGGCTTATCCCAATTGCCTTACAAGCCTACCAAGCCTTAAGGGTAAAAGTGGTCAGCATCGACGTCCTGGTAACCATTGCCATCAGCGGAGCCTTTATCATCAAAAACTATGAAGAAGCCGCAATCGTTTCATTTCTGTTCCTTTTTGGTGCGTATCTTGAGCAACGCACGCTCAACAAAACCCGCTCGGCGATAAAAGAGCTAACCCAAATGGCGCCAGAAAGTGCGTTAAAAAGAATGGACAACGGCGAATTTGAAGAAGTCGATGTTGATGAAGTCGATGTCGGTGATGTTTTGCTGGTTAAAACCGGCGCAAAGGTGCCTGTGGACGGCAGGGTTATATTTGGCGAAGCCAGTATCAATGAAGCCAGCATCACCGGTGAATCCATGCCCGTTCTCAAAGATATTGGTGCGAATGTCTTTGCCGGCACCATACTGGATAATGGCACCATTCAAATTGAAGCCGACAGAGTCGGTGAAGACACCACGTTTGGCAGAATCATCGAACTCGTCGAAGAAGCCCAGGACTCCAAGTCTGAAGCCGAACGCTTTATTGATCGCTTCGCCAAATGGTACACACCAGCTGTGTTGGTGCTTGCGCTCATCGTTGGATTAATCTCCAAAAATGTCGAACTTGCCATCACCATACTCGTGCTGGGTTGCCCTGGTGCACTCGTAATTGGCGTGCCGGTTTCAAATGTGGCTGGCATCGGCAACGGTGCGCGTCACGGCATTTTGCTCAAAGGCAGCGAAGTGATCCGCGATTTTAGCCGTATTGACACCATGATTTTTGACAAAACCGGAACACTCACCCTTGGCGAGCCATCAGTCTCACACACCATTTACTATACTGAAAATCGAGAAGAATCCCTCTCTTGGCTTGCTAGCGTTGAACGGGAATCTGACCATCCACTTGCAAAAGCCGTGCTAGCCGAAATAGGTGAAACGCCGATTTGGCAAGTTGAAGACACCCAGGTTATTAAAGGCGCAGGCATACTCGCAAACGTTCAAGGACATCGGCTGGCTGTTGGGAATGTCGCGTTGCTTGAGCGTGAAAACATCAGTTTGAATGACGCCCAACTTGAAGATATTGCTGCTGCCAAAGCGAATGGAAATTCGATTGTGCTTACTGCTGTTGATGGTGAACTCAAAGTGCTCATGGCTATCCGTGATCAGCTACGCTCAAATGTTAAAAACGACTTGCAAAGCTTAAAAAAGCTCAAAGTCAAAAACCTGGTGATGCTCTCTGGCGACAATCAAGGTACGGTTGATGTCATCAGCCATGAGCTGGGACTTACCGAAGCACACGGCAACATGTTGCCTGAAGACAAAGCCGCTTATGTAAAAGACCGCCTCGGACAAAATGAGCTGATTGCCTTTGTGGGTGATGGTGTGAATGACAGCCCCTCATTGGCACTTGCCAACATCGGTATTGCCATGGGAAGTGGCACAGATGTCGCCATCGAAACCTCAGATGTGGTTTTGATGAATTCAGATTTCTCAAAACTGCCGCATGCTTTAGGACTTGCCAAAGCCACAGCACGCAACATGACCCAAAACATATTCATCGCCGTCGCAGTAGTACTCATTTTGCTCGTCAGCCTCTTATTGGGTGCAAAATGGATGAACATGTCGGTGGGGATGCTTGTGCATGAAGGTAGTATTTTAGTGGTCATTTTGAATGGCATGAGGCTTTTACGGTATCAACTAAGACAATAGCCATTTGCTATAATAAAAACAAGGAGAGAATCTATGAAAAATGCAAATATCCAACTCGAAACCCTGACATGCCCATCTTGCATGCAAAAAATCGAATCCGCCCTAAAAGGCCTTGACGGTGTGGAAAAGGACAGTGTAAATGTCATGTTCAACGCCAGCAAAGTTAAATTGGCTTTTGATGAAACCCAGCTATCCTTAGAAGATATCAACAAAACGATCACAAAGCTGGGCTATGAGATTACAAAATCTTCTGCCAGAACCCCTTGTAAGAAGTAAAGCTTTTTATCAATTCCAGGAACCGTGGCAAAAAAGTCACGGTTCCTTTTTTAAAACTCGTTCAAGAATTAAGGGTAAAAAAGTTTGACATCTACCACTTAGTCTTGTAAACTAATTTCACATTCCATATTCCTTTCAATTGAGCCTGCCGCACCAAGGGAGTTTTGCGCCCGGTGGCGAATTTAGTGTTGGCAAAATCGGGTTCGCACTTTAACATGAAAGGAAAACAATGAAAGCTGTTTATTTAGGCAAATGCCTGCACATCTTTGATGAAACAAATTCCCAATATGTAAGACTATCCGCAAAAAACCTCCGCAAAGCGCTCAAGCTGGATAACACAACCTTGAGTCGCAAAGAAATCATCCAAAGGATTAAGCAAAAAATAAGCATTAAAAATTCCTAACTTCCCAAAAAACTGTCGTCCCAGAACGTGCACCAACCTCAATAAAGCGATCCTGCAACCAAAACCTCCGTACTCCCTCGGAGGTTTTGGTTTTAATGCCAAGTTTTAACGCATGTTTGATTCTACGCCGTCTCTAGTATGATATAATCTTACAGATATTAGAGCGGAAATTTGCCGCTTTGGAGATAACTTTGGCAATTTGGAACCCTATTAAATGGCTCCTGGGTCTTTTGTCCCTTGATTTAGGCATTGACCTTGGAACTGCCAACACCCTCGTAAACGTTCGCGGTAAAGGCATTGTCATCAACGAGCCTTCTTGGGTCGCAATTGATAAACGTACCCGTGAACCGCAACGCATTGGCGCCGCCGCAAAAGCCATGGTTGGTCGTGCACCCGCTAACATGATCACCATGCGACCCTTGCGCGATGGCGTCATTTCTGAATACGATATTACCCAAGCCATGCTTGAGTACTTTATTCACAAAGCCCACGAAAACAGCATTGTGCTGTTTCCCCATTCACGGGTTGTTGTGGGCATTCCATCCGGCGCGACCGAAGTTGAAAAGCGCGCCGTTTACGATGCTGCAATGAGCGCTGGCGCACGTGAAGCCTATATGATCCACGAACCTGCCGCGGCTGCCATCGGCGCCGGTTTACCCATTGATGGCTACGGCAACATGATCATCGATATTGGTGGCGGAACAACAGAAGTTGCCATCATTTCGATGGGTGGCATTGTTATTTCGCGCTCTCTGCGTGTAGCTGGTGATGAACTCGACCAGGATATTATTGAATACATCCGCAGTAAGTACAACCTCTTTATTGGTGAACAAATGGCGGAAAAAATCAAGATGGCGCTCGGTTCTGCCTACCCACTTAAAGAAGAAAAAACAGCAGACGTGCGTGGTCGTAACTTGATTACCGGCTTGCCAGAATCAATTGAAATTTCCTCCATTGAAATCCGAGAAGCTTTAGCGCCATCCGTGCAGGTTATTATCGACACAGTCAAAGACGCCCTGGATGAAAGCCCACCTGAAATCCTTTCAGACTTAATGGACTCTGGTATTTGTATGTCCGGTGGCAGTTCCCAGTTACAAGGCTTGGCAGAACGACTGGCCAACGAGATTCGTGTGCGCGTTTGGGTTGCCGAAGACCCCATGACCTGCGTTGCCCGCGGTTGTGGCATGATTTTTGATGATGTGGAGCAATACGCCAGCTTATTGGTGGGTATCGAACGCGATCCCTATGCAAGCGGTCAATCATAATTTTGATCGCCCCAACCGTATTGCAGTGCCTTAGGTTCCATTGATATGCGAAACCTCTTTTCACCTAAAAATATCCGTAACCTTGTGATTGTTACGATTGTGCTAGGCTTAATCGTGATGGCACTTTCTGGGTATTTAACCCCAGTGTTTAGCTTTATCTTTAGCCCAACCATCTCAACCCAGAGCTGGCTTTCTGAAAGATATGTTGCGTTTCGTGATTTCTTTACTTCTCCACGCGATATGGCAACCTTGCGTGCCCAAAATCAAGCTTTGGAACTGGAAGTCGCGCAATTACAAACTGAAATCGTCACTTTACAAGAGAACCTAAGCCAGGCAGAAATCCTCTATACCTTGCTCGATTTTGCCCGCGCTCACCCAGAACATGAATATATTGCGTCAACCGTCATTGGGCGCGAAATAAGCCCCTACTTGCAATATATCATCATTGATAAAGGCTCAAATCACGGCGTGCGTTATGGCATGCCAGTTGTCACACAAGAAGGTTTGGTTGGTCGCATTGATGCCGTAATCGCTAACGCTTCGAGAGTTAAGCTCATCACGGATGCCAGCATGAAGGTAAACGTCCGTCTCAAAGCAGCCAACGTTGAAGGTCAAATCAACGGCTCTATCACCGGCGAAATTTCACTGGGATTGATTCCTCAGGATGCCGACGTTCAAATTGGCGAGGTTTTGCTTACCAGCGGACTAGGTGGTACTTACCCTGCTAATCTTTTTGTTGGGCAGGTGCTTTCAATGCAATCAAAGCAAAACGCACTCTTCCAAACTGGATCGGTTCAAGCTGTGGTTGATTTTCATAGCTTGAGTGCTGTTTTGGTGATTTCAAACTTCAATGTAATAGACATTACGCCATTAACGCCTTAAGGTTGCTTTATGATTACTTACATTGTTAGTTCAATTGGCTTCTTCATCGCCTTGATGTTGCAATATGGCATCTTTAGCCGCTGGACCTTGCTTTCCGGAAGCGCGGATATTGTCTTGCTTTTTATCGTCGCTTTATGTCTACATTCAAATGTCAAACGGCTTTGGGTACAAGTACTCATTTTTGGCGCGATCGTGGGAGCCATCTCTGCCATACCTTTTTACTTCATAATGGCATTTTATTTTGCTATTTTTCTGGCTGCCCAACAAATTCGTAAGCGCATTATGCAAACGCCATTGCTAAGCATGTATTTACTGACTTTCATCGCTACTTTGGCCTGGCATGCCTTGAACATTGCCTACTTATTCATCAAACGCATTCCTTTTGACCTTTCCACAGCTCTGTTTGAAATTATGCTGCCCGGATTGCTTCTAAACATCCTTGTTTCCATCGTCATCCATGCAATCGTTCAGGAAGGCAACCGTATGATTACTCCGAAAGGAGCAGAAGTATGATTAACAACAACAATAAGCAACAATATGAAAAACCGACCATTGCCCTTAACCGCTTTCGATGGGTCTTTTTGATTATCGCTTTGGTGTTTGTCTTTTACACATTCACGCTATTTGATTTGCAAATCATTCAAGGAGCCGGTTTCAAAGCCCAAGCGGAAGAAAATCGCATACGCAACATCAGCATTCCCACCCAACGGGGCATGATTTATGACCGTAACGGCATCCTCCTCGCCAGAAACATTCCCGTCTACAACGTGGCAATAACGCCTGCCAACCTGCCGGAATCGGACGGTAAAACTTACGAGATTTTCAAGGAATTAAGTACTCTGCTCGACATTCCGGTTAGCAGAGGCGAAGTCAACAAAGAAACGTCTGCCCTGTTTACCCCTTGCTATACCGATTTTGGAATCACACAAATTGTTCAAATCTCCCGCTCGCTTTGGCCCTTTTCGCCAACCCGCGTTAAATGTAACGTAGACAAAGAAGTGGCAATGCAAGTTTTAGAAAAGAGCAATGATTGGCCGGGTGTCACTGTTGAAATTGAATCCATCCGCGAATACCCCACCGGCGAAACCACCGCCGAGCTCATCGGTTTTTTGGGTCCTATCCCTGAGGTCTTGCTAGACTATTACACCGAACAAGGCTTCGTTTCTGGACGTGACAAAGTGGGCTATATGGGTGTTGAGAACTCATTACAATCAACATTGGGTGGCACGAATGGCAAACGGGTTGTGGAAGTCAACGTGGGTGGCGAGATTATTCGCGACATTGAGGAGCCCATCGAGCCTATCCCGGGTCAGGATGTGCATCTGACCATTGATTACCGCTTACAAAAAACTGCCCGTGAATCTCTGGCATCAGAACTGGCACTCTGGAATCAACGTTATCTTGAATGGCGCGGTAAAATCCTCAGTACTACGGGTGTGGTCATCGCGATGAATGTCAAAACCGGCGAGATTCTTGCCATGGTTTCCATTCCCAGCTACGAAAACAACCGCATGACCCAATTTATACCTGGAGATTACTACACGCAATTAAGTGTCGATGAAGCCAAACCGCTTTTGAACAAAGCTATTTCCTCAGAATTGCCACCAGGCTCAGTTTATAAATTAGCCACCGCCATTGGTGCCTTAAATGAAGGTGTCGTTACCCCATCACAAGAAATCGATGACCCAGGACGTATCACCCTCACCCAAAGCTTTATGGAGGGCGACCGCTTTGCCCACAACCAGGATTACGTCTGTTGGGATAGAGATGGACACGGACCAGTTAACTTCGTAAACGGCATTAAATGGTCTTGTAACGTTTATTTTTACAAAATTGGTGGAGGTTACAAAGACGAAGTCCCCGATAATGGCTTGGGCATTTGGCGCATGAACGAATATGCCCATGCTTTGGGTTACGGTCAATTGACTGGCATCGAACTACCCGGTGAAGCTGATGGATTACTGCCTAACCCAACATGGAAACGCCTCAATCAAGGTGAAAACTGGGCAACCGGTGACACCTACCTCGCCTCAGTAGGTCAAGGTTATGTGCTTGCTACACCATTGCAAGTCTTACATTCCATTGCAACTATTGCTAATGATGGCAAACACATGCAAGTCAGCCTCATCTCCAAAACAACCGACTCAGAAGGAAATCTGCTGAAAAGTTTTGAACCAAAGATGTTGTGGGATATCACTGAAGAGAATCTCATCAAAAGCTTCATCGGCAACAACCCCACCGGCGAGCTCAAACCCGTTGGCTCCTGGGTGCTTGATCTGGCAAAAAGAGGCATGGAAGAAGTAACCTTCCCCGGTGGTACGGCATCAGACTTATTCGAAGGTGACGATAAAGGCATTGCTGGCAAAACAGGCACAGCAGAGTATTGTGATGACTGGGCAAACAGAGAAAACCTGTGTGTGCCCGGCAACTGGCCTGCCCATGCCTGGTTTGTTGGTTACGCGCCTCAGGAAGACCCCGAAATTGCCGTCGTCGCTTTTATCTACAACGGTAGCGAAGGATCTGCGGTAGGCGCGCCGGTCGTCCGACGGGTCATTGACTTTTACTTTGAACAAAAAGCCATTGATGAACAGCTTGCAAACCCAGGAGGCAATTAAGCCTTGAATCCCTCAGAAGATTTAGTCATCAAAGGCTATCGTGGTGGTGTGTTGATCACCTTGCCGCATGCCTCTTGCTTTGTCCAGCGTGATATGTTGATTAGACGCATTCAAAGTCAAGAACGCTTCTTTAAAGGTGGCAGAATCGCCTTGGATGTTGGCTATACCGTTTGGACAGAAAACCAGGTTGCAAAACTGCTTAAAGATCTATCTGATGAAGGCGTGTGCCTTTGGGCTATTTTAAGCACAGCGCCGGAAACCATTGCGGCTGCCAGTATTTATGATATCCCCAGTACCATAAAACGCGATGGTGAACAAAGTGAGGAGCCAAAACCTGAAGAAAAGCAGACACAAGATGTGATTTGGCTTGAAAAAGACATTATTGCGGGTGAAACCATCCATATCGAAGGCAAGCTTTGCCTGATTGGTGATGTGCAACAGGGCGCTGAATTGAGCGCAGACCATTCTATGCTCATTTGGGGCAAAGCAGGTGGCGAGATATCTGCCGGCATAAAACCTTGCCCACACAACGCCATTTACATCAAGCACTTCGATGGTGCCAACTTAAGATTAAATGGTGAAGAAGTCACCTTGCCACCAAAGTTAAAAGCTGGAACCACCCTCTCGGTTAGACATGATGGGCAAAAGATTGTGGTTGACACAAGCAAAGAAAAAAGGTTCTCATTCTTATGAACACGCGTGATTATTGGCGCAGGTTTGATATCCCACTTTTTGCGGCAGTGCTTCTGCTGTGTATCTTCGGCATTGCCTTGATCAGTTCTGCAATTGCCGGCAACCCTACCCTTGAAGGCCACCCCAAAAGACAAGCCGTTTTTATGATCATCGGCTTGGTTGCGCTTTTTGGCTCAGCGGCTTTTGACTACCGCATTTGGCAAACTATCAGCAAACCCTTTTATGGATTTGTGCTTATCCTTCTGCTCTTCGTGTTCATCATGGGCGCGGCAAAATTTGGTGCAGCGCGTTGGCTCGAGACCGGCCTGGTTACCCTACAACCCGCTGAGCTTGCTAAAATCGCCATTATTTTGAGTTTATCAAGCTTCTTTGCCACCAACATCGCAAATATCAACAGCTGGGCAACAATTGGCAAAAGCATCTTGCTTACCAGTGGCATCGTGCTCTGGATTATGCTTCAGCCTAACCTCAGCACCAGCATCGTGATTTTAGTCATTTGGGCAACCATGCTTTGGATTTGCGGCTTGGAGGCAAAATACATCCTGTACGCGGTCCTCTTTTTCGCCGTTTTTATTGGTTTGAGCTTCGCCTTTGATTTCCCTTATCTGGCAGGCTACCAAAAATCGCGCATCACAAACTTCTTAAAACCTGATGAGAACGCGCGTTATGGCGACACCTATAACGTTGATCAAGCCAAAATCAGCATTGGCAGTGGCGGTTGGTTTGGCAATGGCTTTGGGCAAGGCTCACAGGTTCAACTCCGCTTCTTAAAAATCCGGCATAATGACTTTATCTTCTCTGTGCTTGGGCATGAATTTGGCTTTGTGGGCACGACGATTGTGTTGATGTTGCTAATCTTTATCATTGTGCGTTGTTTCGTTATTGCCAAACATGCGCCTGATGCCTACGGTGCTTTAATCGCCTATGGTTTTGGCATCCTTATGGCATTCCAAACCATGGTTAATGTCGGTGTTAATCTCAACGTTTTGCCGGTAACCGGGCTTACCTTGCCCTTTATCAGTTATGGGGGCAGCTCGTTGGTTTCCATGCTATTGGGTATTGGCATTGTTCAAAGCATCCGCATGCGCAGTCTGCCCAAAGAAAAAGGGATTGCCAATTAAGCGCCTTTTTGCGTAATCGCATTGCACAGTGTAAAATAAAAATAGAAATCAATTGCTTACTGGAGGCTTATGAGCGAATCTTTTAACCTATTCAGACTACAACAACTTGATCTGAGCCGAATGAAGATCATGCGCCGCCAGAAAGAAATTGAAAAAATCATCAACGCGGATGAAAACGTCCAAAAAGCCCAACAGATCGTAGATGAAGCCCAAAAAGCCTTGGATTTGGCAAGCAAAGCCTATAACACCATCCATCAGCAAGTAGAAGAAAGAAACTTAAAGCTCAAATACTCCCAAGCCAAACTCTTTGGCGGACAAATTAGCAACCCTAAAGAATTACAGGACCTGGAAGCCGAAAGCGCCGCCTTAAAAAGCTTTATTGCTGAGCTATCTGATCAACAGTTTGTTGCACTGGAGGAGCTTGAAGAACGCCAAAACGCGCTCAAATCCGCTGAAGAAACATTGACCCAAGTCAAAAGCCAAACGGCAACAAAACACTCAAAACTGATGGGTGAAAGTCGCCAGCTTGAAGACAAATTGCCCAATATCAACGCTCAACGCGCGGCTTTACGCACCCAAGTTTCTAAAGCTAACTACCAGTCTTATGTAAATTTACTTAAAGCCAAGGGTGGACGCGCGGTTGCGGAGGTCATCGACTCAAGCTGCGACGCTTGTGGCGTCAGGGTGGCACCTGGAGACATTCAGCGCGCTAAATCGCCTTCTGAAATTGTTTACTGTAAAACCTGTGGGCGAATGCTTTACGCCAAGTAATTATTCAACAAAGTTCCCCAGGATAGCTGTAAGCAATATTTCAACAATCAAGATCAAAACCAAGAGAATAAGGGGTGAAAAGTCAAAGCCTTTAAAAGGCTTAACGATTTTTCGAATTGGATTAAGTAGAGGATCAAGAATGCGTGCAAGAATACCTCTGCCGCCGGCATTCGGAAAAATCATCTGTATGACAACATAAAGCACAACCAAAAGAGCAAGCAATTGCCCGGCAATATTGATAACCGTCAATACAATTTTCATTTTTACCCTCTAATACTGTCTTTCACCTAATAAAATACTGCCTAAACGCACGATGGTTGCACCTTCTTCAACGGCAATATCAAAATCATAACTGGTGCCCATACTCAATTCTTTAAGTTTTAGTTCTGGGTCCCGATCATTCAAAAAATCACGCAATTCACGCGTCATTTTAAAATAAGGGCGATTATGTTCAGGGTCATCAAACAATGGAGGCATACACATTAAACCGCTTAATCTCAAATTGGGGCAGGCTTTTAATGCCTGGGTAAAAGCAAAAACATCTTCCCATTCTTGGGCGTTTGTTGCCGGCAGTCCTTGTTTTGAATCTTCACCACTCACATTGACTTGAATTAAGACCTCCAAAGCGCCAAGCGCAGGATCCCGATGACGGTTCAAGAGATTAGCCAATTTGAGTGTAGCCAAAGAATGCAAGCGCGAAAAGGTGTTTGCTGTGTGTTTGGCTTTGCGGCTTTGCACGTGCCCCACCATCTCCCAGGACACCTTTTCAAGATCCGACAAAGTCTCTAGCTTCGGCAAAGCTTCTTCAACATAGCTTTCGCCAAAAGCACGAATGCCAGCATGGTACGCTGCGCGTATCTTCTCGGGACTTTGCAGTTTACTCACCGCCAAAATCAGCACCTCGTTTGGATCGCGTCCACTGCGCGATGCTGCCGCATCTACACGTGCCTTGACCTGATCATAACGCTCTTGCATGGTTTGCAAAACCTCACTTTGATTCATTTTTTATCCCATCTTTAAGCGCAAAAACGACGCCAAACCTACCAGTTAGTCCTTTTTCTTTGCGATAAGAATACCATTCATCCAGATTTTCAGCGGTACACATGTGAGATTGTTCAATCTGCCTGACACCTATTTGCCTCAAAATAAAAGCATTGGCAGCTGAAATATCCAGATACAATGAACCATTCTTTTGCTTGAAAAAGGCTTGGTAGTCTTTTTTCCAATACTTTTCAAAACGGCGCACAACATCGTCACCAACTTCATAGCAATCACCACAAATAGCCGGTCCAATACCAACTACAAGATCTTCCGGCTTGGAACCATAGCGATTTCCAATCGCATCAACAGCGACTTTGCTGATTTGCAAAGCAGTGCCCAGCCATCCGGCGTGAACGATGCCAATCACCTTCTGCACAGGATCATGAAAAAGCAACGGAATACAATCCGCAAACCGCATGGTCAGGCTAATGCCCGTCTTATTGGTAAAAATAGCATCACCCGGCTTATGTTTTTGCTCAGGTGGTCGTGGTTCTTCAGCAAAATGGACCTGTGTGCCGTGTACTTGCCAAACATCAAAGCGCGTTGAAAGTTTTTTCCCAAAAGCCTCAAACATAATGTCATGGTTACGTGCGACGGCATCTTTATCATCGCCCACCGTGCCTGCCAAATTCAAGCTGGACCATATGCCGGTAGAAACACCGCCCAATCGGGTAAAAATAGCATGGTCAACTGCCTGGGCATCAAAACTTTCAAATTGATAAGCTCTTGTGCCATTAACTTCAATTGCTTTCATTTAGCCAACTTTCTCTGTTTCTTCTTCTAACAATTCACTTGAACGGTTTTCTTGAGTTGTCAATGATGAATCTTCCCCGCGAAATGTGGGAACAATAAACCACGCGCTAAAAAAGCCAAACATCGTGCCCGTTAACACTCTTATAAATGGCGTGCTCTCTCTTGGGGGAAACCATGCCAAAAAGGGTAGTTCCATTTGGCTGATTAATTGTGAAAACCCATCCAAACCAATCGGAATAATGGCAAGAACAATCCATAGCCACCAGGGAATGGCTTGCATCTTCTTGCCAAAAATGGCGTAAAGGATCAAAAACAAAAGGATTGAAGCAAAAATGGCGGTGTCGCGTTGACAAAGCACAATCTTATAGCCAAGCGTTTCATTTCCTTTGAAGTTTCTGGCAAATGCCACATCTTCAGCAGTCGTGGCGGTTACGGTTTCATAGCTTTTAAGCCCTTTAATACCGGCAAGTTCCCGCGGATAGTAAGATTGCTCGCCAAACAAGAAGAAAGACCTGTATGCCAATTGATGACAAGCCGGTTGATAGGCTCGGTAAATATGTGAAGCGAATTTCTCTTTACCCGCTTTCATCAAAACCGGTGCCAGAAATGATAAGCCAAGGTATATAAACAACACAAAAGCAATAGCGACCAAAAGCCATTTTTGCAAACGTTCTCTTTTTTGTTTGGATGGTTTACTTTTTTGCTGTCTATCAAAAAAAGGGGTCATTTATTCAATGACCTCAACTGTGGTGTTTCCAACAAAACCTTGAATGGTAAGCTCGCCAGGATAATAGCCAACATGAGGTTCTGACCAACGCCAAATCCATTTTGCATCATGCGGCAAGCAGTTCACACAGCCATGCGAAAGCGCCACGCCAAAATTGTTGTGCCAATAAGCAGTATGAATGGCTTGTCCATCGCTATGGTAGAGCAGAGTCCATGCAATACCAGGTGAATCGTAGGGCGAAACGCCCCCTGCACTCATGTGCAAAGATATCATTTTTCGCCAGGTGTGATGGATACCGGGCGTAGTAGTCCATTTCCCTTCCTGCACATAGCCGGTAGAAACTTCACAGAAATAAACTTCGCGCTTGCCTTCAAAAGCCCGCAAGGTTTGGTTGTAAAGGTCAACCACAATATGCTTATCACCCACCTCAGGATGCAAAGGTGCGATTTCCTCCGGGGTAATAATCCGGCAGGCACTGGCATCAACCCAATAATGATCTGGCATGGCACCATACTTTTCGCTTAGAAGATACTCTGTACGTCCGTTATTTTGGCGGATATCAGAAACCCAATGCACCTGAGAGTAGTAAAGTTTGGGCTGTGGCACGCTTTTAATCCAATAAGAAGCGCTTTCCATTGCACCTTGAAGTTGAATATTCACCTTGGGAATGGTCACTTCCACCCACATCCCACGTTGCCCATCGGCTTGCTCGGGCAAAACATTGACAACCGGATTGGTGTGACTTCGGCAAGGTTGCATCATCCAGGAATGCACATAGCCTTCCGGCGTTTCGTACCAACGTTGTTTGTAGCGGTTCATATCCAACTTGTTTGCCACAACTTCACGCTTAATTTCAAAAACATCATCCCGAAAGATGGTTTTTGCGACGGGAGCGTCAACATTTGGCTCGGTTCGCATTTCGGTCCATGCGCCAACATCGCCCACGGCAATGCGTCCATAAAGCTTACCGTCAACAAATTGCTCAACAGCCTGGCTACTGCGCTCAGCTTTTGGAAGAGCCAACGCGCCCATTGCCAAGCCACTCATTTTCAAAAAATCTCTTCGGCTTAGTTTGAAGTTTTTCATTTTAGTCATTATAACGTTATGCCTCACTCAGGTAAAAGAACTGTCCATAGCATGACTGAAAAGCGTCCTATAAACGAAGCTAAAAGTCACCGCCTCTTCGCGAACTTTCCCGTTGAATATCGCGTTCTTTGATGCTTTCGCGTTTATCGTATAACTTTTTACCGCGTGCAACACCGATTTCCAGTTTGGCGCGACCGGCTTTTAGGTAAACCCGTATCGGCACGATGGTCATCCCTTTTATGCGAATGCTGTTCCACAATTGGCGGATCTCTTTTTTGTTTAAGAGCAGCTTTCGCTCCCGGGTGGGATTGTGTTGGGCTGTTGAAGCTTGGTCATAAGGCGCGATATGGGCGCCAACTAACCAGGCTTCCTCGCCATCGGTGCGCACATAGGCTTCTTGCAAGCTAATTTGTCCTTTACGAATAGACTTAATCTCCGTTCCTTTAAGCACGAGACCGGCTTCATAAGTTTCCGTAATAAAGTATTCAAATCGCGCTTTGCGGTTCGTTGAAACAACTTTTATATCCATCGGGACTATTTTAACATATTCCAGGGTAGAGGTGCTTTGACCAGGGTTTTATCGTCACCTATTCCTGAAAATCTTATTCAGGGTGAACCTATTCGCCCTTTAAGGTGTCATGAATGAACTTAACCGCTTCGTCACCCCATTTGTAAACAAACAAATACAGGTTCATCGAAGGGATCAGCTCTCTGCCACCTTGAATGTGTTCTCGCGTGAATTGTTTGGCGTTTATATCCTCGGTACTAAATTCCTTCAACACACAATTGCCAAGGTTGATCAACTCCTCAGCTGAAAGATCGGTTAAAACATGATCTTTAAATTGTCTTACTAGTGTGGGAATTTTGAGAAACATGTCCGGGTTTTTCATGCGGGCGAACATTGATTTGAGTACAATAGTTTGGTTTCCAACACGAAAGTCATCATTGTATTTCATACGAATGCGCATCAGATCCAAGGCGCTTTGGCCATCCAGATATTGTTGACCCACTGGGAAATAACCAAAATAGTCATCTTCAACAGCCTGAGGCAAATACACATTCAGTCCACCAACAGCATCTATAATATTGATAACAAACTGGAAATTGACAACCATATAATGTTCAGCTTTGACACCAAAATTGTAGTCAATAGCTTCAGCTAAAGAATTTGCACCATTACCACCACCGGCATACTTCTGCACCCCAGATGTCCCCAATGAGTAAGCTTGATTAATCTTCATCGGGCTTTCCATGGTTGTGCGTCCTTCAGGGAATTCGACGATCATATCTCGCGGGAGGGCAATCATATTGATTTGCTTCTTAACAAAATCGATCCGAATAAGCCGAATAACGTCCGCCAAACCAGAGCTATAAGTCCAATCCTTCTTCGAATCCGTTCCAATCAACAGAAAGACCATATCCCGGGGCATGCCACATACTGGCGGATTCCCACCTGAATCGGTTTCCTCTTCAGCGGGCAAAAATATTGGTGGCTCTTCAAGGTGTTCAGGAAACTCAATCTGGCTGAGTATCTCTTCTTTTTCTGCTTCTTCTTCTGCCTCGTAGTAAGCGGCGATTTGGGTTTTTATCGGGCTTAGGTCATCACTCAATTTTGCGCTGATTGGCTTGGTCATCATGGGTCGCAAGAAAATTAAGTAACCTAAGAGCAAAAGAATAATCACGGTCATCAAAGCCACAGCAAAGTAATATAAAATTCGTCTGCCGGGGCTTTTTTTTGTGCCTTTTTGATTGTTTATATCCACCGATATTTTAGTGGTATCTTGGTTTATATCCATTTACAAACTCCATTCACACAATGGACCAAACATAAAACCTCGTTTTCACATTAGGATCCAACGAGAACTGTCTGATTCACTTCATGAGTCAATAAACAATTGACTTCTTAAGCTCTAAACGTCTTTTAGGAATAATAGGTTCCATACATAATCTCCGACACTTAAATTCTACTAGAAATTCGCTTCATTCGAAAACGCATGTATTTATACCTTCAGCACGACACTTAACCACACTTTATCGCTTTGCCTTACAATTAGTGACAAAGCTGTTTAATTTGTTCAAACTCCATATCCAAGAACAAATACAGAAAGGATCACATGGCAAAAGAAATTGTACTGGCATTAGGCGGTGGCGGCGTTAGAGGCTGCGCCCATCTTGGGACTTACCGATGTTTGGTGGACCATGGCTACAAAATCAGTGGCATCGCAGGATCCAGTGCTGGGGGTATGTTTGGTGCTGCTATCGCCTCTGGCGCTGATCTGGATGAAATAGAAAAAACGGTCATAGAGTTCTTCAAACATCCAGATTTCCGCAGAAGTCGTGGACAAGCCGCTTTGGCAGGCACCGGCCAACTTGAAAACGCACTTGCACCCTTTATCGGTGACAAAAACATCGAAGATTTCCCTATTCCATTCATTGCGACTGCGGTAAGCATCGTGACTGGTAAACAGGTCATCATTACCAAAGGCAACGCCTTGCAAGCTGTGCTCGCCACCATTGCCATTCCTGGCTTCTTCCCAAGCTTGTCTATTGATGAGGATGTTTTGGTGGATGGTGCTGTACTTGACCCCGTTCCAGTAGAACTGGCCCGTCGCTTGGACCCAAGTCTTCCGGTTGTAGCCGTCCCATTGCATTACAAACCCCGTGATTTTAATCCTAATGAGATGTGGTTGCCTTTTTCTGATTATTTGCCTGAATCGATATTCAAAGTGATTGTAAGCACCAATTTTGGTGAAATAATGCGCATTATGTACACCTCTCTTGAGGTAGCAACAGCCCATATCACCCATCTGGCCATTCAGCAATCTCTACCAGACGTCATTGTAAAACCACTGGTCGGACAATACGGCGCGCTTGAACCCATTGATCCTGTCAAACTCATCAAAGAGGGTTATCGTGCGATGGAATCCTGCTTGCCAACACTTAAAGCCAGCTACTCGCTCAAAAATTCCTTTGTGCGAATTACAAAATATGGTGGTTTGAAAAAGCCCTAAAAAGGTTTCAGAAAAGTTTAACCGCGTCGCAAAATGGCAATTAAAGCCAGGAAGAAGCCCAAACCTGCCAAAACAACGATCACATAGCCCATGGGAATGCCACCGGTTGCGGTTGCGCCCTCTGTAATCTGATAAGTCGGAATTTGCAAAGGTGGCGGTTCTGTAAAGGTGGGTAACCGACTGGGCATTTGGGTGATAATAAACTGGGCTGCCAACGTAGGATCAATCGTTTTGGTCACAAGCGGAACTTCGGTCGGCGGCGGTTCGAGCATGGGTAAATCACCACCAAGCACCTCAACCATCACACGCCAAACCCAACCTTTCCCTTCTGGTGCGCCGGCATAATCGATTAAAACATAATCGCCATAATAGCCGTAAGCTTTTGCTTCTTGCCCAACCTGAAAACGGCCCAAAAGCGTTGAGGTTGAACTGGGATAAGCGCGAACATTTAGCGCTTCAGAAGGCTGCCCAATGGCACGCACATACACGCCACGTGGCGAACTGGTTACCGTGGGCATTGAAACGGTAGGAAATTGCCCCCACACCTGGCTCGTGATACTGGGCAAAAAGCTCATCAGCAAAACCACACCTAACAAAACCAGGCTTAGCAAGAGCTTGCCGGGTGTCTTTCTCAAAAACGATATATTTTCTTTCTTATTCATTCCAACAACGATTATAATCGAAAGCAGAAACAGTAAGGTAAAAGCTTATGAGCACACGCATTTATCACGGAGACATTCACCCAGAAGATTTTGCCAAAAGTTTGGCAGCTGCTTTTCATCGGGGCAGTTATCAGGTGCAAAAATTTGGTAACCCCAACCACCTCGCTGTGCAAATCGCAACAGGAAGAGGCAAAAGAGCCGGCCATACCGCTTTAACCGCAAATATTATGCGCGTGCCTGATGGTGTCAGTATTAACTTGAGTGATCAGGTTTGGCTTGGACTGGCAGCGAGCTTTGGCATGACCGCATTATCTGCCCTGCGTAACCCTTTTTCGCTGCTCAACCGCTTGGATGTCATCGCCCAGGACTTGGAATCAGTTCAGCTTGAAGCAAAAGTTTGGGAAGTGATCGATGCCACTGCAAAACAACTGGGCACGGGTTTCGCCTTGTCTGAACGGCTCAACCGCACAGCCTGCCCTTATTGCATGACCGCGAATCCACTTGGCGCGGGACGTTGTCTGGCTTGTGGTGCACCATTGGGCGAAGTTCAAGCAAAAACATGCGCAAACTGTGGCTTTGTTATCAAGAACGATGAAAAAACCTGTCCTAATTGTCGATACAAGCTTGTTTAGGACATTTCTCTAGTACAATTCATTCATTATCAGGCACCTTTTATCGCCTTTTTATTGGCCAGCCTACGGGTTGGGGATTATTGTTATTGAGGATAATATGATTAAAATAATCGCCGATACCACCTGTGGTATCCCAGTTCCCGTGTTGGAAGAGCTTGGTATTTTCGTTTTACCCCAAATCATCACTTTTGAAAACGAATCCTATCGTGATGACACTGAAATCGATACTGCCACCTTCCTTCAAAAATTACGCGCTGCAAAAACATTGCCCAAAACCGCAGCTCCTCCGCATGCCTTGTACACGCCCATTTATCAAAAAGTGCTGGATGAGGGTGATTCTGCCCTTGTAATTACACCTTCAGCGGATGTGAGTGGAACGTATCGCAGTGCAACCATTGCCGCTCAGGATTTCAACACAGACCGCATCCAGGTCATCGACACCCGAACCATTGCCGGCGGATTGGGCTCCATCGTTCTGCAAGCCAAACGTTGGGCGGATGAGGGATTGCCAATGCAAGACCTCGTCAACAAAGTGCAATCCCTTGCCAAACGCGAGCATGTTTATTTCATCGTACCAACGCTTGAATATCTGCACAAAGGCGGACGCATCGGCGGTGCTGCAAAACTTGTTGGTACTTTGTTGGGAATTGTCCCTATTTTGACTGTTGTTGACGGCAAGGTTGAGCCTCATGAAAAAGTGCGCACACTCAAGCAAGCCACCAAACGCTTTGTGGAGCTGGTGGTTAAGGCCTGCCAGGATAACCCAACACCTTATTTAAGCATTAGCCATTGCGATAATCTCAAAGGCGCTAAACAACTCCAAAAAATTCTGGAAACAAGATTAGGGATTAGCAACATCCCCATCTATTTAACGCCTCCTGCCATTGTGGTTCATGCCGGACCAGATATTTTGACAGTGAGCTGTTTTAGCGCGGAATAGGCCCGATGAAAAACCTTTAATGAAGCTTATGGAAAAAATCAAGCTTATTAATAGTGACGCGGATATCCTTGTCATTGACAAGCCCAGTGGGCTTCTTTCCATAGCAGATGGCTACGATCCCAGTTTGCCCCATCTAAAAACAATCCTCCAGCCTGAGTTTGGACCACTCTGGATGGTGCACCGTCTCGATAAAGAAAGCAGCGGGGTGATGATTTTGGCGCGCAATGCCGAGGCGCACAAAGACCTGAATCAACAATTTATGGATCGCACCGTCAAAAAACTTTATCATTGCCTGGTAAACCCTGTGCCCACTTGGCAAACCCAGACCTGTCTAGAGCCTTTATCAACCAACACCGGCAGAAAACACCTCACCCGTGTGGATTTAAAAACATGGCAAGCCTGCCCAAAGCGATTTAAACCTTATTAACAAAACAAAAGATGTTGCCCTTTTAGAATGCGAGATTAAAAGAGGTTACAGGCACCAAATCCGCGCGCACCTTTACGTTTTAGGACTGGGCATCTTAGGCGATCCTCTCTACCGCCCAAGCCAGAATATTATTCCACCACAACGCGTTCCCCGCATGGCATTGCACGCTTATCAAATCGCCTTCATCCACCCAGGCAACAAAAAAGCTGTGACATACACAGCTGAAACCCCTGCCATTTTTTATGAGCTTCTAAATAACCTTAGTCCCAAAGACTGGGATACTGTCGTTTGAGCGACCTAAATTGCAATCCACCGATGATGATATGATCCAATAAGTGCATATCAAGATATTTGGCAGCCTCAATAACTGCTTTTGTTAGATTAACATCCTCAGGACTTTCGCTTGGATCACCTGATGGATGGTTGTGCACCAGCATAATGGCATAAGCGCCTTTGCGCAAAGCGGTTTTATAGATTTCGGCTACGCGCACTGTCGCCGAATCTTGGGTGCCTTTATACAATTTTTCAAGTCCCAAAAAGCGGTTGCGCACATCAAGGCGAATCACCCATAGCTCCTCGTGCTCTTTGGCACGCATTTCATGCCCCACCAAACTGACCACATCTTCAGGGCTACGTATCACTGGTTGGCGGTGGATTGCCTCAATAGACATTCGGTTTCCCAGTTCAACGGCAGCCTTAATGCGCGTGGCTTTTGCTTCGCCAACGCCTTTGTAGCGCATCAGTTCCTCAATCCCATGCCGATGAATGCCATGAAAGCCGCCTAAACCTGCCAGGATATCATTCCCCAGTTCAATCGCGTTTTGCCCTTGTGTGCCACTGCCCAGCAAGATCGCCAGCAGCTCAGCATTGCTAAGCACTTCAACCCCATCGGCGATGAGACGCTCACGCGGTCGGTCAAAGTTTTGCATATCATTGATACGGCGGTTGTTTTTCTGGATTTTCATTTGTATTATTATACCGTATGAGTAAGTTCAAATAGATGTGAGACGATAGGGCTTTACAAAAAAGCACATTG